>JAEEGL015129600.1_pt1 | contig 11202 bp, 17 predicted proteins | sample 9134231 | NCBI WGS metagenome assembly JAEEGL01 (sample SAMN16246548, study PRJNA631951) | gut metagenome | biome: gut microbiome; feature: rumen; material: fiber-attached | host: Bos | place: Iran: Karaj | collected 2018-10
CAGGTGGAAAATGGAGATTGGGATGTAGAAGCCGTTGTTCTTTTGGTAGTAAGACTTCTCCTAATGATTCAACAGGCGGAAAATGGAGATTGGGATGTAGAAGTTCAGGATGTGAACGAATAAATTTTCCTCCTATTTCTTCTATTTCTTTCATATCTTCTTCTGTTATCTTTTGAAAATGTAGTTTTTCACCTTGTTCATCCTCGTTTACATCAATCATTTTCAATTTCATAAATGACGGGATTTCAACTCTGCCTATCAAGCGTCCTCTTTCTAATTTTGTTCTGTGTTCTGTACTCATATCTTCTTGTGTCATTTGCATTACATTAAGAACGGTGGCTCTATCTCCTAAATCTGATTCTTCAAAGGCTTTAAACATGTTCTCAAGATTATTAGATAATTCTCTTTCTGCTTGGCTTGTGATCTCTACGATTCTTTCTGTTTCTCTTGCCGTTAACGCCATATTTAGAATCAAGCTTTGTTTTTCCCATGCGTCATGAGATTGACTTAAATGTTGATCATATATTTGCATTAAATTTAACACATCGTTGTCACTCATTGTTTCAAGTATTTTACATAATTCCTTAGGAAACATTTTTAAACTGCTTGTAGCAAATTCTTCCATTTTTCTTTCCATCTCTTTTTCTTGAGTTGATACCATGTTGCTTCTTATCATTGAGGAATAATGTTCACTCATTTTTTAATTCCTTTATTTACTACGAATAGTAAATCCTTTCTTTGTTATTATTACTTATAAATAATAAAAAATCTCGCAAGTATCTTCTTCTGAAAAAAGAGAATAGAACACTCACGAGATTTATATTACATTTATAAAATAATCATATCGCAGTTTTATTGATTTGTCAAGGTCTGTTTTAACTTTCATGGTGTTATTACAACAAGCCTAAAAAGTATTTCAGATAAGACGTTGTTGGGAGGAAGAGATGCTTTTTTATAAACTTGTATAAAAAGCTTAACGTATCTTGAAATAACTGGATAAATGATTCCTAATATAATAAAAATAACAATTAAATTTTTCACCCCGAAGTGAAGGCGTAAACGGTATTAAAGAAGTCTTGCTCACAGAAACCTTACAGATCGGTGCGAAAATTGGCATCAAAGATGCTGTTGTCATAAAAATTTTCCTAAATCATCATTATCATTCCAATTATATCTACGGAAAATTTTGATTTATTCCTCATAAGGAGTCCACATATCACATATTACATAATATAACGTAGGTATGATCACGCAACCTAAACTAATGACAAAGTAAACAATAGTTATTAAGACAACAATCTCTTTAAAAATGAAACAATTGCAATCGTAAAATGAAGAAATTATGCCATCAAAAAAAACTCCTACAAAGTATGAAAAAATTAATACTAAAATGCATCTTCTCCCAGCGGTAGTATTCCAAACAAAACATTCTTTCAACATTGAACATTTCTCCTAATTGCTTAATAATTATCTTATAAAATGAAAATCCACACACATGCCAAAATACCCAAAGAAATAATAATAAGAATTTCCATTATTATACAGAAAATTATGCAACATGTATGCATGCCATCAACAAAATTAACATAGTTTTTCAGAGGTCCATCTTTTGGTTTTATTACATCTCAATTATATCTACGGAAAGGATTGTTGTTTATTTATCAATCTTTCGATGATTTTATAAATTTAAGAATTTGTTCATTTTTAGTTTTTTATTCATAATAGCATAACAAAAACTCCCCTTAATCCTTCTTATAAAAAGGGAAAGAGGGGAGAGGAGAGTGAAAAGAAAAACTATCTTTACTTACTTTGCTTCCTTTGCTCTGAAAAGATTTGAATGGATTAAGAAGCTATTATTTATCACACGGAAGAAATATGGTATTTTTTAATTTTTTTAAATAAGCGCTTGCTTCTTTACTGTCACATTTTAAAAAACAATTTTTTTCTGGTAAATCAAATTCGTTTATTTCGTTTACATCAATCCACTCACTTCTCTCACTTCCATCTTGAGCAAGAACAACGAGAATTACCTTATTATAATTAGACAACGCATGAAAAATATCAATTTCTTTATCTATCAATTTTTTTATTATGAAAATATCACAAGGGGATATTATCCATTTTTGTTCTTTCCTTATCTCAGAACATAAACATAAATATATTTTTCCGTATTCCGAAATACATGTAAAAATAATTGGTTCATTTTCAAAATCATTAAAAACATAATCTAAGTATAAACTTCCAATATCTGCTATATTGTTAAAATATGAAGATGGATTCATTCTATTCATCCTCTTTCCAGTTAAGTCAATAATATTACAATTTTTTTCTATTAATTATACGAAACATAAGTTCGTTTTTTTACGTTTTTACTTTCTTTGCTTCCTTTGCTCGGAAAAGATTTGAGAGGATTTTGTAGTGAAAGGTGAAATATATAGTGGTGGAATACGAAGTATTCCCTTCAAGCGTTAGCTTGGAGCATTACAACAGTTCTACAGTGATATGAAAAGTTCTTCACAAGAAAAGAAAAAAGAAAAACCGAAAAAACAAAAAAATCCTTCTCATTTCTTCTTCCTTTCGGAATTGACATGGGCGAGAGGGTTGCTCTCTATCGCAGACTTTACCTGTACATTGGATAGATGCGTGTAGATTTAAGTGGTGCCTAAGTTCTCGTGTCCTAAGATGTCCTTCAATACGCGGGTGTCTACGCCGCCTTGCTGATACATCAGTGTCGCGGCGGTGTGGCGCAGTTTGTGTACCGAATATCCTTCGTCCATGTTGATTCTGTATTTAAAAATTATAATTCCTTTACAATTTTCGTATTTTTTAAATAGGATTCATTCCTATAAATTGTGAAAGGATTTTGTTATATGGTTAATCTTGAAATAGATAATGATAATAATATAGTCAAATTAGAACATGATTTGATTTTTCCTTATGATTTATCTGAGTGTTTAGCTACTGCAATTGATCAAATAATATATAACGAATTTGTAAAAGGAAAAAATCTATCACTCTCCGATCAAGAAAAAATTTTAAGAGGTTATAGAACAAAGACGGCGAAATTAATGATGCTAATTGATTATGATTATATTTTAAAGAAAATGAGTTTATGAAAGGATTTTTAATAATGCTAAAAATTGAGATTGATGATAATAATACGTTATCCAATGTGGACTATAAGTTGGCTTCTATTTGGCCGTTAGCTGAAGCTTTAGCTTTATTTGTTACTCAAATAAGCTATGATCAATTTGTTAAGGATAAAAATTTAACTCCAGAAGAACAAAAAAACATATTGTTACTCTTAAGACAAAATCATTCTGATTTGATTTCAAAATTTAGTTGTGATTTATTAAGATTGAATAACTAATTTGAAACAAATTTGGACACTTTAGCTATTTCATTCAAAAAACTGTTTTTCACCGATGGCATTTAGTTGTGAAATAAGTAAATCAAAAGAAAATTCTTTAAGGTTATTCTTCTTTTCAAGAGTATTTAATATTTTTCTTGCGGTTGTTTTATATTTCCTTAATACAGAATTTACTATCTTTATGTTTACTATATCAGGTTCTCTGTCAATGTTTTCTTCAATTTCGTTCTTTACTTTAAATAATGGCTTGTCTGGATCTATGCCAAATCTATAGAAGAAAAACATTATTGCGTTATATAGTTGTTTTGCAGTTGGATTCCATTTTTTTCTGTTTATTGAATCCTTGGTTGTGTCATTAGTTAAAATATCATTCTGATCTTGGATTTCACTTTTAAGTGGATTAAATAATTCTGGCATATCTTTTTTTGCAAGTAAACATAAATCTTTTGCACTTGGAACTCCTTGCAACTTGAAAATAATAGAGTTATAGCTTCTTCCTGTCAAGATTGACATGGGCGAGAGGGTTGCTCTCTATCGCAGACTTCACCTGTGCATTGGACAGATGCGTGTAGATTTCAGTGGTGCCTAAGTTCTCGTGTCCTAAGATGTCCTTCAATACGCGGGTGTCTACGCCGCCTTGCTGATACATCAGTGTCGCTGCGGTGTGACGCAGTTTGTGTACCGAATATCCTTCGTCCATGTTGATTCCTTTCAGATATTTTTTCACAAGCCATTGCACGGTCTTGGGGGAGATGCGGCGTTTGTTGCGGCTGATGAACAGTGCGTTGCGGTCTGAGTACACGATTCCGTCTACTGGACGTACTTTTCTGTACGCTTCAATGGCGTTGATGCAGGCTTCATTCAGGTAAACCATGCGCTGTTTGTTGCCTTTGCCTGTGATCACAAGCGTGTTGTCTGAGCGTATGTCGTTGTAATTGATGCCTACAAGCTCTGAGAGCCGCATGCCGCAGTTCAGGAATAATGTGAGTATGCAGTAGTCGCGCTCCTTGTAGCGCCCTTCTACGGCTTCTAAAAGGTCAATGCTTTGCTCCAGATCCAGATACTTCGGCAGGCGCTTCGGAAGCTTCGGATTGCCAAGCTCTTCCACGGGATTGGTCTTGATTTTGCCTGTGACCGTGTAGAGATATTTGTAGAAAGAACGCAGTGATGAGCATTTGCGCGATCTGGTGTTATTGTTATTGCCACGCACAGTCTTTAAAAAGTTCATGTACTCAAAGACTTCTGTTAAACTCACTGATTCAATCATTTCAAGCGTTACATCATCAATTGGTATCTTTTCAAATTCTTCGCTTGAAAAATTTGAAACAAGTCCTCGTGACAGCTTCAGGTATCGGAAAAACGAACGCAAGTCTATGAAATATCCTTCAACCGTCTTTTCTGATTTGCCTTTGATCGTCTCCATGTATCCGAAATATTCTCTCAATATCGTCGGACACTGGTTCATGTAATCTATTCGCATGGCTTTGTTTACGCTCCTTTTTTATGTAAAAATCCGTGCCTATCGGCTTTGTTCAGCTTCACTTCAGGGCAACGGTTTATCATAATTGCTGTTGCTCTCTGTTAATAAAATGCTTTTATTGAGCAGACAGTATTTATCATATTTATTCGCCTTCCCTCAATTATACTAAATATTCATTTAGTATAATTGAGACTCTTTATAAGATATACCTTTACCAATCTGAACTTATAAAGGAAATAATATGGCTAAAGAAAGTCGTCTGCAAATTCTAAACCTAAACGATGGACCTAAACGCTGGCGGATTCTTTCCCCCATAATGGCAAACTTATTGGGTGAATACCATATTCTCATTTTTACGCTGTCAACTACCTGTTTTCGAGGTTTAACTTTTTACTGTTTTAGCGCGGAAGAAATGACCGCAATTTTAGCGCGGAAGAAATGACCGCAATCAGTTCAGGTTGCGAGGCATAAATATGCTTGCTATAATGACAAAAACGAGGGATAAGAAATTCAATTGTTTCCGCAGCGTCCTCAACAGTTTTAAAAACCTCGTCGGGAAGAAAACAGCAGTTAACCTCATCAAACGAGTTTTTGTGGACAGCATGTGCCATATCCGGTGAAAAAACCGTAATTATTAATCTCTCGGTTTCTATTTTGAACATAGCATTATACTTTCATTTAATAGTGTACATATATTCTTGATGGCTCGGAATCACTGCCTTGAACCATACAATAAAATTCCCAACCGTATCGCTCATAAAAGCCGGTGTGGTTGGTTATAAGATAAACCGGAGTTATACCCTTTGATCGCATATCTTCTACCACCATAGCCAAGAGCTTTCCTGCTATCCCCCGCTTGCGGTATTCATCTTCCGTATAGATGGCACAAATGTTCGGAAACAGATCCTTCCTCTCGTGAAAGTCGTTTTCGATGACTCCCATACCGCCGACGATTTTATCTCCGTCAAGACAGAGATACCAGCCGTATTCGGTTTTTCCATTGAGATAATTTTCCATACATTCGAGATACGCTTCAACAGGGACGCCCCATTTTTCACAAAACCACTTGGCGGCAGTATCCTTTAATTCCGGACGCTCACGAAGCGTGATGTATTTATAATTTTCCATTTTAAACACCCTTTCGATTAACTTACATCATTATATCATAAAATCCAATACAAATCCATCTTGAATAAAAACCATTATAAAAAAAGGTAAGTGTCAAATAAAAAAGCAGAATTGCAATCTGTCTGAATAAGCTGAAATTCCGTGATTGGAGACGTAGAATACCCATTAATGAAGGGCGCGAGGTGACATGGATCATGAGCCGTACGATAACTTAAACCCCCTGGGTCAGGAGAAGCTGACGGACTACTCAGATGATACGCCTTACCAATGCGCTATGATTTTTCCACCGGACTATTTTTCCAGTATTCGTTTCAGTTTATCAGCCAGTTCTTCGGGAGATTCCACGCAGCCGCCTATCAGCCATCGTTGGAAAATATTGAAGATACCACCTGAGAGGAAATAGGATTTGTAATCGTCATAATCGCCATTGTAAACCGAAAGAAACACACGGTCATATTCGTCCTTCACCAGATGAAGCATTCCATCCTCGTACAGACGGCCGCATAAATCCCTGTATTCTCCCATATGCCTGAAAAGCAGCACAAAATACTTCTGGCTGTCGTTGTGTTTGAAGCTGATGCCCTACGTGGCGAGCCATTCGTCCGTAATTACGCGCAGCCATTTCCGGAGGACGTCCTCTTTGCTCTCGAAATTGCGGTAGAACGACATACGGGTAACTCCCGCTTTTTCGCAGAACTCGTTAATCTTAATCTCATGGAAGGATCTCTTTTGCAGCAGCAGCAGAAACGCCTGCGTAATATAATCGGCAACCGTACCGTTCTGTTTGACCATCATGTTACATTTTTGCTCTTTTGTCACATTTTACTAATTGTCTATTGACAATTATGAATATTTTTGTTATATTGATGACATAAACATGATACAACAGTATCATGTTTATGTCAAGCGTATTTTTTTTCATCCTGAAAGGAGCAATCATCATGTTCACACCAAAACGACTCATCATTCTGGCGGTACTGGCGCATTGCGGCACGGTATTCGGAAGGCTGGCGGTACGTGCCACTTTGAATCTGCTGCTGGGCGGCACTTTGTTCGGAGGTGATTTTCTGTGAGCATTGAAACAAAAGCAAAGCATACGGGGCTGTTCGTTCTGCTGTGTATCGGCGTTTTCATACTGTTCACGTTGATAGGCGTTGTCAGCAAAATTGCCTATGACCCTTCTCACGGCAAGTATTCCATCAAATGGGACGATTCCATGGGAACCGTCTTTACAGACATACCTTACGGAAACGGTGAAAGCAACAAATTCGACCTTTACCTTCCCGCCGACAACACAAAGGAGCATTACGGACTGGCCGTTTATCTCCACGCGGGAGGATTTACCACAAGCGATAAGTCCGACGATACCGCCATGCTGCAATGGCTCTGCTCCAAGGGATATGTCGCCTGCGGCATCAACTACACGCTTCGCACGGTCACAAACGGTTCCAGCGTTTTGCAGCAATCCAACGAGATCAGCTCCGCCATTCCGGTCGTCGTATCCGAATCCGACGTGCGCGGTTATCACATCGACAAAATGACAATGGCAGGCGGCAGCGCAGGTCACGCGCTGGCGATGATCTACGCTTACAGTGACGGCGCGGACGCCCCTGTTCCGGTCGTGTTCACCTTATGGAAAAGTCTTACACAAAGGTCACTTCACCAAAGGTCATGGCAGTCCGTAAGGGTGCGGCACACGGCGATATGCTCTATTCCGCTGACGGCTATGTGACAGCGTGGTTCATGTGGCTGTTACAGGGCGATAGCGAAGCGGCAAAGGTATTCATCGGAGACAGCCCCGAATTGCTCTCCAATACTATGTATCAGGATAAGCGCATTGACCTTGTTCCGGAAAGCGATCCGGCGGCGTAACAACGGGAGGAAATGGAAATAAAAAACGTCTTAAAGAAAATCGGAATCATACTCGGCATTATCATTGCGGTACTGATAATTATCGGAATCATTGTGTACTTCTTTGTTCTTCAGTACCCGGAGCTTAAAGCGAATCCTGCGATAGGAAAATGGTACAGAGTATCCGACGACGGTATGAAGGATTCCGAGGGCGGCAGCTATCATGCACTCTTCAAAAAGGGCAGCGAAAACAAGGTGATGATTTATTTCGCGGGAGGCGGCGCCAGTCTCAATGAAGAAACCGCCAGGGACGACACCTACAACACCAAGCTTGTGCAGCCGGATATGCTCGCCAACGTCACCATGAATATGGGCGGTCTTGCATCCGATGTGGAGGATGGTCCCTTCCAAAACTGGAGCATGATCCTCTTTCCCTATGCCACGGGAGATTTCCACAGCGGCACTGGTGAATTCCGCTACACTGACACCGGACGGCAAGGAGAAGATTCTCTACCACAACGGCTATACCAATTACACCCTCGCCATGAAGAAGATCATGGAGAAGGCGGGCATTGAAAACGCCGACACGGTGCTTGTCACAGGCTACAGCGCGGGCGGCTTTGCCGCCGCTCCGCTGGCGGACGATGTCTTTACCCATTACTTCCCGAATGCCGCAAACAAAAATGTCATCGTGGATGCTTCCCTGCTCCTGTACGACTGGCTCAGCACGGCAGTGAATGTCTGGAAATCGCCTGCCGCCATCTCCGGCAAGCTGACGACGGACAACCTCACCCTCGACTGTCTCCGGGCGCTGCGGGAGAAGTACGGCGACGCCATTCACCTGCTCTTTGACTGCTCTACCCGCGACGGCGATCTTGCCAAGATGCAGAATTATCTCTCCAATGGCATCATGGAAGTAGATGAAGATGTTGCCGATAATTTCCAGAAGATGCTGAAAGACACGATTCCGCAGTTTCAGGAGATCGGTGTGAATCTGTTTTTGTTTGACGGAATTGCTTACTATGACGATCCCCGCAATATGACCGCGCACACCATCATTGCCACGCCTGTTGTATGGCTGCCCTTCGAGGAGCAGAACAAATCCGTTGCCCAGTGGCTTACTGATGGGATCAACGGAAAACTCAATGACTACGGACTGGAGCTTGTCAACAAGGAATACCCGAAAACGAAGTAAACAATCCCATCATTCGCTTGTTTTCCCTATCCAGCTTTTTTGCTTTCTTCTGTGATTTATTATGCAATTCCCGTAGTCAGCGTTTATACATCAAAAGCCGCTTTACAGTGAGTAATGGGTGTGGCACGCCTATGGCGGCTGGGTTGGTGGCTTTAGAGGTGCTGCCTGTGCTGTCGGCATACCCCGCCATTAGAGACTCACTGTAAAGTGGACTGTGAAATATTAAATTGTATTAAAGTATAACGCCTTTAATTGCATTAAGCAGATCTTCATATGTCTCGTATGCAGGAACATCGGGATTGTCAGCTATAATTTTGTCGGTACTGCGGAAAAGAAATCCGTATTTACTTGCTTTAATCATACCAAGATCGTTATAACTGTCTCCGCTTGCAATCGTATCATAACCTATAGATTGAAGCGCTCGTACTGTTGTATATTTGGAATTCTCCACGCGCATTTTGAATCCGGTAACCTCGCCTGTTTCAGACACTACAAGAGAATTACAGAATATCGTTGGCCAGCCAAGCTTTTTCATCAGGGGTGTAGCAAACTGCGTGAATGTATCGCTTATTATTATAACCTGCGTTATGCAACGCAACTCATCAAGAAATTCCTTTGCACCGTCCATAGGCTCAATTGTCGAAATAACGTCCTGTATTTCTTTAAGTCCCAGACCGTGTTCTTTGAGAATGTCAATACGGTAAGCCATAAGTTTACCATAATCAGGTTCGTCACGAGTGGTTTTTTTAAGTTCGGGAATACCTGTAGCCTCGGCAAATGCAATCCATATTTCAGGAACCAGTACGCCCTCAAGATCAAGGCATGTAATAAACATTTATAATCTTCCTTTCGGAAATTTCAATTTTCAAGTGCTATTATATCACTAAACATTCTGTTTGTCAATTAAAAAACCCTCTCCGAGCAGATATTGCAAACTGGGAAGTTAATTTCTGTAATGGACTTGAACGCAAAATTTATTCTGCGTCCGAAGATGTCTGATTACTTGCCGGTGGAAGTACCTTAACATTGAGAATATTTACGTTACCTAATCCTGTGTCAGCCTTTATTATTGTGTACCCTGGACTGATACATGTTATTACGCCATTTCCGTCAACTGTGGCTATTGATTCATCTGTTGTAGACCACTTGATTCTCGATGTTCCTTTTAAGTAATTGACATTTCTTACATTATTGTGTTCGTCACATACAACAACATAATAATTTGGCTCAAAGACTTCGCCGACATAGGCTTTTTCATACGCTGCTCCGTTTGGAGTAACTGATGAAAAACGAACCTCGGGCAAGTTGGTTATTAAATCCCATTCCCTGCTATACCATGTGCCATCCTTATAGGATATTTCAACCTTCAGATGTGCATGCCTCTGCACTCTTCTTTCAACGGAAATCCATATTCTGTTTGAATCGCTGATCCATACATGAAAGTAATCTCTCCCCTGTTCATCTCCGGTATTGGTAACAAGTCTGGATTTCTCGATTATGGGAACGGAATCCTTTTCTCCGCCGTTTGGAACAATGCATAATGTATCGCCGTAAGCTATTCCGCCCTTAAAGTCCTTGTCTGAAATAATATAATAATTCTCAAATCTGTTGTCGTTGTTCTCCTTGGACATACTGTCTTCAATCTTTCGATTGTTTTCAGATGAAATATCCTTGATCCAGCTTTTCACATCGTTTGAGGCACTGACAACATAATTTCGCAACGGAGTAATCATTACAAACATTGCGAGTATCGCAGCGGCGGCCGTAAACCTAACGACAAAGCGCATGGCATGTGCCTTGCGTTCCTCACGTTTTTTATTTTTTTCGTCAAGCTCTTCTCCAAGCTTACTCATTTCAAGAATAATTCTTTCGTCAAGATCACGGGGGGTATTGAAATCATCCGGCAGAATAAGCGGAATTCCTTTAAATTCGCTGAATTCTGATTCAGATTCAAGGCTCTTGTCGTACTCAGGATTCTTATTTGATTTATCATTCATTGTTCTCACCTCCGCTTTCCACTATTTCCTTATATTTTTTCTTTGCACGGAATAATAATGTCTTTATATTGGATTCGCTTTCATTCATAATTATAGAAATTTCTTTTATCGAATAACCGAAATCAAAAAAATAAATAAGCACTTCCCTGTATCTTGGACTGAGCTTTTCCATTACCTCCTC
>JAEEGL015269912.1_pt1 | contig 11202 bp, 10 predicted proteins | sample 9134231 | NCBI WGS metagenome assembly JAEEGL01 (sample SAMN16246548, study PRJNA631951) | gut metagenome | biome: gut microbiome; feature: rumen; material: fiber-attached | host: Bos | place: Iran: Karaj | collected 2018-10
GAACCGAATTTTGTAATTTGTTAACATTAAAATCTTGAAAATGAAACTTTTTGATAACAAAGGGAACTTGATTCTCGAACGGGAAAAGTCGCAGACCAAGCAAATGCATTTCTCACCGACGCTCAACATGAAGGGCGTAAAGAAAACTATTCGTCCTACAATGCTAAGCCAAGAAGAATTCTTTAATACGCTCGTTAAGAAGAATGATTATGGCGACTTTTAAGAAAGAGTATCCAGATATTGTCGAGTCAGTCATCACCGAGTGTGATATTGCTAAACAGCTTCAACTTTCTTGTCCATATCCAACTTCCCACGGGCGATTTTGTGACAGACGTGGAAGTTATGGAGGATGACTATTATGATTATGATGTGATCATTGGGACTGATGTGATCATGTTTGGAGATTTTCTTATTTCCAACGCTGAAGAAAAAACTACTTTTCAGTTCCGCACTCCCTCAGAAGGCGGAATTGATTTATAATTGCGTCGCCGACATAGATGGGCCATGCCAATCAAGTTTTGTCCAGAAAGGGTGTTTGTTCTTCATTCCAACATGGTTTTGTCGAAAACGGCTGCAAAACTGTAGCTGCGCCGCCAATGAACCATGGAATGTGGTAGATTATAGAAAAAATGACCCGACAAGGACTATCAATAGCAATAGCTGAATATCCCACCGATGTGAAGTTCCTCATGACTATTATATTTATATGATTTTCTCGTCGCTGCAAAGTTTGAACACCTCGTTTCGGATGTTGTCTTCAAGTTGACTTGAACTGTCGCAAAGAATAGTTTTCAAAATCAGGACACACGCCATTTTCAGCAAAAGCCTCGTTGGAGAGCCGGATGTTTTCCATGATACGCTCGTTGAACAGCTGTTGTGCATCAGCATCGGGATTTTCCTCCAAGGCTTCCTTACATTCTTGGCGGGCGTTTTCCTGTACCTTGTAGTAATGCGAAGATAATGCGGAAGTAAGGCAGTCCCACTGGTTCTCAGCCGAATTGCAATGTTTTTCTGATTTCAGGAAACCGAGAAAGTCATCGGCGTACTCTTTCAAGGTGTCGAACGACCTGTTGGAACGGCGTTCTCGGTAGAGCTTGAAAAGCACATCCCAAGGCGTTTGCATAAACTGGCTGGAATCATAGATCATCACTCCGATGGGTTTGGTGTCCGATAGGCGGAAAATCTTGTTTGCTGTGTTGTAGATCCTGGTCTTTCCATCTTTAAAGATGGTGACGGCACTGTCGGCGGCTATAACAGCGGCTTTTTTGTTTAATATGCTTACTAAGGCGGTCATAATGATTTGTTTCTAACGGAAGCAAAGCTACAGCCCCGCTACCAATACACAATGGAATGTAGTAAACTATAGTGGAGTATAGCGATTCAGTTTGATTTCCTCATCGCTGCAAAGCTTATTCACCTCGTTCCTGATGTAATCTTCGAGGCTTTGGACGTTCTTCTTGTTGGCGCCGCCGTTGATGAAGTTGAGAAAAAGAACATGGTCGATTCAATTATTTGATTCTTTTATACCAATTCAAAAGCCCCATTTGTTCTATAAGGATTTGCATTAAAAAAGGCAATCACTGCTTTGTTCATGTCAAAACTATTAAAATACTCCTTATACATTTCAGTAAACCTGAATCTCCCTTCATTTGCATAAATCTTGTCAAAAGAGCCAAGGGTTTTCAAACTGAGCGGATAATTGTTATTGTTTAAAAAATGATAAATGTATAGCCCTTCACAAACATTCAACGAAAGGAACAATTGGCCATCACAAGCCTTATTTAACTCTGTAATCTTTTCAATAAGCTTGTCCCATCCAATTGTATTAATAGAATCGCCAAAACCTTCGCTACTTCCATGCATATCAAGATGCAATATCGGAACTATATGGTCATAAGCAATGTCTGCAATAATAGTATCCATAATACAATCCCAGTCAGAGACGCTTTGTACAACAGGTTTATATATTGAATCAGGATGTTGTTTATTAACTTCATCGCACATCTGTTGTGGGTTTGGCAGTTGGCAAGTTGGCAAATAACAAATCTGGTAGATTTTTGTGTATGTCGGATAGTTCATACTATTACAATTAATTAAATATATCCAATCCGATGAAATCCAATTACACCTCGTTTTAGTATGTACACTGTCTGAAGTTTACCTTTCCTCAATTCTCCTTTCTTCAATCCTCCTTTTTTCAATTCTCCCTTCTTCAACTCTCCTTTCTCCAATTCTCCAAGTTTAAATCCCAAGTGCAGCATTACTTCGTCGGGCAATTTATAATCTTGTTTTACCAAGCCAAAAAAAGTACAACCATTATTGATGCAATATGACATTATTGCATCGTCAGTTGCCTGATAAACAAAACTCCCAATTGCTGTCCCAACGAAGTTGCCCAATAAGTATGATCCTGGTATAAAGGCAAGATAAGTTTTAAACACTATCCCGAGGCCAACACCTGAAGCTGTTACAATGATGTTCCGTATTAGATTGTCAGCCATTTGATTAGCGGGCATATCACCAATTACAACCTTATAAGAATCAGTCAAGGTCTCCATGAAAACCACGGTCAAGCCTGCGATACCACTTGGATCAACTGATTTCATGGCCGCTCCTAACGCGCCACTCTTACACGCAGTCGTCAATGATGCCGTTACAAAACCCCTTAAAAAACCGCTTGCAGTACCACTAAGAGCCGCAAAACCTACTTTCTTCAAATCGTCCTCGGCAATTTCACCTTGCTTGACCAACTTATCAATACACTTGTAAACTTCTGGAGCAGTTTTTAAGACAAATGTAATCATTGCGGCAGTATAGCCCGCTCGTAGTCCTTCTTTGATAATATACTGAAAATTAATAAGTTCCTCTGTTGTCAAGCCATAGTCGCATGCTTTGAATCTTCCCTCTTTTGCCAAAGTCGCTATTTCTTTAGCCTCTTGCTCAGTCAATTCAATTGAACCAACACCGTCTGGAGATTCTAGTTTGGTTGCTAAATTATTCAAAGTGTCTTGATAACGAGCAGCCTGCTCTGGCCTTGTCAGCGTTTCTTTTGCAATTTTCCATTTGAGATATTCCACTGCGTCTTTCAACTGGTCGGCAGGGATTATCCGAACTTGACCGCTATAAATAGGGTCATACATCACGCTCTCTTCATCAATCCCTTTCTCTTTCATATAATCAAGAAAAGACAAATCGGCTCTTCCTGATTGACTTTTGTATTGAGAATAGCGTTGAAAGAAACTCATGGAGTGGGCATCTGCGCTTTTTTGACCATCAGCATAATACTTCAAACCGTATTTTATTCCATAATTACTGGTAATGTCAGCTGAAGCAAAATCATGGCTTCTATCTACTATACTCTCAGCATCCGTACCATTAATAGCCAAATGTTTATCTAAACCCAACAACGATTTATCAGCAATGGTATTTGTCCCTAACTCTTTTTGAGTAAAATTCATTTTACCCTTTACTGCGGCATCAATATTAAAAGTTCCAGAATGCCAAAACTCTGCAATGTCGCCTTTTAGTTTGTCTGTCGCTGTATTATACCCGGTAAAACTATTGATATTAGACTCCAAGTCAAAAATTCTATCTGCAACATTCTTTACATAATCTTCTCCCAACCGAGCAGCAATATAACTGTCGGTATTGCGGCAAAATGCTTTGTAACCTTCTTCGAAACCAAGCATATATTATTAATAACCAATTTGTTTTGGAATAATGATAGAGATGTTGTTGCCGGTTGCTAAAAAAGTAGCGGCATCACTATAAAGTTTGATCCTAGCTTTTTTTCTTGGGTCTTTAATGAGTAGATATGTTGAAAGAAGTGTTGCGCCAATTAATCCTAGTACGAATAATGAAATCAAATACTTCCACCAATTCCTTCCCATAAAACTCTTTTCAACTATCACAGAAGGATCAACAATAATGCCATGCATGTTTCCATTAGAAGCAAGTGATACTCCTTTACACAACGAACTGGTAGATGTCAATTCCTTGGGAAAGTTTTCTTCGATAAGAGACTGAGAAAACAGCAATACTTTATTGTAATTTGTAGATTCTTTTTCTTCGCTTAACCATGTCTTCTCGTCAAAACACATACACTGGATAAGCTTCTCTGACAACTTATTAGACAACCACTTAGCTTGCGGTTTCGTAGCCTTGTCATAGACTATGCATAATTCAATTTCTTCTTTTTCCATATTAGTTCAAATAATTCTGATACTGGATTTTTCTGCTCTTGGAACTTGGAATGCCTTCCTTGCCGAGCCGGGATTTTTCCCCCAACTCGTATGCAAATATAAACATTTTTCGGACTAATGCTCTGTACATGAGATTTTTTGCGAAAATAAAAGGTTCGCAATAGAGGGCAATGGAATATAGTAAGTTATAGTACAAAGGTTCCGCCAAACTTGCCTAAAAAACCAAAGTTTGGCGGTAAATTCCCCGTTTAAAACGGACAGACGTCAAGTTGAAATGGTGTTTGGCCAACTGCCACATCAAAAAGCGGCCAACTGCCACATCATTTTTGGTTCAAATAGAAAAGATTATAGTAAGGGTTGAAAGACCTTTTTGAATAAAAAAATGCAGACTTTCGGGCCTTAACGCATAAAAAATCCGACTTATGGCCCGAAAGTCTGCGTTTTTTGGCGTTTCGTATCCTTTTTTTGGCTGTTCCGTAGATGTAGTTGCTGAATAGGCTGGCTTTGCTCAAAGCAATTGGGTCAAATCATAATACATCGAAACGGTATCCTTTTCGGTTTTATCCGCCTCGCTTGGTTTCAAGAATTTGAAGCCGTTTTTCTGATAAAAAGGGATGGCTTCTTTCAAAGCATCCACCGTGATAAAGGCACAACCTGTACGATTATTGGTGATGAAAGTGTCTTTGACAAAGTTGATGATCAGCCGTCCCAGATGCTCGTTCTGATGATTGGTATTTACACCCAAGCGGCCAATCTTGACAGCAGGATAGTCGCTGCGATGCTTGCTGTGAGGGAACTCTTTCTTGATTTTACGCCAAGTGGCCTTGTCACTTTCGTTGATAGAAATTCTGTCGTTAGAGACCGAGAAAAACGCAAGTAATTCTTTGTCATCTTCCAACAGATACGTAACGGCTAAAAGATGTCTAGCGTAGGCTTTCGCATCATTCAGCAAAAAGTCGTTCAAATCGCTGTTGCCACAATCAAACGGCTTTAAAGGAAGATATTCGGTGAGCCTTACGATTCTTCGTTTGCTATTCATAGGGCCAAACTAAAAAGAAAATGTAAGCATGGAGCGGACGATGTCGGCATCCGCTTTAATCCGCTTTTTTTCCTCTTCCGATACTTTTTCGTTTTTCTCCATTTCAGCAAAGAAAGCAAGAGCATCGGCTCCTTCCAGCACGGGGGTCGCTTCGATAGGTTTTGCCATAGTCTTTTTCTCCTTTCTAAACTATTCTGCCTGCAAAATTACACATTTTTTGAAAAACTGCAAGGGGTATTATGGATTTTTTTAGAATATAAAATAAAAGTACTCTTTTACGCTATTGTTTATAATACCAATGCATCTCATCACTTCTTCACTTCAAACACCTCGGGATACAGCTCCTCGATGCGTTGCTTGAATTTGGAATCGGCGTCGATGGCGTAGCTGCTGTCGCGGTCCTTCACCCATTCGGGGCCTTGGAAGAAACGGCGCATCTTCTTGTAGTCGCCCCGCTCGGAGAGGTAACGGATGAGGAAAATCAACTCGTACGACTTGCCGTTCTTGCCGCGCCAAGTGATGGGTGGCAGGGTGCCTTCAGGACGGCAACGCCCCGTCAAACGGTAGGCGAACAGGGCCTTCACGGCCGGATGGTCCTCGATGTAGCCGCTCTCGGACAGGTAGTTGATGAGCTCCACAAAGGTGGCTGCTCCCCGACGGACGACTTCTTTCTTCACATAGAGATGCTCAACGGGCATCATGGAAGCATGAGGCCATTCGAAAAAGTTCCTCGGTAGAGTGAAGGGCTTCGTTTCATCAGTGTCAGCATCGCAGGGGATACAAGGCGCCGACTCCTTCAGCAAAAGCTGGGCATCGGGCTGTTCCAGGATGCTGTCGAACAGCTTTTGTTCGTCTGCCTTGAAATCAGCGCGGTTGTCCTGATAAAAATGGACGCACATCCTGAAATGTGCCTCGTAGAACTTGCGGCAATCCCTGAAATACTGCTCGAAATCTCGGTCAAAGTCGGCGTCGTCGCTTTCTTGCAGGCGTCTCCAACTGGGTCGGACCTGCTGAACGGCTTGATTCAAGGCTTGGTCGTCATCATCCTCGCAAGGCATGTCCGACATGTATTCGAGAAAGGGGTCAAGCTCGTCTTCCTTGATGGTGGTGCCGAGGCGGACATCGTCCCAGCAGCAACGGCAGAGGCGGATCAGCGGCTTGGCGTCGCTTTGATGATCGCTCAACAAATGGACGAAAGCCTTTTTGTCACCTTCCAACAAAGCGGCATAAAGGCTTTCGACGCATCCAGTCTTACCTTTCACCGTGGCGATAAAAGCCTTGGCGGTGGATTTGTTCAACCGTTGCAGCAGGTCAAACACGTCTTCGGCCATCATCGTGACGTGGTCGTCGGAATCATCTTGAATGATATAGGGCAATGCCTCCAAGATGAACCGGTTGTTGACGATGTAGGACAGCGTGTTGCTGAAAGGGGCCACGATTTCACGCCAAAGCCTTAGGGCCTCTTTGGTGGCGGCGCTTACCTCCTTGTCGGCCATCAGTTCCTCCAGGTTAGACCTGAAGTCATCGGGCAGCGACACGCTGAAAGCGGCCGACAGGCCATTCTGGTATTCCTTCCGTTTGTTGATCTCGAAGCGGCTGTTCATGCTGCAAAGGTAATAGTTTTTGCGATTACTTCACTTTTCTCCAGTAATGCGATCCGCCGCCACTGGCTGAGCAACCTCTTAACGGGAATGGCCCAATCATGGAGGTCATACCGCATTTGCTGCATTGCCACACATTGTCGAGAAGACCATTCTGGATCTTCATGCCGCTTAAGTTCTTGAAATCATTGACGTTCATTACTTTAACCCTAATTCCGTGTCGGGCGCAACTTCTAAATGATTGATAGGTTTTTGAAACTGCAGCGAAGAAACAAACAATTCTTTACCCGACCAAAGAATGTAGTAGATTATAGTAAAGGTTTTTTTTTTCATTAGTGACCGCAAGGTGATACAGAGCCTTAGCCCGGCATGTGATGGGGAATTTGTGTATTGACCTCTTTTTAGGTCGATGCTTCCAAAATTTCAACAAAACTCTTGAAAATCTGTCCAATAATTCTTCGTTTTGTTCTTGACGTGCGGTATTTTCTGTTATATTTTTGCAGCAGGAATTCTTAAACGACTTGAAATATGAATACAAATACTCAAAAAAATGTATCTTTGCGTCCGATAACAATTTTTAATGGAGGCTATATGAGCAATGATACAAATAGCCAGATGGAAGAAGATGAGAGACTGAGGCCTCTCACCATGGAAGAGATTGATGACATGCTTGACGAGGCTGAGGCTGCATTTGAGGCAGGTGATTATCTGACCCACGATGAAGTGTTTCGCCGCCAAACAGAGGTCGTGTCTGCATGAACATTTATTGGCACAAGCGAGCCGATGCCTCGCTTCATCGGATTGAAAAATATATTTTACAGGAGTTTGGGGAGCAAGAACGTCAAGATTTCATGGATGAAATGGATCGTTCAATTATGGCGTTGGCGGATATGCCAACTTTAGGTAAAACAGATCCTCTCTTCGCTCACCGTAAAACTATTTATCGAAGCATTATTGTTAGACGGTTGAACAAAGTCGTTTACTATGTTAAGGATAACATTATTCACATTGCTGCTGTCTGGGATACCCGCCGTGAGCCTAAAAACCAAGCTAAACATGTGAAATAATTCAAAACTATTCCAAAATAATTCAATTTTTTTTTAGCTTTGCATTTTTTTTCCAATCAAAAAATTTGGTTTTTCTTTAATTGTTTAAACATAATAAACATAAACAAATGAAAAATAGATATTTAATATTCCTGTTGGCTTTGCTTCTGCCTTGCATGGGAGCGTTCTCGCAATGTCTTCCCCCGACAGGCCTTGCCGTTTCAAATGTTACTCCCAACGCAGCCACCGTGAGTTGGAATGGAAATGCCGACAGCTACACCGTGTGGTATGGGACACCGTCATCCACGTCACATTATTTGGGTTATGGTGAAATGACACTCCAGGGGGCTTTGGGTAATGATACTGAAAGCACTTGGACCTGGGGCGTGATGTTCCCCGGTGAAACGGTGCCTGGCAATGTGCTGACAAAAGTGGGATTCTTTAATACCGTCAATAATATTAATGATATTACCATCCGAGTGTATTCCGGTGGCGACGATGCCCCAGGGACGCTTTTGTTAACCAAGGTGGTAACTGCCATTCCCGACTCCTATCAATTGGTGGTCCTTGATGCTCCTCTACACTTGCCTTCTGGAGAGAATCTTTGGATCACTCTTGAGGAAACGGGTATATGGCTGATGAGCATGACCAATGCGACTGACCCCAACAGCAGATGGTATTTTGACGGAAATGCATGGACTCAACAAAGTGTTTATCCTGACAAGGGATGGATTATTCATGGCCACGTTGAAAACCAGGATTATGAAAACATGGAATGGAATCAGGCCTCAACCGCTAATGAGTCGGTAGAACTTACAGGTCTGACTCCCGAGACCACCTACGTAGTCAAGACGCAGGCACACTGCGGTCAGGGTTATGACAGCGGGATGAGCCAGGAGGTTGAATTCATCACGAAAAATAATGGATGTCCCGGCCCAACCGGCCTGTCGGTCAGCAACATCACTCACAACACCGCTGAACTGGACTGGTCAGGTGAGAGCGAGTCATTTATGGTGAGATATAGGAATAAGGCTCATGATGTGGGTTTCTTTGAGGACTTCACCAACAACAGCTCCACGCCATCGGGATGGAGCGAAAAAGCCGGCTCGCTGGCAGGTGTGCAAAACGGAACAGTATCGCTGACGGATGACCAATACTGGTTCTACGGCGATCCCAATAATGTATTTGACCGACACGCCTATATTAACATTGATGGCCCTGACATTTATAAATGGCTCATTTCGCCAAGCGTTGCCATCCACGAAGGAAGCTTCCTCAATTTCGATATTGCTTTGACCGATTTCTATTCAAGCGGCCAGGGCTATCCTAATGAAAGCAACCGGTTCATAGTGGCTGTCTATGACGAAAACGCAGCCACTTGGAACATTCTTCGGGAGTTGTACGATATCTCTGGAACAGGAGAAAACATCAATATTAATTTGAATGCATTTGTGGGGAAAAACGTACGTGTCGCCTTCTATGTTGAGCAAGGTGCTATTCCATACCAGCTCAACAGGCTCCATTTAGACAACATAAGACTCAGTTCCCCTGTGCCATTAGGGGAATGGCATACCGCTGTAGCGTCTGCCGCCGTTACCCATGCCATTCTTACCGACCTTGTCCCTGAGACACCGTATGAAGTCGAGGCCAGGGGCGTTTGCTCGGGATCCATCAGCATGGTGGCAGACACCATTAGCTTTTCTACCCGTTTTATCGCGCCCAGCAATTTAGCCGTTGATGACGTTACTATTGATGCGGCTACGTTGAGTTGGACGGAGAATGGCGACGCCACAGCTTGGCAAATCCAACTTAACGATGAACCTCCAATGGCCGTCAATACCAATCCGTTTATCCTGTCAGGTTTGACTCCTGACACGCAATATACCGTAAAAGTGCGCTCACAAAAAGGAGGAGATTATAGTGCCTGGAGCGATGCGATAGATTTCAGCACGCTTTTCTATTGCTATCCACCGACCCGGCTTGAGGTCGTTGAATGCACCCTCAACGCTGCTACGTTGGGCTGGCATGATCATGGTACCGCTACAGGATGGCAGGTCTGCATCGATGGTGATGAGACCAACCTAGTCACGGTCAACACCAATCAATATGTGATGACAAACTTGGACGCGCAAACCCAATATACAGTTAAGGTACGGGCCATTTGCGGTGAGATGTACACTGAATGGACCGACGAGTTGAGTTTCGTCCCAGTTCTCTTTTGCAACCCTCCAACACTTTCTGTCAGCAACATTACCATGAATACTGCCGAACTCAGCTGGACAGCGATAGCTGGGACTGACAGTTATACCGTCAGCTATTACATTGCTCCTGTCAATAACATCGATCCAATCATTACGGGCTACACAGCTACCAGTGGGACGTCAGGATATGTCACAGGCGAGGACTATCCCAAGCTGGTGGATAACGACAAAAGCACCAAGTGGTGTGCTTACATGGGTAACGGTGGTGTCAACATCGAGTTCAATAGCAAATCGAACTTTGTTCCGACAGGTTATATCCTGACCACTGGCAATGACAATGCGACGGCTCATGGCCGTAACCCAAAGAACTGGGTCATCAAGGCCAAGCTGAATGCCGGTGACTCTTGGACGACCATAGCCACCGTCACTAACAACAATGTGATGCAAGATGTGAATTTCACTGACTATGAATTCGAGCTCAACAACACCAATGCCTACCGTTACTTCCGTTTCGAGGTATTGGCAGTCCAAAATGGCGATTCGTTTCAACTAAGCGAGCTGAGGTTCAGAGGATATGATATGGGCCTCCAAGTAACTTCCACAAATTTGAATCTTACCGACCTCATCCCAAAAACAGACTATTCCGTCAAAGTGCGCGGCAACATTGGGAACGTGTTCACCAATTGGAGCAATGAAGTCAACTTTACTACGCTGCCAATCTGCGCTGCGCCAACCGACCTTTCCGTGATTAACGTCACTTGCAACTCCGTGATGCTAAGCTGGAACCAAGACGGCACTGTTGACGATTGGCAGGTTTGTCTCAACGATGACGAGTCCAACCTCATCACCGCCACCACCAATCCTTATACTGTGACTGGTTTATCGGCACAAACTACCTATTCCGTCAAGGTGCGTGGCAGAAAAGGAGGAGAGCATTACAGCTATTGGAGCGAACCCATCGTTGTCACCACGACAGCCTTTTACCAGGAACCGACCAACTTTGCCGCCACTGAAATCCATTCCTACAACGCCGTCTTGAATTGGACCGAGAACAGCGACGCCAACGAATGGCGCCTCTGCCTCAATGACGATATGGCCAACTTGATTACCGTC
>JAEEGL015563878.1_pt1 | contig 11202 bp, 8 predicted proteins | sample 9134231 | NCBI WGS metagenome assembly JAEEGL01 (sample SAMN16246548, study PRJNA631951) | gut metagenome | biome: gut microbiome; feature: rumen; material: fiber-attached | host: Bos | place: Iran: Karaj | collected 2018-10
AGGTCGATGAGAACGTGCGGCTCATGCCGCGAGGCATCACCTCTCTCACGCAGGCCACCATCGGACAGGCGCTGACCAAGACCCTCCCTTCCACGTTCAAGATGCTGGAGTCGCTCAACTACAAGAAGTATGACTACAACACACACACCGGCGACTACGTGATCTGCCGGCAGCCGCCCGACGGTTTTCTCCTGCCCCATGAGCACATCATGAGCTATGAGCACTGCATCACCTTCAGCAATGGACACACGCTCTACATCCTCACCCAGGAGGGCAACAGCCGCGGACCGTCGGTCGATTTCAACATCACCGACGAAGCGCTGACCATCAACAAGGAGAAGTTCGACCAGGAGAGCGCGCCCACCAACCGCGGCAACGAGTTCATCTTCGGCCGCAAGTCCGACCGTCCGGTGATGAAGCACCATGGCAATCTTTTCCTGTCATCCATGCCCTACACCCCACAGCAGAAGTGGCTGCTGGAACCTGCCAGGTACTATGAGGAAGAGCGAGGTGTCAGGCTGTTCGAAACCTGGAACAAGATCGTGGGGCTGCAGATGCAGATGATTGAGGCCAAGGTCCAGGGCGACAAGGGAAGGTTCCGTGATATCTGGAACGAATGTGTCAGGCTGCGGAAGACCATCACCCCGTTCGTGTCGAAGGACAAGGTGCTCTTCATGCTCGGCTCTATCTTCGACAACATCGCCAACGTGGGCCTGTCCTACATCCTCAACCAGTACAAGGTGATGGACCGCCTCTCATTCATGATTGAGATCCTCAACTACATGGTTGACCGTGTGGAGGACTGCTACTACAAACTTGATGAGCGCCACATCTACTACAACGCCACCAACGACAGCTACATCCGCGACTTCGCCGAGAACACCGACTGGGACATGCGGCGCCTGGCGCAAGAAGAGGATTGCCGGCGTGACCTCGACTGCGACCCACGTCAGGCCCTTGAGGTGTCATGTGACTGGGGCAGCTCTGCAAGCTTCCTGTCCGTGCAGCAGGAGCGCAACTACGACTTCGTCACGCATGAGGTGTCGCTGTGGCCCACGCAGTGCATCATCAACGAATTCTACGCCATGCGCACCGAGGAGGATGACACCCTTGTCAACGCCCTCTGCGACAAGTTCACCAGGTACTACGAGAACCACGTCAATAAGACCGTCATCTTCTTCCGCGACCGTTATGGTGATGTCCGCCACGCCAACTCGAAGAAGAGCTACAACGAGATGTTCATCGAACGGCTCACGCGCCGGGGATGGAAGGTGGAGCAGCGCGTCCACGGTGGCATCGAACCTCCGCAGCACGACAAGTTCCTGCTGTGGATGAACATCCTGGCCGAGACCGACATGCGATTCCCCCACGTGCGCATCAACGGCGACCACTGCAAGTACACGCTCATCTCGATGAACAACACACGGGTCATCACCGGCAGCGACGGGCGCTTCACCAAGGACAAGCGCAGCGAGCGCAACCAGTCAGTGTCACCGCTTGAAGCCACCCACTTCGGCGACTGTGCCGACAAACTCATCTGGACGAAGTACGGCAGCCTGCTCGGAACGTCGCACACCTTCGTCGATGCCAGGTTCTGACCACATGGTGGCGCTGATGGGCGGCATCACCTCGCCCTCTCCCTCAATCCCTTGAAAAATTAACAAATGTTAAAATGTCATATTCCCCGAAAAAGTGCGACCCACCTGGCGACAGCTGGATAGGGCGCGGCTGGCATTACTCGGTATGCAGACGTGGATTCCGCAGCATTTCACGCCTAAATCATTGGGAAAATGCCATTTGCTTTTTTATTAATGTCCTTTAACATTTAAGTTTCTCTTCAAAAAATAGCGTGTTTTTATGGAAGAAAAATGTGATTTTGTATTTCGGATCTCGTTCACGGATGCCTCCAAGGAGCATGTGGATGAAACCCTTTCTGAAGCCCGGCTTCTTGTGGAGGAAGCGGGTGGCACCTGGGAGGACTATCAGGAGGAGCCATCTGACGGCAACGCATCCTCCATCCTGCTCGACAGCGTGCTGGGCAAGTTGTATGGCAGTCATGGCAAAACGGAGGATGTCATCATGAAGACCTCTGCGGAATTGTCCTATGAGATTGAGGACATGTGCGAGGCTCAGCCGAAGGAAGTGGCCGACTGGCTGAGTGCCCATGGTTTTGAGACCATCGTGCTGAATGGCACCGTCAACTGGGTGCTGTATGAGAAAAACGTGTCCTATTGAACTGCGTGCGGAAAATGTAATTTTGCAGTTATGACAAGCAATGTAGATTTCAGTACCCCCTCTGCCACCCTGCTCTCGATGGAACTCGACGAGATCACCTTCTCCGGACTGACAGCCGGTGAGCGGCTGGCCATGGAGTTTACCGTGTCGGCTGGAAGCACCGAGCTTGACAGCTGGAGCGCCACCTACTATGCCGACAACCGCGGCAATATCCACCTGACGGCTCTCGGCAGGATGTGGAACCGCTATTTCCTGGCCTATCGGCGACTGTCGGGTGATGAAGACTCAAGTCCTCAGAATCATCCCGACATGCTCACGGTCGAGATGAGCTACACCATGGAAGACGACACGACCGCCTCCTGCCAGCGCCATCTCTACTACAGCCGGCGCAACGCTGATGTGACACTGAGCCAGCTGCTGTACAAGATGCCGCTCATCGTCAAGAACAAGGTGACGGTCCTCGGTGCGAAGGAACTGGCATGGGTCATCCCTACCGTCAGCAGCGTGACGCTGAAGGTTGTCGCCTCGTATGTGCTCAACAACACCATGAGCTCTTATCAGGGAAACATCACGTGGTCGGGCAGTTCATCAAGCGGAGGAAGCGCCGACGTGTCGCCTTCTGTGATAGCAGCCCTTCTCCCCACCGGAGCGAAGCTGGTGCGCTACACAGCCGCCATCATCCACAACGGAGCGGAGAGCGACATCTGCCGTTTCGAGGTGGACCATGGGGCAACGCTCAGGGCGGAGTTCTTCTGGCTCAACCGCTGGGGTGTCTATGAGAGCCTGGTGATGCGCGGGACCGAGACCCAGTCCCCTGTCAGGTCGGCCCAGTATGGATGGGCAGGAGAGGAATGGTCTGCCCTTGACCTTGAGGTGAACGATGACCTGCAGGTCAGCACCGGCTACGTCGGTGACCGGGAATGGCTTCAGATGCGCGACATGGCTGAGTCTCCCATCGTGTGGCTGTGGGACGGAGCATGGCACAAGGTGACCGTCACCGACGTGAAGCTCGACCGCACCAAGCCATCCAATGAGGCTCGTGCCTGCATGGTGACATACCGCCATGCCGACCGCGAGGCAGTATTCAGATAACAATGTGACAAGACAATATGGACATACTATTCAACAACAATGGAGTTCCGCTGATGATGAGCTCATCATCGGTCTTCGGCGAGACCTATACGGATGCTGCCATGCGTCAGGATCTCGCACGCCGCGATGTGCTCCAGATGCACGACAACTGGGCATACGACTATGTGCACGTAGGCAATCGAAAGGTGGTGGCTTGGGGACAGGCCAACCAGTTCCCGCAGTGGGCGGCAAGGCTGATCAGGGAGACCACGGTGCTCAACACAGGCCTCCAGTACCTGCTGTTCCTCATGATGGGACAGGGTGTCTTCGGTTGCCGAGTGGTGGGTGTCAATGACGACGGATCCGAGAAGCTGGAGCCCATCGATGACCCACGCCTGACCTCTTTCCTGGAGAGCCGCCTGGTGCGCAAGTTCATGGAGCGTGTGCTGCGCGACTACCTGAAGTTCGGCAACGGAGCCGTGCAGTTCGTTCCAACCCTCGACCTGCGCAAGATGGAGATGCTCAATCCCATCAACGCCCTCTGGTACCGCTACACCGAGCCCGATGCCTTCGGGTCGATGGAGGCTGTCGTCTCCGGCTACTGGCCGGTCACGCCCCACGATGACCAATACCAGGTGGTGCCTGTCCTCCGGGAAGTGGACCCTGAAGGTCATGCGGAGATCCTGAAGATGGCAGGGAAGATGGAGCATGGCTTCATCTATCCAGTGCGCGACTCATGGTCAAATGAGGAGATCTACGGCGAACCGCGCTGGTGGCCTGCATGGGTGGCAGGATGGGTGGACATCGCCCATCTCGTGCCGGCATATCTCAAGAAAGCCTACAAGAACCAGACGACGTGGAAATGGCACGTGCAGATCCCCTACTCCTTCTGGGACAAGAAATTCCCGGAGAACTCCTTCAGCACTGCTGAGGAGCGGAAGGCCGCCATCAACAAGTACATGGACAGCATAGAGGCCAACCTCCTCGGCCCTGACAACGCCGAGAAACCTCTGTTCACCAACTATGCCGTGAACGAGATGAACGGCCGTGTGGAGGAGGAGTGGAAAATCAAGCCTCTGGAGAACAAATACGCCGGAAGCGAGAACCTCGTCACCTCTTCCGCCGCCAACTCCGAGATCCTCTTCGCCCTGATGGTGAACCCCAACGTGATGGGAGCCGGAATGCCGGGTGGAGCCTATGCCATGAACCAGGGCGGTTCCAACATCCGCGAGGCCTTCCTCGTGAACATCGCCAATGCCTGGAAGGACCGCCAGTCGCTGCTCGATCCGCTGGAACTCTACATCCGGATGAACGGGCTGCCCGATTGCCAGCTGCGCTACCGTTCCACCGTGCTGACCACGCTCGACACCGGGGCAGGCACGAAGCACACGCTTTCTTAAATTGAAGATTGAAGATTGAAAATTGAAGATTGAAGATTGAAGATGATGGATGAGATACCTGCCCGCGTGATGCTCGACGATATGGATGTGCGCTACGACCGCTACGGCCGCAGGCGCTATTTCTCCATCAAGTTCGTCTCGCTTCAGGGCAAACTCTACTACGTCCCCAAAGCCTATGCCCAGGGAGCCGGCAAGATGGACAACAAGCGCTTCAGGATGCGAGGCATCCAGCCCTGCTGCGCATCAGGCAACCCGGAGGGACATGCCATCGCCGTGAGGATCACCAACATCATCGAATACAACGGCCATCCTGTATGCTGGTCGTGACAAACCATAAAAGACAGTGATATGATCTATTCAGAAGACTATTGGAAAAAAGAGGGCGAGGGCAAGAAGATCGTGCCCATCTCCACAGGACTCTCGTGGGTGAGGATGGAACCGCTGCTGGCCAACGCCCAGTCAGAATACCTGCTGCCGCTGCTTGGCGAGCAACTCAACGCCGAACTCGACGGCATCTACGAGATGCGCCCCACCGACCGCAGCAAGACCGAGACCACTGCACTTGCACTTGCCCAGAAAGCCGTGGTCAACCTCGCTTTATGGTCGAACTTCGACGCCCTGAGCGTGAGGATCTCTGACCAGGGATTCCAGCGTCAGGAGTCCGACTCCTGGCATCCGGCTTTCAAATATCAGGAGGACGCCCTGCGCAGATCCTTCGCCAACGCAGGTTTCAATGCCATCGACCAGCTGCTGTTGTTCATGGAGGCCGACCCGAAGTCATGGCCGCTGTTCGTCACCTCTCCAGCCTACACGCTGTCGAGCCATTCCGTGGTGCGCAACACATCGGAGGTTCAGGCGGTCTATGACATCCACTCATCGCGGCTGCTGTTTCTGAGGCTGCTGCCCATCATGAGTCAGAAGGAGGAACTGTCGCTGCAGCCCATTCTCGGCAACAAGGCCTACGCAGCGCTGCGCGCCTGGCTGGACGATGGCGAGACCTCCATCGACGGACATGACTATGACAAAGCGCTCTGGGAGTCGCTCCGGTTGAAATGCCGGAACGTGGTGGTGATGGAAGCCATCCTGCAACTGCTCCGGACAACGGGATCCGTGACCGACCGCGGAGCCTATTACTCCTCGTATGTGGCAACGGGTGGCGGGAACGAGTCCTCACAGCCTGCTTCCGACACGCGTCTCCAGCTGATGATCACGGATGCTGAGCATGCCCGCGACAGCTATGTGGCACGTCTGACCAACTGGATCTCATCCCTGATGCCCTGTCTGTCCGGAGGAGACCCGCTCAGAGTGCTTGACAGAGACAACGACGGACATGCCGCATTCTTCGCATAAATGACACTTCTCAGCCTACCAACATAGAATGAACGATTGAAATGGAAAGAGTCAGAAAATACTTTGAATTTTTGGCGCAGAATCACCGTCTTTTGGGACATCGGGAGTACGACCCCCATTTCGCCTATCTGAACGACGAGAAGGACATGCTTCTCCCGGCTCAGATGGCATACCCCTTCGTGCTGCTCGGCCACAACGGCTACCAGGTGACCGACGACGGTGACCACCTGCGCTGGAGCGTGGTGCTCTCGGTGCAGACCCATGTGACAGACACCGGCGACGACCGTGAGAAGAACATGGCCGTGGGCTTGTGCGGCAGGATCCTGAACGACCTGCTGTCAAGGGCTCGCTCGATGGAGGCCCGCTTGGACAACCGCTGGCTGACCGGGCTCGATCTCTCTGGAGCCATGTGCACCCCTGTGGAAAACGAGGCCGACGCCCTCTACGGATGGGTCATCGAGTTCGGCGTGGTCCTCCCCTGGTGCCGGAAGGTGGAAGATGAGAAGTGGAGCGATTTTCATGACATCATGCAATAAACAGCACCATGGCAAACGACAGGATCACGAAAGAGCAATATGAGCAGCGGCTGAGAGACTGGGCCGAGAAAGCCCGCAGCGAGATGCGCAGCAAGATCTACAAGGATACCTACGGCACCGGCACGCTGGAGAAGAAACTGAAGGTAAGTGTGAAGGAGAGCCGACGGGACTCCAACCATTACATCGGCTTCAACTTCAGGAAATACGGGGTGTTCGTGGCCTATGGCGTCGGGCGCGGCTGGGTGCGACAGGGAGGAACCGTCGTGCGTGGCTCAAGGGTGAAGAAAGGAAGTGACCTGGAGAAACAGTTGAGAAGCAAAGGCTATTCAAGGAAAGACATCAGCAGCTATGTGGTGGGAGGAAGCAGCAGCAGTGAAGGAAGAAAACCTGTCGATTGGTTTGACTCGGTGCTGCTATCGCACATGGAGGAGCTGGCGGCCATAGCCCAGGAATACTATGGAGACTACAGCATGGAAAAACTGGATGAGATGGTCAGAAGAATGACTATCAGTAAAGAAACCGGAAGATCGTCGTGATTTCTTCACACATCGATATCATTCTTATAAAAATAGTAACATATCGAGAAAAAAATAACAGCGGAAAAAAATGTCAGCATATCTGTCTATATTTTGATTTTATTTATAGAGACATCTTATCAAATAAAACTATCACTTCATGGATAAGAAAGTATCAAGAACCATCAGGCTCTATCTCGACGGCAAGCAGATTGACGGCAGTGTCAATGGTATTCGTGCCGAGGTCCGCAAACTGACAGCCGAGATGAACAAGCTGAAGGTTGGTACCGAGGAGTACGAAGCCAAAGCCAAGGAGATATCTAAACTGAACTCCATCCTGTCTGCACATCGGAAGGAAATGTCACAGGTGAACAAGGAATTTCTTTCTGGTTCTGAAAAGTTTGGAATGTTTTTTGGCAAAATCAAAAACTTCGGAATTGGTATATTCGGCATAACAAAAGGTCTTGAAGGGGTGAAATCCATCCTTGGGAAACTCCCCGGCCCATTAGGCAAAGTGGCATCGGCATTTACGAATCTGATTGATTCCGGCCGATGGTGGTACGAATACAACGTCGAGATTGAGAAAGCTCAGCGCCTCACCCGTGAATTTCTCGGCCTGACCGGCAAGGACCTGACGCACGTTCAGTCGCAGATTTCTGTCTTGTCAAAGTCGATGGGCAAGGATTTCAATGAAGTGCTCAGCACCGTTGATATGATGATGCAGCATTTCGGCGTGTCTGCTGATGAAGCCATCAACGCCATCAAAGACGGCATCCAGGCGGGAGGCGACCTGAACGGCAACCTCTTGCAGCAGATACAGCAGTTCGGCCCTGCAGCCCGTGACGCCGGGCAGTCGGTGAAGGATCTTGTGGGAATGATCGTGCAGACCCGCAGCGGCATCTTCAGCGAGGAGGGCATGGCGATGATCCAGACCGCAGAGGGCAAGCTCCGGGCGATGACGAAGAAGACGATAGATGGCCTTGAGGGAATCGGCATATCATCGAAGCAGATGATGGAAGACCTTGAGAGCGGCCAGATGTCGATGTTCGAAGCCGTGCAGATGGTATCGAATAAGATCATGGAACTTCCTGCCAACTCACAGGCTGTGGGTCATGCGATGAAGGAGGTGTTCGGCAAGACGGCCAGCAACGAGGGTCTGGCTATGGTGCAGGCCATCGGCGACATGACCTCAAACATGGACGAACTGAATGGCGTGACCGGTGAATACGGAGAGCTCCAGCGCCAGCAGATCGAGGCGGAAGCCGAACTGACCGAGAAATACGAGAACTTCTTCAACATCGGCCAGTCGGGCTTCCAGGAACTCACCGGCAAGGTGAAACTCTTCTGCACCCAGGGACTGATCAAGGTCATCGACTACGGCAAGCGTGTAGTCAACTGGCTCATCGACTTCTACAACAAGAGCATGGCGGTGCGTGGCGCCATTCAAGCTGTTGTCCTCACCGTCAAAGTGGGATGGGAGGTCATCAGGGGAGCCTTCAACCTGATCATCGACGCCGTGAAACAAGTGGGCCGCTCCATCAAGGGACTTGGCAATACCATCAAGGGACTCTTCACCCTCAACTTCGACCTGATGGGCAAGGGACTGGAGCAGCTCTTCAATGTCGGACCGATGCTCAAGGAGATGTCGAAGGATGTCTATGATGCTTTCAACAATATAGGACGCCATGGTGCCGAGACTTTCAACAAGGCTGTTTCTGACCATATCAATCCCATCAGCATCAGCGGCCACAGCAGCGATGCGGAGCAAGGAGGCGTAACAGTCTATGGCCACCGACGCGGAGGCGGCGATGGCGATGAGGGCAGCGGCAGCAAGAAAGGCAAGCATGGAAAGAACAAGAAGGACACGTCGGCTGAAGATGAGAAGAAGCGAGCAGCTGCCGAAGCAGCCGCCAAGCAGAAAGCCATCCGCGAAGCCATGGAGAAAATCGACACCGAATTCAACCAGAAAGCCAACGCTCTCCGGCAGAGATACCTGAATGGCGAAATCAAGAGCCAAGAGGAGCTCAACAATCAGATTGAGAGTCTTGAGATGGAAGCCCTCAAGAAAAAGATGGACATCCACGATCTCGACGCCAAGCAACAGGAACAGCTGGCTGCAAAATTGCTCAACATCCAACTCAAACTCAAGGAGCGTCTCATAAAGGAGGAGAAAGATCTGCAGGAGAAACGCAAGAAACAAAGAGAGGACGCTGTCCAGTCGATGATTGAAACCCGCAGGCTGGCAGGAGCAAGGGAGGGTGAGACCGAAGCCAAGACCATGAAGGACATCCAGGAAATCCGAAAGAACTACCTGGAGAACATCCTTGATGACATGAACGTCGCTGAAGAGGATCGTCTTGCCGCACGCCAGGAACTTGCCCAGATTGAGATTGACGGATATAAGGAGACATACGACACCGTTCTTCAATACGCCAACGAATTTGCCTCCATCATGGACAACTCGATGGAGGAGATGTTCTCCAGTGGCATCAAAGGCCTGAAGAGTTTCATGAAGGACATCCTGACCACGATACTCTCAGCCGTCGAGAAACAGATCCTTGCGCAATATGCAGGAATTCTTGCAGATTCCATATTGTCGAAGAGCTGGGCTGGAATCGCCGACGCTGCGGGCAAGATGGCTCTGATCACGGCTGCTTTCTCTGCAGCAAAAGTAGCCGTCGGCAGTTTCGCAACGGGCGGCTATACCGGCGACGGCGGCAAGTATGAGCCTGCAGGAACAGTCCACCGCGGTGAATACGTCCTGCCTGCGGAAGCAGTAAGCAACCCTGCCTTCTCCCCACTGCTCAACGTGGCTGAGCACGCCCGACGCACTGGCACCATCGCCAACCTCAGTGAGACATCCATCGCCGGAGCCTACAACCGTGCCGGCAACCATCCCGTGGACGCTGCACGCTGGGAGGCGGAGCGCAGGCTGTTGCTCGATACCGCTGACGCCGTGAGAGAACTGCGTGAACGCCTTGACCGTCCCATCAAGGCCGAGACCTACACTGTGGGACGAGGTGGCATCAACGAGGCCCAGGCACTTGTTGAGCGCATGAAAAGCAATGCCAGCCGGAGAGGATGAAGTCCCACGGACGGCATGATGAAAGTTGTAAATTTGTAACTGTAATAACTAAAAGCAATTATGGCAGAGATAATCAGAATAACCGACGGAAATGCGTTCAAGCTACGCATCACCGGAGAAATTCTCCTGGAGAATTACCGTGAAGCCGCTGACATGAGTGTGGTGAGCAAGCTTGTGGTGAACTTCGTTCGCCGTGGCCGTCTGCCACAAACGGCAAGTGTGGATGAACAGGGGCGCATCGTCGCCTTGAATGACGGATCGCTGGCACTCGGCGTTTACGGAGTGGAACTGACAGGCTACTACAACGGAGAGCCATGGCGCTATTTCTCCCAGGATGTGTTTGAGATCGTTGACGAGAACAGCGAGGCGAATGAGAGCACAGGTGATGACGTGCCGATGTACGACGTGACGTTCGTCGTAAGCTTCGGAGGCGACAGCATCACCGCAGCCTTCGTGGAAGCAGCCATCAGCACCCACAACAATGACGAGGACTCACATCCAGGTATCACAGAAGAACTGTCCAAGAAGGTGGATGACATCATGGTGGATGACGAGTCTGTGGTGGACGTGGATCCGGAGACAGGCCGTCGCACCGTCAACCTGCATAAAGACCAGCTCGGCAAGGTGGATGACGTGCTTGTCAATGGCGAATCCGTCCTCAATGAGGACAACGAGGCGGAAATCACCATACCTGAAAAGGTGTCCGACCTCCCGAATGATGCCGACTACGCCACGAAGTCTGAACTGACCACAGGCCTTGCAGCAAAGCAGGACACCATCACCGCCGTAGCAGAGCCTACGATTGCTGACGATGGCGGCAACCCATCGGCAAGCGTGGATTTCGAGGATGGAGAGATGGCTTTCGCCTTCAAGAATCTGAAACTACGTTTTTCAGACCTCACCCCAGAGGAACGTGCAACCCTCAAAGGAGACAAGGGAGATCAAGGTGACAGCGCAGTCTATGACCCCTCATCACCCGATGCTCCTGACTTTGTTATGGCCAATACCAC
>JAEEGL015621605.1_pt1 | contig 11202 bp, 8 predicted proteins | sample 9134231 | NCBI WGS metagenome assembly JAEEGL01 (sample SAMN16246548, study PRJNA631951) | gut metagenome | biome: gut microbiome; feature: rumen; material: fiber-attached | host: Bos | place: Iran: Karaj | collected 2018-10
AAGAACACCACTTGCCTGAAGGTCGATGATAATAGATCCGTTTGATCTAGCTTCAACTTCTTCCTTGAACTTCTGGTCTGTCATACCAACGATTGTATCAAGAGGGTTAACCTCTGCCATAACAAGTGTTATTGCATCTGCTGCAGGTGTTGTAGCTTCTGCTGTCTCTGTCTTGGTCTCTGTAGCTGTTGCTTCTGTCTTTGTTTCTGCGGCCGGAGCTGTTTCAGCTGGTGCCTCAGGTGCTGTTACGCCGCAGGCTGTCATTGAAAGGACAGTTGCTACAGTCATGAACATTGCGATAAACTTCTTCTTCATTTTAAAACCTCCCTAATCTAAGAATCTGTGCTTTCGCACGATCAACAGAAATATGTCAGAAATTTTCTGACAATTAAATTATAAAATAGCATTTATTTACAAAAAATCGGACATTTTTATCATTCATAGGATTATTTTAATATCTTGTTCAAAAAAATCCGTCAAAACCATATAATTAAAATAAGGATAATATAACCCGTTTAAGACGAGTTTAGAGTAGCTAACACGTAGTAAGGAGGCATGTATGAAATCAGTAAAGGATCAGATTTGGCTTAGTGGAAAAGACCTGGACAGAGAACCTGCAGGTGAAGGCGTAGAGAGAATTATTAAAAGCTACACTGATGAACTCATGGTAGTTGAAAACCATTTTAAAAAAGGTGCGCAAGGCGCTCTTCATCAGCACCCGCACACCCAGATCACTTATGTTGTAAGCGGAAAATTTGAATTTACAATTGGTGAAGAAACCAAGATCGTTGAAGCCGGTGATACAATGCTTAAAAAATACGGTATCATGCATGGCTGTACCTGTCTTGAAGAAGGAGTCCTTCTTGATATTTTCTCACCCATGAGAAAGGATTTTATCAGCTAACTTTTTTACTCTTTTTCCCTCATGTCATAGTTAATGTCTTCATCAATCATCTGCAGCATAATTGCAGCAAATTTGGGAGAGAACTGACTTCCACTCCCTTTCTCGATTTCGGATCGCACTGCGCTTTGATCCATGGCCTTGCGGTAACTTCTGTTTGAAGACATTGCATCGTAGGCATCAGCAACTCCGATAATCAGTGCAATTTCAGGAATATCGTCTCCTGCCAATCCGTCAGGATAACCTTTGCCGTCAAAACGTTCGTGGTGCCAATGAGCACCCTCAACCACGTGTGGAAGGCTCGTTACATTTCCAAGGATATTGGCCCCGACACTTGGATGATTGCGCATAATCTCATACTCATCGTCCGTCAGCCTGTTAGGCTTATTGATGATAGTATCTGAAATGCCAATCTTTCCAATATCGTGCAAAATTCCGGCGATATACACATCCTTTTGCTCAATTTCACTATATCCGTAACGTCTTGCAATTTCTGCTGAATACTGGGCCACTCTTCTTGAATGTCCGTTTGTATATATATCCTTTGCTTCAATAGCTCCGGCCAACGCCTCTACAACCTGCAGCGCCATTTCTTCAACGCGCTGCTTTTGTCTTTGAATCTCTTCTGTTTTTCTCTCCACTTCCTGCATCAGGTGATGACGAAGCCGATATAGTTCTGTGATGTTGAGAACACGCATCATCAGAACATCCTTCACAAATGGTTTTCGTATGAAATCAACTGCTCCCAGTGAAAGACAACGCGACTCCACATCCTCATCATCGCTTCCGGTAAGAAAAACCACAGGGACTTCTCCACACCCAGGAATCACCCTTAGCTGCCTCAAAGTAGAAAAGCCATCCATATCCGGCATTTTTACATCAAGCAGCACAAGTTCAACCTTAGACTGCTTCAAGTAGTTAAGCGCTTCCTCTCCTGATGAAACTGTGGACACGTCAAAAAGATCGGCCAGCATGGTTCTTAGTGAATTCAGTACAAAAGTATCATCATCTACAGCAAGTATCTTGGCCTTTTCTGTAGCAAAATCTTTAACTCCCTCATATGCTTCGGTAGTCACATCTTGTGGGATGTCAGGTGAGTTTTTATCAGTCGCTGCAATAGGTGAAAGGATATTTTCATAAGAACGATACAGAGCCAATAGCCTGTCCGTGTTTGCTCTGATATATTCTTCATTGCCCTCTTCACCTGCTTCTTCAAGTAGCCTTGCCTTTTCAGACAGGACTTTAGCGCCTATGGTCCGGGCTGAAGACTTTAAAGCATGTACCTTTATGGTGTAATTCTTCAAATCACCTGATTCATAGAAGTTTTGTATATTACCGGCTTTCGCATCTATCTCCGAATAAAAGACGCTTAGAACTGCCATATATCCCGCAGCACTGCCGCAGAAAGATATACCGGCTTTTACATCCAAAGCATCACAGTCTGATAGCCACTTAGGAATACCCGCTTCTGAGGGCTTTTCACTATTATTGAAACCATCCGATTTTTCAGTTCGAAATTGCACTTTATCTTTTGGAAGATACTGCACAAGCATCTCCTTAAGAGTTTTTGAAATAACCGGCTTTGCGAGATAATCATCAAAACCCTCCGCAATATATTTTTCTCTGGCTTCTGAAATATTATTTGCCGTCAGGCAAATCGTCGGTGTATTGAAATTGTAACCACGAATTTTACTACGTATCTCATGCAGAGTCTCTATGCCACTCTTTTCGGGCATCTTATGATCCAAAAAGATCATGTCATATTTCTTTGTTTCTGTAAGGCGAATGGCTGCATCCCCGCAATCTGCGGTATCTATCTGAATGTGCGTAGTTTTCAAAAAATTCCTAAACACAGTCAGATTCATTGGTTCATCATCCACCACCAGAATCAATGCTTCCGGAGCGAAGAAATTATCTTTATTATTCATATTTTGGGGTAAATGTGAGGATGTTAACATTACACACGTTCTCCAATTTGAATCAATAAATGTTACAGCTTAATCGTTTCGCTCCTTCAATTATCCTACATTTCCCATGAATAATGTGTGAAAATTAAATAAATATATAATGCAATAAAGTTTATAAAAAAATCGGTCTTCATTTTCTGAAGACCGATCCACATTCAAATATTTAATCAAACTGGCTTCTATATAGCGTATAGTACGCTCCTTTTCTCTCCATGAGATAATCGTGTGTACCCTGCTCAACCACATTTCCACCATCTACAACAAGAATATTATCTGCATTTCTAATAGTGGAAAGCCTGTGTGCAATGATAAAACTGGTTTTTCCGGCCATAAGACTGCGCATTGCCTTCTGAACTTTACGCTCAGTGGCGGTATCAACATTACTTGTAGCCTCGTCGAGGATAAGCATACTGGTATCGTATAACATAGCACGTGCTATTGTAATAAGCTGCTTCTGACCTTTACTTATATTACCTCCATCCTCACTGATAACTGTATTATAGCCCTTTGGAAGACGCATAATATAGTTGTGAATGTGAGCCGATTTGGCTGCTTCAACAACCTCATCCATGGTAGCATTTTCTTTTCCGTAAGCAATGTTGTCAAAAATAGTGCCGTTGAATACCCAGGTATCCTGAAGAACCATTGAATAGTTCTTACGAAGACTTTGTAAGGTGTAAACCTTCACCTCTTTTTCGTCAACAAAAATCGCACCCTCATTGACATCATAGAATCTCATAAGAAGGTTTATGATCGTAGTTTTGCCCGCACCTGTGTGACCGACTATAGCTATAGTCTGGCCGGGCTCTGCTTTCATATTGAAATGCTTAAGAACAATCTTGTTCTTGAGATAACCAAAATCCACATCTTTGGCTTCAACACTGCCTTCGCTTCTGGAAAGTTCAAGTGCACCATCTATATCCTTAACTTCCTCTGTCTCATCAAGAAGCTGGAATACACGCTCAGCCGCAGCAAGCGCACTGAATATCTCATTTATGATATTGGAAATCTCATTTATTGGTCCTGAAAACTTTCTACTGTACAAAATGAAGCTGGATATCTGGCCAATTCCCACAATTCCTCTCATATACAGCATCGCTCCGCCAAGTCCGATAGCCGCAAGACCTATATTACTGATCATTCCTATCGTTGGTCCCATGGTCATTCCAAGGCCGTCCGAATCTCGATAGGCTTCAGCAGCATTTCTGTTAATCTCTTCAAATCTGTCGCAAACATAGTCCTCGTGTGCATAGGCAAGAATCGTTTTCTGACCGGTAAACATCTCCTCCGCAAAGCCGTTCATTTCTCCATATGCAAGGCTTCGGAGCCTGTAAAGCGGCCTTGTCCTCTTACTCATATATCTTGTAAAAAGAACTGAAACCGGAATCGTAAATACCATACAGAGGACCAATGGCGGCGATATGATGCACATCATGATAAAGCTACCGATTACAGTAACAAAACTCGTCAGGATCTGCACAACATCTGACGAAAGGCTGGTACATACTACATCAATATCATAAGATACGCGGCTGATGATATCTCCGGCAAGATGTCTGTCAAAATAGCCAACCGGCAATTCCATAAGCTTGTTAAAGACATCGCGCCTCATATTTCTGGCAACTTTTCTTCCAACACGCATCATACCGATGTTTACAAAAAAGCTGAGGACATTTCCACTTACATAGGCTATTAGCATAAAAATGCCGTATTTGATAACTTCATCAATATTTACTTTTCCAACGCCCTGACTGGCAGCATTTATAGCTTTACCTGCAAAATCAGGACCAAGAAGGTTTCCTATGTTGCTGGCAAATGCGCATAAAAGCATAACAAGTACAACCCAGGCGTACTCCATCAGGTGCTTAAGAAGTCGCCTCAGTGTTCTTCTTGCATGCTTTGGTTTTTCTTTTGCTTTTCCTCTATCTCCAGGCCCCGGCATAATTTCCTCGTTTATGTTGTCTGCATTTCAAATGTTTCTTTATAAGATGGACAGTTTTCCATTAATTCTTCATGGGTTCCATAGCCTATACATGTACCATTATCCAAGACCATGATGTGATCCATGCCCATAATGCTGCTGACTCTCTGCGCTACCATGATAAGAGTGCTGTCCTTGTGATTAGTCTTGATGGCATTTCTCATAGCCGCATCGGTTTTGTAATCAAGAGCGCTCGAGCTGTCATCAAGTACCAGAATCTCCGGATCTGCCGCAAGAGCCCTTGCAACAAGCAGCCTCTGTTTCTGTCCACCGGAGAGATTTGCTCCTTTGATGGCTGCCATATACTCCATGCCACCGTCCAGACTTTCGATATATTCCATGGCTACCGCATCTACTGCAGCCTTATCCAAGTCTTCCTGTGAAATATTTCTTCCAAAGTCTATATTGTTCCTGATAGAGTCGTTGAAAACCATATCATTCTGGAAAACAACGCCGAACTTCCTTCTAAGGTCGTCCTTTTCGTAGCTCTTTACATCTCTGCCATCTATTATGATCTGTCCCTGTTCCGGATCATAAAATCTCATAAGCAGGTTTACAACGGTTGTCTTACCGCATCCCGTAGGACCAATAATTCCGAGACTCTCGCCTTTTTTAAGGGAAAAGCTGATGTTTTCAAGAGCTTTTTCTCTTTTACCGCCTGCAAAATCAGCATCAGTCTTACTCTCGCTTCCATAAGAAAAGCTGACATTATCAAATCTGATATGGTCAGAAGTATTTGCACCGGCTTCAGCTATAAGCCAGTCATCATCTGCATTTAACACTGCATCTATTCTATCCGCACTGGCGCTGGCTTTACTCATGCTCATAAAGATACGGTTAAGCCCCATTACTCCCATGCTGATCATGTTGAAATAGGTCAAAAAAGCTAAGATTACGCCCGGCTGCATCTGTCCCATATTTACTCTTATGGCTCCAAAAATAACAACCAGTGTAAGTCCGACATTGAGGCACAGCTGCATGAAAGGCCCTGGAATCGCCATAATGGTTCCGGCTTTCATATCACTTTTAGCCATCTCTTCATTGGCGAAGGCAAAGCGTCTTTTTTCATGCTCTTCTTTGCTCAGGGCCTTAACCACGCGGATTCCTGTGATATTTTCACGCATTATCCGTACTACAGAATCAAGTTTAGCCTGAACACCGGTATACATGGGAATTCCCTTGGATGAAACATAGAATACAACAAGAATTAAAAATGGCAGCATGACGATAAGGATCATTGCAAGAGCCCAGTCCATAATAAGTGTCATAATAACGCCTCCAAAGAGCATCATAGGCGCTCTGACACAAAGGCTCTGAATCTGCGCTACAGCTGCCTGAACATTATAACTGTCGCTTGTCATACGACTTATAAGACTTGGAAGTCCGAAGGAATCAAACTTATCTCCGGAAAGATTCGCCGTTTTCTTAAAAAGAGCCTGCCTCACATCAAAACTCACTCTGTGAGCATTATTAATAGCTCTTCTGTTGGCCATGACATTGAATTGCCTGCATAGAACTGCAGCTACGAACATCAAAATGCCCCACAAAATAACATTTTTCATGTTACCAGCGGGCACCACATGGTCGATCATGTATTCCAATATGTAAGGAAGCGTAAGCTCAGTCATCGTGCCAATAAGCTTGATAAAGATAGCAAGCAGTATAGCTCCCTTGTATTTCCCCATAGATTTCAGAATTAGTCTCATACCATCTAATTATACACATACGCGCCTGAATTGAAATGCCCCAAAATAAAATATTCGAAACCATTTACAATCTTGTGACTGTGAATAGTTTCGAATATTTTTCACTTATGCGTTCAAAAGTTCCAATACCTGGTCGCGCTTTTCATAAAGGACACATCCGCCTTTATGATCATCAACAAGAACATCGCCGCTCTGCAGCTCCCTAAAGAGCTTAGATTTCATAGCCTCTCTGAGCGAAGTCTCTTTTACATTTATATCTGAATATGGTGAAAATGGGCAAGGCTCTGCTCCGCCATGTGAATTTATATGGAAAAAGCCTCTTCCTGCTGCAATGCATCCGCCTGAGCTCTTCTCATCACCTGGGAAAGAAACAAAAACCATCTCCTCATGTTCGCCACGAAGTCTCATGATCTCTGACTTTAGGAAATCTCTCTCCTCATCGCCGGGAGCAAGATGTTCTGAGTCCTCTGTCACAGGAACAAACTCAACAAAAATTACCGCCTTGCATCCTTTGTCGGACAACATTTGAATGAAACTCTCAGAAGAAACTTCTTTAATATTCTCAGTTGTTACAGTTACTGAAGCTCCAAAAATAATGCCTCTTTCCTTAAGTTCATCCATATTTGAAATGAGCTTATCATATACTCCGGCGCCTCGACGCGCATCAGTCGCATTTTTTCCGCCCTCAATGCTCATAATTGGAATAAGATTTCTGCACTTATCAAATTCCTCAAAGTACTTTTCTGTCATATAAGTGCCATTTGTAAAGATTGGGAAAAGAATAGATGGCTTTTTCCCGGCTGTCTCAATAACACCTCTTCTAAGAAGTGGCTCTCCACCCGCAAGAAGGATAAAGCTCACACCAAGATCATCTGCCTCTTCAAATACATTCTTCCAATCATCATCAGAAAGCTGATCTACAGGCTCAGCATCCTCTGTAGCATTGTTACATCTGGAATAACACCCTGCACAATGCAGATTGCAGCTGCTGGTGATACTTGCAATCAAAAACGGCGGTACATGCTCACCATCGCGCTCCATAGCAGCTCTTTTCTTGGAAGCAGATTTACTTGCAAGCGCAAATTTCGCCATATATGCGCTTTCCTTAGGGTTCTTAAGAGTCGCTCTTATCGCATCTGAGACAACGCGCTCCACGCCTCTTGTCATATACTCCTGAATATCAAATTCTTTTTCCATTGCTCATTCCTCTTAATTAATAGTTATTTCACGAATTTCGCGATATATATGTGGGCTAGCTTCAAGCTACTGCAATTCCTGCATAGCTTCTGCAAATTTCTGAAGATACTGTTCCTCATCAGCAGCAAATAACGCCTTATTTTTATCGATTGCTTCTTTCGTGAGTACTTCTGATGAAATATAATGAAGTTTCTCTGCTGCTTTCTGTGTTCTGATAACAATTTGCCTGTAAAGCGGCCCAACTGATAAGAGCTTAAGCGCCTCTTCGTCAGATAAAAATCCGCTAGCCATAATACCTAATGTATTATATATAGTATCGTTTGCTATCGGTCCAATTATTAGGTCTGTTCCGGAAAGAATGTCAGGCATTGATCTTCTGTTGGAAAAAACATAGGTGAACCACTCTCGATCCCTGTCAAAAGTTTTGATCTCAAGCCCGTTCTCATCAAGCTCATATGAATTGACAATGATACTTGCTCCTGACTTTTCCCTAACCCAGCGGCTTGCAAATTCATAACTGTCAGAGAGATAGAACCCCTGGCCAAAATCCGCATTTATGCGCCCCCTGTGGATATCGGGAACTCTTATTTCGTCATAACCAGCATGAAAAACCTTCATATTAAATCACCATTTTAAATATATATCGGTTACAAAGCGATTATATCACATTTAAAATTTATTGCAATTAAATTGTTGACAATATTTTGTTTTTGTGTAATCATAGAATCAACAAATCACATACAACTCATTTATCCTGTAGGAGGTAAAATACTATGGAATATAGATTTAATGAAGAAAATTTTGAGGCTGAAGTTCTTAAGAGTGATGTACCTGTTCTCGTTGATTTCTATGCAGACTGGTGCGGCCCTTGCAAGATGATGATGCCTGTTGTTGAGAAACTCGCAGAGACTTATGAAGGAAAGGTAAAGGTTGGCAAAGTAAACGCTGATGAGTGCAACGAACTTGCTGCTAAATACAACGTTATGTCAATTCCTTGCTTCTTAGTTTTCAAGAACGGCGAAGTAGTAAACAACGGAACCGGTGCAATGTCTGCTGATGCTCTTGCAAAACTTCTCGACGCAGCTCTCTAATATATTGATATAGTGCTCTCTATCATCTCTTTAATTGAATGATAGAGAGCATTTTTTAGGTATAAAGCTGATTCGATTTAATATATGATAATAGGCGTAGATTGATTATATGAACTTACTTCAATACACGAGTATTTGTGTAAAAACGGAGGATATATGAACTTAAAAACTGCCTATGCACCATATTTCAAGATCGGCGCAGCAATTTCCAGATGGAATCTTAACACAGAAGCACATATGAAGCTTCTTACGGAGCAATTTAACAGTTTTACCTGTGAAAATGATATGAAGCCCATGTTCTATCTCGATCAGGATAAGAACAAATCTGAGCCGGATAAATATAATCTTGCTCCTGCTCTCACTTTTGAGCATGCAATACCTTATCTCGAATTTGCCAAAGAAAAAGGCATTGCCATGCGAGGTCATACTCTTGTCTGGCATAACCAGACTCCAAAGTGGTTTTTCTGTGAGAAATACAACGAACTGTATCCTCTTGCTGACAGAGAAACTATCCTTTCTCGTCTCGAAAATTATATCCACGGTGTCCTTGATTTTGTTCAGACCAACTACCCCGGCGTTATTTATGCATGGGATGTTGTGAACGAGATTGTTGACGATGGTGATTTCAGAAAGTCCGTCTGGCTTAAAACAGTAGGCAAGGACTTCTTTATTAAAGCCTTTGAATATGCAAGAAAATATGCGGCCCCTGAGGTAGATCTTTTCTACAACGACTACGAAACTGCTCAGCCATGGAAAAGAGACTTCATTATAAAAGAAGTTCTCACTCCTCTGATGGAGAAAAAGCTTGTAGACGGAATGGGAATGCAATCCCATCTTCTTATGGATCATCCTGATCTTGATGATTATCGCACTGCTTTGGAAATGTATGGCGCACTTGGCATTAAGCTCAATATAACAGAGCTTGATATGCACAATGCTGACCCAAGCGAGGAGTCAATGCATAATCTGGCTCTTAGATACAAAGACTTTTTCAAAATCTATCTGGATGCCAAGAAATCCGGAAAAGCAAACATAACAAGCGTTACTTTTTGGAATCTTCTTGATGAAAACAGCTGGCTCTCAGGCTTTAGAAGGGAAACAAGCTATCCTCTTTTATTCAAGGGAAAATGCGAAGCAAAAGAAGCTTACTACTCAGTTCTTGAAGTAGCAGTCCCTGAAGCAGACATAGATAAATGGGAACCGGATTATTCTGATGACGAGTTCATTGTGAAGGGAATGCCAGAACCTCAGATGAGAAGATTCCGTGAAAACATCTGGGGCGAGGGTGAGTATGATTATGCCGCATCCTACGGCTTTACTCCCAATATTTTCGCATATCTTCATAACGATAACGAAAAACGTGACTGCATGCTTGTTTTGCCAGGCGGCGGATACTGCATGTGCTGCTCTCATGAGGGAGAACTCCCTGGAATGGAATTCTTCAACAGAGGAATGAACGTATTTGTTTTAAGCTATACTACAGATATCACTATGTCTGTACCATTAAAAAAACAGCCTTTAAATGATGTTTCACGTGCTGTTCGTTTTATCAGAAAGAATGCTTTACAATACAATGTTGACGGCAAGAAGCTCCTTATTTGCGGCTTCTCTGCAGGGGCTCATGTATGCGGTTCTCTGGCAGTTCACCTTGAAGATGTTATAGACCAGAATCCGGAATACAACAAATATTCAAACAGACCTGATGGTGTAATACTCTCCTATCCTGTGATCACTACCGGTGAGTACACTCACGCCGACTCAATCAGGGCTCTGCTTGGTAATGAACCAACTGCTGAAGAACTTGATTATTTCTCTTTGGAGAAACATGTCACAGAGAATACTCCTCCATGCTTTGTATGGCAGACTCAGGAGGATGCTCTTGTACCTGTTGAAAACAGCTATTTATTCGCAATGGCTCTTCGCAAAAATAAAGTTCCATTTGCGCACTATGTTTTCCCTGCAGGTTACCACGGTCTGACAATCGCCAACGATGCATTCTTCAAAGGATGGTCAGGCGGAGATTACACCATGGAGCAGACAATGCGTGCAGCCTTCTCTGTTAAGGAAGGAAAAGGCGTAAATGTCTCTGAAAAGCGCAGAGAGGAGCTTATCCAGCAGTTCTTCAGCGGAAATGATTTCCAGGGCACAGGCATTGATACAACTCTTAAGGAAGATGTTGGCCTTTGGTCTGATCTTGCCTGGGCTTGGATCAAAAGGCTATGTATTCTTAGATAAAATTTCAGAAACCCGCATTTACTGCGGGTTTCGTGTGAAAGTGATTCAAGAGTCAACCAAGCCCTGCAACGAAGTTGCCTTTAATTGGCTTGGTTGATACATTCTTGAATTTCTAATTCAAGAA
>JAEEGL016435340.1_pt1 | contig 11202 bp, 15 predicted proteins | sample 9134231 | NCBI WGS metagenome assembly JAEEGL01 (sample SAMN16246548, study PRJNA631951) | gut metagenome | biome: gut microbiome; feature: rumen; material: fiber-attached | host: Bos | place: Iran: Karaj | collected 2018-10
AACTAATATTATTGTTAATATTACTATTACTGCCAACAGTTCAATTAAGGTAAATCCCCTCTTCATACTACCACCACACTTATTATACATTAAATATCAATAATTGTAAATTTATGCGTAAATATTAACCATTTTTAAATCATCAATAAACTTTTTACAATTTAAATATATCCCAGTATGAGTATTATAATAATCAGTTAAAAAATCATCTATTTCATTTTTTATTTTTGAATCCATTTCTATTTTAGAAATTTTAGAAATATCTAGATAATAGTACATTCTTAAATATTTAATAACTTTTAAATCTACTAGTTTCTCATTTATTCTACACTTATTACATAATAAACCATTTTTATCTGCTGAAATAGTAACAATATTAGTACTTTTACCACAAACACTACATCTATCTAATATTGGTTCTACACCTAAATACTCAAGTAATTTTAGTTCTAAAATATTGGTAATAACTAATGGATCATATGATTCATTAATTTTTAATATTGAACTTATAAATAAATTATATATTTCATCTTTCTTTAATGATTGATTAAGTACTTGATGTACAAGTTCAGATAAATAAGTTGCAAAACTAATATTTATTATACTATTTCTAATATTTAATAATGGATTATATACATCTACACTATTAAGAATAGATAATTTGCCTTCTTTATAATATATGTGAAACAAGCCATAAGTAAGTCTAGATGATACTCCAGATAATTTACTTTTTACTTTCTTAGAACCTTTAGAAATTACACCAATAACACCATATTCTTTAGTAAATAAATCCAATATTTTGCTAGATTCTCCATAATCTCTTTCCCTTAAAATGATTCCTTCTACATCTTTAAGCATATTATTTTCCTTTCTTAATCATTTCTTTATATTTTAAATAATATGTTATCTTTCCAGTTTTCTTAAATAAATTCCATAAATCTTCTTTTGTCATAAAATATCCACCTTTCTATTATATGGTGGACATTTATTTTAATTATTATTCATTATTTTTGTAACCAAATTCAATTAAATATCTTTCTTTATCTCTCCATTTAGGAACAGTTTTTACAAATAAATTTAAATATACTTTTTTACCAAATAATGCTTCAATATCTTTTCTTGAATCTATTCCAATTTTCTTAATCATTTCACCATTATGACCTATAATTATCTTTTTTAAATTTTCTCTTTCAACAATTATAAGTACATCTACTTCAATAGCATCCTTACCAGGCTTAATATTTTCAGTTATACAAGTTATTGCATGTGGAACTTCCTCATTAGTATAATTAAGAATTTTTTCTCTTACATATTCTGCTGCAAAAAATTCAGCGCTCTTATCAGTAATATAATCATCATCATAATATTTAATATCATCTGTTAAATATTTCTTAATCTCTTTAATTAATATATCTGTATCTTCTTTTTTTATTACAGATAAAGGAATTATTTCTTTAAAATCATATAAATCTTTATATTCATCTATTTTTCTTAATATCATTTCTTTTGGTATTTTATCTATTTTATTCAATACCAAAATAACAGGTTTATCTATATCTTTTAATTTATCTAGTACAAACTTATCACCACTACCATAACGCTCACTTATATCAACAACCAAAACAAGTATATCAACATCATTAATTGAATAATACGCTTGACTATTAAGCGCTTTACCTAAACTATGCTTAGGTTTATGAATTCCAGGTGTATCTATAAATACAATTTGTGTATCTTCATCATGATAAATTCCCATTATATTATTTCTTGTTGTTTGAGCTTTAGGACTTACTATTGCAATTTTCCTATCCATTATTGTATTCAATAATGTAGATTTACCTACATTAGGTCTACCTATAATACTTACAAAACCAGACTTCATAGTAAATCCTCATCTCCAAACTTATGTGGACACAATTCTTCTAAAATCATTTCTTTTGTATTTCCATTTGTATCATATATATATACTTTAGTATTCATATTACAATAATCTACTAGAGCTTGTCTACATATAAAACAAGGAGTTACACCCTTATTACTCATAACATGAATTTCTTTAATGTCTTCTTTTTTTACTCCATTAGTTATTGCATTATATAGTGCATTTCTTTCAGCACAAATTCCTGCTGCTGGACTTGATGTTTCTACATTAACACCATAAAAATTTCCCTTATCAGTAACAACACAAGCACTTACAGGGAAATGAAAATAATCACTTCTACTTTTATTTAACAAATTAATTAATACTTCTTTCATAAAACCTCCTATGCGAAAAGAATTGCTATTTTTGGATAAAATATAATTATATTCAATATTAATATAACAACAAATATAATAAACGTTGCTCCAGAACCACAATCTTTTGCAATCTTAATATATGGATTATAATCTTTCGTAATGGCATCACAAGCTTTTTCAATAGCAGTATTTAACAATTCTACAGCTAAAAGTATACCAAGCATACATATAATTAATATCCATTCAAGACCATTTATATGAAATATAAAACCAAATATTATCTCAAGTATACTTCCAAAAGAATATAAAATTATGCTTTTACCATCATCTGCATAGCTTTTAATACCATTTAATGAGTACTTTATAACATTCATTACAGACTTTGGATTTAAATCTCTTCTTTCAAACTCTTCCATTAATGTTAGATTTTTCTTCTTACCTTTTGATTCCATAGCCATCTAATATATCCTCCTGTAATTTAAACATAACCTTCTCATCTTCTTCATTCATATGATCATACCCAAGCAAATGTAAAAAACCATGTATCATTAAAAATGCTAATTCCCTTAAATATGAATGACCATACTCAATTGATTGAGTTTTAGCCTTGTCAATTGATATATATATATCACCCAATATAGTAACATTATCAAAAACTACATTCTCATAATCTGCAAGCCTAAAAGTTATAACATCAGTTTCCCTATCAATATTTCTATATGTCTTATTTAATTCTCTAATTTTAGCATTATCTACAAATATTACATTAAATTCAACTTCATCTAATTTCATATATTTTATAGCATACTTAATTAACTTCTTTAATTCGGATAAATTCTCGATTTTTTCTTTTGTTTCATTTTCAAAACTAACCATTAATTCACCATCTCCCCAATATACTCAGTAAAATTAGTAAGATATATTATTCCAACTAACATCAATAATATCATAACTAAATTCAAAAACCATTCTTTTTTTAAAACATTTGGTAATTTATCTCTCAATTTATCTAATAAAATAAATACAATAGCTCCAATTGCACCACCAATTATATTTAATATAATATCATCTACATCAAACACTCTACCTATGATATTTTGTACAATTTCAATAGAAACAGATGATATAGCAGTAAGAATAACAGCAGGATATACCTTATTTTGATCCAAATACGCTGTTACAAATAGCCCAAATGGCATAAATAATAGTATATTCCCAATAAAATTCTTTATAAACATTTTTGAATTCAAACTATATCTAAACATTTCTTTAAATGGTATATAATTTGATAACCCATAATTATCATCTTGAAATGTAACAATATAGAATAAACTAAGTAAATATATAATAAATAATAGATATGTTAATTCCTTGTAAAATACAAATTTCTCTTTTTTAGATATAAGATATGCAATTCTAACAGAAGAAAGAATAATAGTAAATATAACTATCATAGTCCATGCTCCTCCAAATATTTCAAGAATCATACCTTTTATCAATATTTCACTTCCTCTCAATATCTATCCTTCTTACACTAGTTATATTGGCATATATCTTATAGAATATATCCATATATATTGTATTACTATTTGAACTATATTTCAATACTTTGTAACTAATTATGTACTCATCTTCATCCAATAATTCTTTCATTTTATTTTTAGAATACTCTTTAGCATTTAAAATTGCTTCTGCTTCTGTATATATGCCATTAATGCTTTCTAATTCATAAATAGTATCACGTGATATTCCAATAGGTAAAATTGTATTTTTATATATATATTCCTTACTCACATAACTATTATTAAAACCATTTTTATCAAACAATATAATACTCTTATTAAATATATTTAAACTAAATACTTGCTTCTTATTCCCAGTTTCTTCTTTTGTATCATTAATAAGTGGATATTCTACACTCAATTTATACCACACTTCTCCATATACTTCCCCTGAAGCTTCTACAGTTTTTTTAATTTCATCATTTAAATAAATATTACCACTAATAATTATGTCCCCTTTTTTTACATAATCATTTATATCCTTAACTTTCATACCACTATTAACTACTATTTTTTTTATTACAGCATCTCTTTTAGCTACTATATCCTGAAATTCATAATTATTAGTAATATTATTTATTTTTCTTTCTTCAAGTCTTACCACATACTTTGTACCTATTCTTTCAATTTCTAACCACTCTATTTTATCCTTATTATTATCCAATATCTTATTTTTTATTTTTTCTAATTCCTTAAAACTTTTTCTAAACTGTAATACATTTATTCCATTTTTATTTAATTCATTCATAACAAAATTTCTTGTCTTTTCGCTACTATGACTTATTTCTATAGAAAAAATAATGTTAGTTAAAAAAATAAGAATAATTAATCCCAGAAACAATGATATAAATAATGTCTTATTAAACTTTAATTTATTAATTTTATCTTTTCTACCTCTATAATCAATAATATCAATTTTATTTAAAATACTTAATTTCTTTACTTTATTATAATCACATTCATTTATCTCAACTACTACCTCTTTAAAACCAATCACATTTACACTATATATATCTATATTAAGCTTATATAAATTACTTAAAAACCTATCTATATTTTTAGTTTTAATTTTTAATACAATTATATTATTAAGATTATCTAAAAATCTATTCTTCATTAAAACTAATACTATTTATATCCCCAGATATAAATAATTCATCCTTCTTTAGCTTAGATATAACTAACTTATTTCCACTTATAGATATATTTTTATATTTAGTACTTATTTTAATATTTTTATCACTAAAATTAGATATACATACATAATTAATAATATAAATACCAGATTTATAAATATGTATTTCTAAATCATTTGGATCAATATAATTTTTTATTCTATCTAAAATCACAATATCACCTATTAAAATATATGAAAAAAAGACTTCATTAGAAGTCTTAAATAATTAATGATACCAACTACTACATTCATAGCAAATGTATGAATATATAATTCCATTATCAGTAACTTTTATCTCACTATTTAATAAATCTATTCTTATCTTGCTACTTTTAGCATCTATACTATTTTATACCACTATAATAGGAAACTTTGCCATTAGAAATAGAATACCCTTTTCTAGCATATGTACATTTAACATATCCTGCATTATTTAAAGTGCATGTATATAGTCCATCTTCAGCTTTAACATATGGAGTATTATCTACCATAGCAGCATATACATTTTCTATTCCTAATACTTTATTAAGAAATGAATCTTTTAATGTTAATGAACCAACATCATTTCCTGTACACTTATCTTTTCCAAATACATCTGCTAAATGTTGTTTTTCATATTCATAATTATCATATTCAAAGCAATTAATTTCATTGCTTGTATTTCCTTGATACTTTATACATACACTTTTTGGTGTTAAATTATCATATACTTTTTCACCCTTTGGAAATCTTACAAATACATTACTATTTAAACTATTATAATCTGTTATTTGTTCATATTCATAATTAACATTAGTTATTATTCCTTCATCAATTAATACAGTCTCGCCATGTAATAAATCCTCTCTTAGACTAAAACCAGCAGGTGCTACTTGGTCCGTACAATATGGTTCTCTATCTTCTTCCTTAAAATTTAATTCAGCCATTTCCATACACTTATCATAATTAATATCATATGTAAAACCTGTAATTCTAGGCATTCCCAATGCATATATTGCACCAGCTAGTTCTATATTTCTACAATTCATATTATCTTTTGTGCCTGTACATGTTATTCCATCAAACTTACTGCCACTTGCTCCTTTTAATTTTACAGTTGCTACTCCACTATCATTGTACGTAATTCTACAACTTGAATAATCATCATTTAATTTTGCAACATCTGTACATGGTATACTTGTTGCCTTATAATTTTGATTTATTGCTTGTTGACTTAAATAATCTTTTTCTGCATTTGTTGCTATTAGTTTTGCACTATCCTCCATAGTTTTTAATCTTGTAGTTTTTATTGTATCCATTATTTGTGGTATTGCTATTATAAGTATTACTGCTAATATTACTATTACTGCTAATAATTCTACTAATGTAAATGCTTTCTTCTTATTCTTTTTCATATCTTAACTCCTATCTTATATTTTTATTATATCATTCATATATATTTTTTAAAACTATAAATAAAAAACTAGACATTATATATCTAATTTTTCTCCATTAATATTCATTATTCTTTTACATATTTTATTAAATTCTTCTTTATTACCTGTTGTATATATTTTAATATTATTAATTGAATTATTGATATATTTATTTATTACATTTATTACTCCTGTAGAACTATCAATACATGTTATATTACTTGGTATTTTATCTTCAATTAATTTGTAGTGAGTACATCCTAAAATGATACTATCTATATCTTTATAATTAGATAATATATTATTTATTTCTTTGGTTGTATCTAAATCATTTTCTATTAATGGTACTAAGTTGGGTGTTGCTAGGTTATGTACTATTATATTATTGTTTTTTTCTTTTATTTTTGTCTCGTATTTATTAGATTTTATAGTATTAGTAGTAGCTATTACTAATACATTTTTTTTATTTGATTTTAAAAATAAATCTACTGTTGCATCTATTACTCCTATGAAAGTAATATCTTTGTATTTATTTTCTAAATCTTTATATACTGTAGAACATATTGTATTACAACCAATTACTATTAATTTTATATTTTGTGATATAAAATAATCTATTATATTAGATGCATAATTAAATAATTCTTCTTTGGTTTTTTCTCCATATGGTAGGTGTTTGCTATCTGCTATATATATATATTCATTATTTGGATATTTTTCATATAAAGATTTAAGTACAGTAAGCCCTCCTACCCCTGAATCAAATACTCCTATTCTCATTTTCATCACCTTTTAAGAATTCATACAAATTATATGCTACATCATCTGGTAATATTTCTTTTAATTCTTCTAGTGTTGCTTCTTTCATTTTATTCATACTTGAATATTTTTTAAGTAACATCTTTTTTCTTTTATCACCTATACCAGGTATATTATCTAATACAGATGATAATGCTCCCTTACTTCTTATTTGTTTATGATAACTAATTGCATAATTATGTACTTCATCTTGTATTCTTTCTAACATATGAAATAAATTAGATGTTTTATCTACTTCATATAATTTATTATTAAATAATATTTCACTTGTTCTATGCTTATCATTTTTTACAAGTCCACATATTGGTATATTTAGATTTAATGAATTTAATACTTCTGTTGCTGCTGTTATTTGTGCTTTACCACCATCTACAATTATTAGATCTGGTTTTTCTAAATTATCCATAAGCACTCTAAAATATCTTCTATATATTACTTCTTTCATTACATGGAAATCATCAAATTGTTCAGAATTTATTTTATATTTTCTATAATTGTTTTTATCTGGTAGACCTAAAGTAAATGTTACCATACCACTTACTGAATAAGTTCCAAACAAGTGACTATTATCAAATGCTTCTATTTTATTTGCAGAATCTATATTTAATAAATTTTTAAGTTCTATACATGCATTAAGTGCATTTTCATCATTTGTTTTAATAAGTTCGAATTTTTCTTTTAATACATTTAATGCATTATTATTAGCCATTTCTACTAATTCTTTTTTCTTACCTTTAACTGGTTTATATACATTTATATCAAGTACTTCTTTTATTAAATTTTCATCTATAATATCAGGTATTAATATTTCTTTTGGTTTTATATTATTTTTATCATAAAAACTACATATATATAGTGTTAAATCCTCTACTTCATCCATAATTATTGGATAAATACTAGATTTTCTTTCTACTAATTTTCCTCCTCTTAAAAATAATACTTGTATAGCTATATAACCTTTATACACTGCATAACCAAATATATCTCTATCTATATTATCATTCAAATCTATTAATTGTTTTCTAAGAGTTATATTTATAAAATCTTTTAATTCTTTTAATTCTTTTGCTTTTTCAAAATTTAATTTATTTATACATTCATTCATCTCATTATCTATTTTAGTTAATACTATGGTATCATCGCCTTTTAGAAATTTAGTTATTTCATCAGTTAATTCTTTTATTTTATTATCCTCTATTTTATTTATGCAATAACCAAGACATTCTCCTAAATGATAATATAAACATTCTTTTTTAGGCATTGTAGTACATTTTCTTAAAGGATATAACCTATTTAATAATTCTATTGTTTTCCTAGCTGCTGTTACATTTGGATATGGCCCATATAATTTTATATTTTTCTTTCTTAATTTGTTAGGTCTTACTATTAAAAGCCTAGGTATTTTTTCATCAGTAAGTTCTATATATGGATAACTTTTATCATCTTTTAATAATACATTATATTTAGGTGTATATTCTTTAATTAAATTTATCTCAAGTAATAATGATTCAAGTTCTGAATTAGTAATTATATATTCAAAATCTACTATATTACTTACTAATACACTTGTTTTACCTGTATGAACACGATTAAAATAAGAATTTACTCTTCTTTTTAAATTCTTAGCTTTACCTACATATATAATCACACCATTCTTATCTTTCATTAAATAACAACCCGGTTTATCAGGTAATAATGATAATTTTTCTTTAAGCATAAAAATCACCTTTTTTATTGTAACACAAAAAACACCTTTTATAGGTGTTTTTTTGCTTGTTCTTTATTTTTAAATCTCATATGTCCCTCATATAGTCTTTGATTATAGAATATTTTCCCTTCTTCTTTATCATAGCATCCGCTATAATTATTTTCTTCTAAATACTCTTCTATTGGTTTTGTAATTTTAGTTCTGTCTACAACAGTTATTCTTCTTATCAATGAATCATTATACTTTTTACAAGCTTCTTGATATTTTTTTACATCATTATAATCTTCATATTCTGGTTCAGGAACCTTACCATACTCTGGATTATCAATAACCATAGAAAAACCCATTTTTATAAAAAATTCATCTTCTGTCATATATCCATCTTTTTGAACATCTTGTGGTTTAAAATGATCAACTAATAATTTAAAATCATCAAATGTACCTCTTGTACCAGGTACTATTGGTACACTTATTCCTCTATATGTAGTAAACTTAGACGCTGTACGTTCATCTAAATCCATCATTTCATTTACTAATTTCCAAAATATTTTTTCATTTTCTTCAGATAGTTCCCCTAATTGTATCCATGAGAATTCATTTTCATAATTATTAGTTTGAGTAGTAAGTATATTCATATCCCATAAATACTCAATAATTTCTTTATTTTCAGGTATTATATATTCATCTATATTTGCCATAACCTCTTCTATTGGCATTGCTACATATAAATATTTCCCCATATTACCTCCACTATTTACTTTTTTCTTTTAATTTTGATATCAGTTCCATAAATATCCAATATTCTTCATTTGGTTTTATATCTGTATATCCTTCTTCTATTAATATATTTTTAACAACATTTGAAATCTCATTTGGTCTTACCCATAGTCTTAATCTTTCTCTAGCACCATTATTACTTGTAAAACTTTGATAATCATCATTTTCTACACCAAATATTGCTCTTCCTAATTGGATAGTATCATACTTTTTTAATGTTTCTAAAGATGAAGATATGAGCGCTGATTTTTGTTCTTCATATATTATTCTATTTATGAAAGGAATATTAATTGTCTCCTGCATAAGAGCTCTAACTCCATTAGTTCTAGTAAACAAATCATAATTACCATCTTTTACAAATTTTTTAAAACGTAATACCGCTGCTTCTGGACTTTCTTTTGTAGAAATTTGTAAAAATGCATAATCAAACGCTTCTTTTACATCATCTGGTATTTCTTCTACTATCAAAGAATCTTTATTTTTTAGTCTTTTTATATTTTCATATGCCTCTGTTTTACTATATGGTGATTTAACATACTCATAAAATTTATATAAATCCGATAATTTACTATCTCTTTGTAGCGATATAAGTAATAACTCTGTAATCCTTTGATAATTTACAAGATCATTAATATCATTATTAATTTTTCTACTTCTATAAAATGAATTTATACCTTGTCCTTGTTCGAATACTTCTTCATATCGTTTTCCTACATAATCAATAAATGAATCATAAGAAACAGCATCCAAATTACTTTGCATCGAATTGATATATTCACTAATCCATTCTGACACTACCCTATTATATGATAAATCACCATCCCATGCGAATGAAATCATACCATCAGAAATAGCAAATGGATTTGTTTGTATTAGTCCTTCAATTATATATCCATCATTTTCTACAAATTTTCTTATATCCGATAATGCTTCAACATCATCAACTCTTATTACTAAATCATCAAACCTAGTATGAGTAGCTACTTTTGATTTATGTGATATATTATTTCTAGAAATATAATCAAATATTTTATTTACGCCATGATAAATATGACTTTCATCTATGGGTATATATATTTTAAGCATATCATCAAAGTCTCTAGTTGCATTTTTTGATTTAAATTGACAAAAACATTTCCAATCTGGTTGTACAAATACATCTATATTTGGATTATTTGCATACCTGTTTTGCCATGTAGTAAAGTAAGTATCTATTAATTTTTTTTCGGTTCCAAGAGTAATTAAATTAGAGTATACTAAGTTTGAATCAATTAATATGCCATTTTTTGATATTTCAGCAATTAAACGCAAGAAATCATTGGCTCTCTGTATCCTGCCCATTAATGCTTTCTATTACCTCTTTTAAATCGATAGTATTATCTAATTTTTTTTCATTGACTTCAATTTCATCTTCATCAATATCAAATGAAAACTTAGTTTCCACTCCATTTATTACTACTTTACCCATTCCCATTTAATTCACCTACTATACCGATATTATTATAT
>JAEEGL016680019.1_pt1 | contig 11202 bp, 10 predicted proteins | sample 9134231 | NCBI WGS metagenome assembly JAEEGL01 (sample SAMN16246548, study PRJNA631951) | gut metagenome | biome: gut microbiome; feature: rumen; material: fiber-attached | host: Bos | place: Iran: Karaj | collected 2018-10
AAGAAAGAGAAGAAGCCCTTCTTTAAGAAAAAAGACAAGCGTGACGAGCAGATAGCAGAGCTCAACGACAGACTCTTACGTCACATGGCTGAGTTCGATAACTACAGAAGACGTACCGACGCCGAGAAAGCAGCTTCCTTTGACATCGGCCAGCGGGCACTCGTTGAAAAGATACTGCCGGTCATCGACAATTTTGAACGCGGACTCGCGACTCTTTCCGAAGAGGAAAAAGGTCAGCCCTTTGCAACGGGAATGGATAAGATCTACCGTCAGATGCTTGACATACTCACAAGCCAGGGACTTAAAGAGATAGAGGCTTTGAACACGGAATTTAATCCTGATTACCACAACGCGGTTATGCATGTTGACGATGACAGCGTCGGCGAGAATATCGTGGTTGAGGTATTCCAGAAGGGTTATATTTATAAAGACGTTGTCGTAAGACACGCAATGGTTAAAGTAGCTAATTAAAGCTGATTTTCGATCAAGAAAGTGAGGATAAATATTATGGGAAAGATCATAGGAATCGATTTAGGAACAACAAACTCATGTGTAGCGGTTATGGAAGGCGGTAAGCCCGTAGTAATCACAAACCCCGACGGCGGAAGAACAACTCCTTCCGTAGTTGCTTTCACAAAGACAGGCGAGAGGATCGTAGGTGACTCCGCAAGACGTCAGGCAGTAACAAATGCAGATAAGACCATATCCTCTATCAAGAGACATATGGGATCCGATTTCAAGGTAACCATCGACGACAAGAAGTATTCACCGCAGGAGATCAGTGCGATGATCCTTCAGAAGTTAAAGGCCGATGCCGAAGCATACCTCGGTGAAAAGGTAACCGAAGCTGTCATTACGGTTCCCGCATATTTCACAGATTCACAGCGTCAGGCAACAAAGGATGCAGGTAAGATCGCAGGTCTTGATGTTAAGCGTATCATCAACGAGCCTACAGCCGCAGCTCTTGCATACGGTCTTGATAACGAGAAAGAGCAGAAGATAATGGTATACGACCTTGGTGGTGGTACATTTGATGTTTCCATCATCGATATCGGTGACGGCGTTATCGAAGTTCTTGCAACAGCAGGTAACAACCGTCTCGGCGGCGATGACTTCGATGAGCGCGTAATGCGTTTCCTCATCGACGAGTTCAAGCGTACAGAGGGCGTAGACCTTTCACTCGATAAGATGGCTGTACAGCGTCTTAAGGAAGCTGCAGAGAAGGCAAAGAAGGAACTCTCAACACAGACCCAGACAAACATCAACCTTCCCTTCATTACAGCTACAGCAGAAGGTCCCAAGCACTTAGACATTAACCTTACAAGAGCTAAGTTCGATGAGCTCACACACGATCTCGTTGAAGCAACAAGAGGTCCCGTTGATACCGCATTAAAAGATGCCGGCATCACACCTTCCGATCTCGGAAAAGTCCTTCTTGTAGGTGGTTCAACACGTATCCCCGCAGTTCAGGAACTTGTTAAGCAGATGACACATCAGGAGCCTTCCAAGACTCTTAACCCTGATGAGTGCGTAGCCATCGGTGCTTCCATCCAGGGCGGTAAGCTTGCCGGCGAGGCAGGTGCGGGTGACATCCTCCTTCTCGATGTAACACCTCTTACACTTTCCATCGAGACTCTCGGCGGTGTCGCAACTCCTCTTATCGAGAAGAACACCACCATCCCTACAAAGAAGAGCCAGGTATTCTCCACAGCCGCTGACGGTCAGACAGCAGTTGATATCAATATCGTACAGGGTGAAAGAAAGTTCGCCAAGGATAACAAGTCTCTCGGACAGTTCAGACTTGACGGCATTCCCGCAGCTCCCAGAGGAGTACCGCAGATCGAGGTTACATTCGATATCGATGCAAACGGTATCGTAAACGTATCCGCTAAGGATCTCGGAACAGGCAAGGAGCAGCACATCACCATCACAGCAGGCACAAACCTTTCCGATGCCGACATTGAAAAGGCTATGAAGGAAGCTGCCGAGTACGAGGCACAGGATAAGAAGAGAAAGGAAGCAGTCGATACAAAGAACGAGTGCGATTCCATCATCTTCCAGACAGAGAAGTCACTCAAGGAAGTCGGCGATAAGCTTGCTGAGAGCGATAAGGCTAATGTACAGGCAGATCTTGACAGACTTAAAGATCTCGTAAACAAGGCAAATCCTGAAGTTATGAGCGAAGGCGAGGTTAACGACCTTAAGAACGCCAAGGAGAAACTCATGGAGTCAGCACAGACACTTTTCGCTAAGCTTTATGAGCAGAACCAGGGTGCAGGCGCAGGCCAGGCAGGTCCCGACATGGGCGGATTCGCCGGCGGCGCACAGGGCCAGAACTATTCAGGTAGCCAGACCGGCGGCTCCAACAACGACGATGTTGTTGACGGTGATTTCAGAGAAGTCTGATTTTATAAAGATATTTGGGCACGGGCTGCTTAGGCAGCCCTATGTCCGTTTAATAATACCTAAAGGAATATAAAATAATGGCAGACAACAAACGTGACTATTATGAGGTGCTCGGCGTACAGAAGGGTGCTTCCGAAGAAGAGATAAAAAAAGCATACAGAGTTCTCGCAAAGAAGTACCATCCCGACATGAACCCGGGTGATAAGGAAGCGGAGGCTAAGTTCAAAGAGGCTTCCGAGGCATACGGTATTCTTTCCGACCCCGATAAGCGTGCACAGTATGACCGCTTCGGTCATGCGGCATTCGAAAACGGCGGAGGTGCCGGAGCCGGCGGTTACGGATTCTCCGACATGAGCGATATATTCTCAAGTTTCGGTGATATTTTCGGTGACCTTTTCGGCGGCATGGGCGGACGCAGGAGCAACTATAACGGACCTCAAAAGGGCGAGAGCATAAGAGCCGGTATAACCATCACGTTTGATGAGGCTATATTCGGAACTAAGAAAGAACTTAACATAAACACAAAGGACACTTGTCCGGATTGTAACGGAAGCGGTGCAAAGAAAGGCACCACCCCCGATAAATGTCCTCAGTGCGGCGGAAGCGGTCAGGTTGTTTTCCAGAGGCAGTCACTCTTTGGCATGACCCAGAGTGTTCAGGTTTGTCCCCAGTGCCGCGGTAAAGGTAAGATCATCAAAGATAAGTGCGGAACCTGTTACGGTGAGGGTTATGTCTCAAGAAAGAAGACCATCGAAGTCAGCGTTCCCGCAGGTATCGATGACGGCCAGAGCATAAGGCTCTCCGGTCAGGGCAATCCCGGGACCAACGGCGGAGCAAGAGGCGATCTCCTTGTTGAAGTTCGTGTTAAGCCCCATCCCACATTCCAGCGTGACGGAATGGACATTTACGCAAATGTTCCCCTTTCATTCGCAAAAGCCGCTCTCGGCGGAGAGATAAAGATACCTACCGTCGACGGTGACATAATGTATACCGTAAAAGCAGGCACTCAGACAGATACAAGAGTCCGCTTTAAGGGCAAGGGCGTTCCCAGTGTAAGAAATTCCCAGATGCGCGGTGATATGTACGTGACTCTTATAGTCCAGGTACCGAACTCATTAACAAAAGAGCAGAAGGAATTGCTTGAAGCATTTGACAGGACTTTCTCTTCACCCGACGGAGGAAACGACTCCGGCACAAAGAAGAAGAGCAAGCTGTTCAAGTAACGACAATATGTTATATAATAAACCCCCGACAGTTAATGTCAGGGGTTTATTCCTTGTTTCGGGCGTGGTATAATACATGCACACGCATGGCACACGCAAATCAAAGGAGATCATATGCCTAAATTCTATTTTGTCCCGGAGGACTTTTCCGACGGTAAGATAACGATATACGGTGAAGATGTGAACCATCTGAAAAATGTACTCAGGATGAGAGAAGGAGATGAGCTTGTTCTTTGTGACGGAGAAGGCAGGGACTACAAGTGCGTGATAAGCTCATTTACGAAGGATTCCGCTATGTTTACCGTGCTTTCGGGTGAGGCTTCAAATGCCGAGCTTCCCGTTAAGATCGCTCTCTATCAGGGAATCCCCAAAAAAGACAAAATGGAACTCATCATCCAAAAGGCAGTTGAGCTTGGGGCTGCAGAGATCGTTCCCGTTGCGATGAAACGCTGCATCGCAAAGATAGAAGATGCAAAATCCGAAAAGAAGAAACTTGAAAGATGGAACGAGATCTCAAAAGCCGCCGCAAAACAGAGCGGACGTGGCATCATTCCCGAAGTGGGTGCATGTCTTGGTTTTAAAGAAGCTCTTGAAAAAGCCAAAAATGAAGGGTGCCTTATTGGACTGGCTTACGAAAATGCGGAAGGGATCGCCTCTCTTTCGGCATTTACAGATATGATGAAGAGTGACACTGACAGAAATACAGTTCTCCTTATAGGCCCGGAGGGCGGTTTTGATGTAAGCGAGGTGGAGCTTGCAAAGGAGTACGGAGCACATATAATCTCTCTCGGAAAAAGGATACTCCGCACGGAGACCGCAGGACTAGCGGCACTTTCGATATTTATGTATGAACTGGAGAAACAAAATGGATTGTTATCTTGATAATGCGGCAACAACAAAAGTCTCGGAAAATGTATATAATTGCATGAGCTCCGTATTATTGGCGGATTTCGGAAATCCTTCCTCAATGCACCGTAAGGGTGTGGATGCCGAGAATTATATAAAGGACACAAGAAAAGAACTGAGCAGGATACTTAAGTGCGAAGGCGACGAGATATATTTTACATCCGGCGGCACTGAAGGGAATAACCTTGCGCTCATAGGAACAGTGCTTGCAAATAAAAGAGCGGGCAAACATATCATCGTTTCTTCCATGGAGCATGCGTCCGTCTATAACCCTGCGATCTTCCTTGAGGAACAGGGATATGAACTGTCATTCTGCCCTGTGGACAGGATGGGGCACATAGACATCGAAGCGCTTAAAAATCTTATAAGGGATGATACTGTGCTTGTTTCGTGCATGTACGTAAACAACGAGGTGGGCTCCGTAAATCCGGTCTCAGAGATTGGAAAAGCCGTTAAGGAAAAGAATAAAAACACGATCTTTCATGTGGATGCCATCCAGGCCTTCGGAAAGTTCCGCATCATACCGAAGAACGAAGGTATCGATATACTCACTGTTTCCGGACATAAGATCCACGGCCCCAAGGGGAGTGGTTTTATATACATAAAGAAGGGCATTAAGGTTAAGCCCATCATTAACGGCGGCGGTCAGGAAAAAGGCATGAGGAGCGGCACCGAGAATGTTCCCGCCATAGCGGGACTTGGGGCTGCGGCACATGATATGTATGAAAACCTTTCGGAAAACCGCGAAAAGCTTTTCTCACTCAAAGAAAGGCTTGTAAAAGGACTGATCACCCTTCCGGAGACTCATGTCCATGCCCTTTGTATACCGGAAAACCCGGATGATGATGTTCTTCACGAGGCAATCTTAAAGACCGCTCCGCATATCGTGAGCTGCGGATTTAACGGAGTGAGGAGCGAAGTATTGCTGCATTCCCTTGAAGACAAAGGAATCTATGTTTCTTCGGGTTCGGCTTGTTCCTCAAACCATCCCGCAGTTTCCGGAACCCTTAAGGCAATAGGCACGGAACAGAAGTATCTGGATTCCACAATAAGATTCAGTTTCTCCGTAAATACAAAGGAAGAAGAGATCGATTATACACTTTCCGTACTGAATGACCTTCTTCCCATACTAAGAAAATACAGAAGGAAATAGTTATTTTCCACAAAGAAAAAAGAATAATTGAACAGACCGGAAAATAATGGTATAATTAAATTTGGCTCTTTATGCAAATTGCATGTTTACGGTTGTTCATATGAAGAAAAAAGTTTTAATAGAATATCTTAAAAAGCTTCAGGAAAACAAGTATAACGACTATGCTCTTTTTGAGGACATGGTCGCTAATTTCCGCGCCGAAGCGGAAAAAGACAAGGATGAGCTCGCCCTCGGGTATGCTGATTATTTTTCCGCGCATTTAAGATACCGTAAGAATAAAGCCGATGATGAAACGGTAAGGCTTCTCATAAATGCTGTTCAAACTGCGGAAAGCCTGAACGCGCCCCGTCTTGAGGCTGACAGCCACAATCTTCTGGGCATCGTTATGCTCACATCTGTTGATGAGGCATCAGCACTTGAGCATTATGAGAAGGCGCTTGATATTTCAAGAAGAAATAAGCTCATCAGACACAGGATTGTCATCTCGAACAACATAGGTGATATTTATTTAAGACTGGGAGATTACGACAGCGCCATCACATATTTCAGGGAAGCATACAGATATGCCATGGAAGCCAAAGACATACCTGCGGACAAGGCGCCGGACATAATTCAGGGTGCGTTTCTTTTCAGGACGATAAATGTCATTCTCATGAACATTGCGGAGGTCCACTATCACAAAGAAGAGTATGATGAGGCTTTTCGCGTGCTCACATGCGTAGAGGACGATCATACCGATAACAGCTACACCACGGGGCTCGCTGCACTAACCGCGGTCATATCCATAAGGCTGGGATCTGTTGACGAAGCAATGGATAAGATCCTTTCAGTTATTGAGAGTGCCGAAAGCCACAATGAGATGTTTGAAAACGACGACAGATACATTGATCTCACAAGAGTACTCATAGATGTGGGCAATCAGCCGCTTTCATTAAGACTTCTCAACGAAGTGCAGTTTATGGCCAAACAGGCAGATTCCGCTTATTCCTGGTGTGAATACTATCGCCTTAAGGTACTGTACGAAAAGAAATTTAATCCGGGTGCGGATCTCACTTCCGTTTACGAAGAATATTTCGATTTCAGGGAAAAGGAAGAAAAGTCGCTTAAACAGCAGAAAGTACAGGCTGTGAACAATAAGCGGATGCTTGAAGAAGAGATAAAGAGACGCAGTGAAATGGAAGAGAAGAACAAGCGTCTCAAAAAGAAATCCGAGCACGATCCGCTTACGGGACTCTTTAACCGCTATGCCATGGATTCCATCGCGTCAAAATGGTTTGATGAAGCAAGACGGAAAAAGCAAAACTTTGGCGTCCTGATCCTGGATGTGGACAATTTCAAGGAATATAACGACAACTACGGGCATCTTAAAGGGGATGACATCTTAAAGGAAGTTGCGCGGTCCATATCAGAATCGACTATGCAGAGCGAAGCAGTCATAAGGTACGGTGGAGACGAGTTCTTTGTAATTGCGAAAAACCATTCCGATCACGACATCATAAAGATCGCAGAAAACATCAGGGATGCCCTTGACAGGAAGAACATTAAACATGAGTTCTCAAAGGTGTCCGACCACATTACCGTCACAGAAGGCGCCATCAACGGGCAGGTGAAAGAGGGACAAAACCTGTTCGACTACATCCACTATGCGGACGGTGCCCTTTACAAGATAAAGAATGTGCAAAAGAACGCGCTCGGCTTCTATACCGAAGCGGGTGACGATTACGAATTTAAAACATATTTTGAAGGAAACAAAAAGAACGGCGAATAAATGGAAAACATATATAAAGCATTTCTCATCAAATATGGTGAGATCGGAATAAAAGGAAAAAACAGAGGAAGCTTTGAGGCGGCTCTTTGCGACCGCATCAGTGAAAGATTGGAGAAGCTCGGCACTTTTACCGTGACACGTGAGCAGGGCAGGATCTTCGTGGATTGTCCCGAGGAATATGACTTTGACGATACGGTATCGGCTCTCGGCAAAGTATTCGGTATAAGCGGCATCTCTCCCGTATACATCTGCCCGTCAACCGATTGGGAAGATGTTGAGAAGGCTGCCATAGATTTTGTGGCAAAGGCATATCCCGACAAAAATTTTACCTTCAGGGTTAACGCTAAGCGCGCTGACAAGAGATATCCCGTTACATCACCGGAGATATGCTCAAAGATCGGTGAACTGTTACTTAAAACATATCCCGAGACAAAGGTTGACATACACGAGCCCGAGGTACTCATAACCGTTGAAGTCCGCGAGAGGACATACATCTACGCAAAGACCATCCCCGGCGCCGGCGGCATGCCTCTCGGAACCGCAGGCTCCGCAATGCTCCTTTTATCCGGCGGCATCGACAGCCCCGTTGCGGGTTACATGGTCGCAAAACGCGGTGTTACGCTTGAGGCCACTTATTTTCATGCCCCGCCTTATACAAGCGACAGGGCAAAACAGAAGGTGGTGGACCTCGCAAAGATAATAAGCGCATATACCGGACCTATAAAGCTCAATATCGTGAACTTCACTGATATCCAGCTTTACATATACGAGAAGTGCCCTCATGAGCAGCTTACCATAATCATGCGTCGTTACATGATGAAGATAGCGGAAGAACTTGCAAAGAAAACAGGCTGCATAGGTCTTGTTACCGGCGAGAGCATCGGACAGGTGGCAAGCCAGACAATGCAGAGCCTTCTCTGCACAAACGCCGTATGCTCCCTTCCCGTTTACCGTCCCCTCATTGCTTTCGATAAACAGGATATTGTCGACATCTCAAAGAAGATAGGTGCTTTCGAAACATCGATCCAGCCTTTTGAGGACTGCTGCACCATCTTCGTTGCAAAGCATCCCGTTACACACCCGATCCTTTCTTCCATCGAGAAGTCCGAGAAGAATCTTTCGGAGAAGATCGATGAGCTTTACAAGGCAGCACTCGACAGTGTGGAAGTCGTTATGTGCGATGCGGAATGAAAAAAATAAGCGGAACCTTTTAAAAGGTTCCGCCGTAAGATTCTGATTTACTGAACGATGTAAGGCTTTACAATGTTCATGATCTCGTCAAGCTGTGAGGTGCTGTGGATATTAAGGTCTATAGGCTTAGAAAGATCAAGGCTGAAGATACCCATGATCGACTTAGCGTCGATTACATATCTGCCTGAAACAAGATCGAAATCCGAATCAAATTTTGTGATATCGTTGACGAAAGATTTAACTTTGTCAATCGAATTCAGAGAAATTTTAACGGTTGTCATAAAAATACCTCCTAATATTTTTTTACAACGCTTATTTTACTTCAATAGTACGAAAAAATCAATGTATATAAATAATAAAATATTTATGCATATTGAGGCTGTTTTTATTATTTTTGACGTGAGGTTCTTTATTTAATGGGAAACGGGAGGCTTTTAAATACAAGGGTTGCGGTGCTTTCTCTCGGATGCAAGGTGAACCAGTACGAGGCTGACGCGGTGGCAAGCCTGCTTTCTGAGGAAGGGGCGGTGATCACCGATTTTGAAGACAAAGCCGACGTATATATTATAAACACCTGTTCCGTGACAAATATCGCCGACAGAAAATCCCGACAGATGATAGGGCGCGCCAGGAAATACAACGAAAACGCCAAAGTCATCGCAATGGGGTGTTTCATACAGGCTCTTACCGAAGAAGAGCGAAAGAAACTTCCCGTAGACGGATTTATAGGGAACAACAAAAAGGATGAGGCGGTAAAGATCGTCCTTGAAGTCCTTTCCGACTTAAGACCCGACAACGTCATTGATCTAATGGAAAAGGTACCCTATGAAAGCCTTGTTGGAACGGGAAAACAGTCCCATACAAGGGCATTCATAAAGATACAGGACGGCTGCGATCAATTCTGCTCTTATTGCATCATTCCCTATGCAAGAGGAAGGGTGAGGTCGAGAGAAGCATGTTCCGTCATTAAAGAGGCTGAGAGCCTTGCGGCATCAGGCTGTAAAGAGATAGTGCTTACGGGCATACATCTGGATTCCTACGAAACGGGAGATAAAAAACACGGTGACGCGCTCCTTGAACTCTTAAAGGGATTAAATGAGATACAGAGCATAGAGCGCATCAGACTGGGATCTCTTGAACCCCGCGTTGTTACGAGAGAATTTGCTGAGAGCGCTTCTAAGATCAAAAAACTCTGCCCACAGTTTCATCTTTCGCTTCAAAGCGGATCGGATACGGTGCTTAAACGCATGAACAGAAAATACACCGCAGAGGAATACGAAAAGAGCTGCGGGTATTTAAGAGAGTTTTTCGATCGTCCCGCCATAACCACCGATATCATCGTGGGATTCCCGGGTGAGACCGAAGAAGAGTTTGCGGAAACATATGGCTTTGCGGAAAAGATAGGCTTTTCGAGGATACATGTTTTTAAGTATTCCAGAAGAAAAGGCACAAGAGCCGATAAGATGCCGGGACAGATCACGGGCCCGGTCAAACATGAAAGAAGCGAGAGACTTATCAAACTCGCAGATTCGCTTGAAAAGGGATATGCCGAATCTTTCATGGGAGAGACCGAAACGATACTCTTTGAAGAGACGGAAGAAATTGACAATATCAAATACTGCATGGGATACACTGGGCGGTATGTGAGATCCGCGTGTGTTTATACCGGACAGAAGGATAACACCTTTATTTCCGGAAAAGTTACAGGTTTCAACAACAATGTCATGATAATAACGGAGGACGGCAAGTTATGAAAGAACTGAAGAAAGATATGAATACCACAAGGTATTTTCAGGCAGCCAAAGAGGAAGTGCCTCAGGCCAAGGAGATAATTGACAAGGTTTATCTTGCACTCACCGAGCAGGGATACAACCCCGTAAACCAGCTGGTAGGGTACATTATGTCCGGAGATCCCACATACATCACGGGACACAGCAATGCAAGAAGCCTTATCATGAAGGTCGAGAGAGACGAGATACTTGAAGTCTTACTCAGAAACTATATTGATACGAACTTCGGTGATAAACAGTAAGGAGTAATTTAGAATGCGAATAATGGGCCTTGACTACGGCGCAGCAACCATGGGCGTCGCAATATCCGACGAACTTCTGCTCACGGCACAGCCTATTGAGACGATACGTCGTGAAAAGGAAAATCAGATGCGTCATACTTATCAGCGCATCGAGGAACTGATAAAAGAATACGAAGTCGGTGAGATAGTTCTCGGATTTCCCAAGAACATGAACAATACCGAGGGCGAAAAGGCCGAAAAATCCAAGAAGATAAAGGAAGACCTCGAAAGAAGGACAGGGCTTCCCGTATTCCTTATGGATGAGCGCCTTACCACCGTGCAGGCACACAGAGTGCTTGACGAGGCGGAGATGAGCTATAAGAAAAAGGCTGCGGTCATCGATAAACTTGCGGCTACCATCATTCTTGAAACCTATTTAGAGGTAAGAAAGGCACAAAATAATGGCTGAAAATACAGTTAAATTTGTTACCGAAGACGGTGACGAAATAGAATTTAAAGTACTTGAAGAGACTAAGCTCAACGG
>JAEEGL016861672.1_pt1 | contig 11202 bp, 8 predicted proteins | sample 9134231 | NCBI WGS metagenome assembly JAEEGL01 (sample SAMN16246548, study PRJNA631951) | gut metagenome | biome: gut microbiome; feature: rumen; material: fiber-attached | host: Bos | place: Iran: Karaj | collected 2018-10
ATCCTGCCCAATGTCTTCCTCCGAGCACTTCTGCTTCAATTCATAGAGTATGTTCATCGCTTCGATAGGCGTTAACCTCGTGGGATCGAGCTCTCTTAATGTCTGACGGATCTTGTCTTCCTTCCTGTAAACAACATTGTCGGGATTGAAGAAAGATTCCTGTCCGGGCATAACGTCTTTCGAGAGTTCCTCATCGTTGCCCATGGTCTCGCGGTTGCCCTTGACCTTGAACTTTCCGATCCTCTCAAGTTCAGACAGGATAGCTCTGGATCTCTTCAGAACGTCAGAAGGAAGTCCTGCGAGTCTTGCAACTTCGATACCGTAACTGTCAGATGTTCCGCCGTCAGATATCTTATGCAGGAACGTTACGCTGTCGCCTTCCTCCTTAACTTCAACGTGGTTGTTATATACACCGCGGTTAAGTCTTTCGAGCTGGTTCAGTTCATGGTAATGTGTCGCGAAAATCGTTCTGCTGTAAAGTATGTTAGGGTCGATTATGTATTCGATAACAGCCCATGCGATGGACAATCCGTCGTAGGTACTCGTACCTCTTCCGACTTCGTCCAAGAGCAGCAGGCTCTTACGTGTGGCATTCTTCAGGATATAAGAAACCTCTCTCATCTCGACCATGAATGTTGACTGGCCTGTAGAGATATCGTCGGATGCTCCGATCCTTGTGAAGATATGATCAACAAGACCGATCTTCGCCTTCTCCGCAGGAACAAATGAACCGATCTGAGCCATGAGAACGATAAGCGCAGTCTGTCTCATGAATGTCGACTTACCTGCCATGTTAGGACCGGTGAGGACCATGAGCCTTCTGTCATCATCCATCGTTATGTCGTTGGGAACGAAAGTCTCGTGTGAAGACCTCATCATCTGTTCGACAACAGGATGTCTTCCGCCCTTAATATCGATGATCTCAGAATCATCGATCACAGGCTTAACATAATTCTCAACCTCGGCAAGTTCAGCGAGTGAAGTGATAACATCTGTCTGCGCTATGGAACGCGCAGTATCAAAGAGTTTCTGCGATACTGCGGAAACCTGTTCACGTACCTGAGTAAAGAGCTCATACTCAAGAGCAACGCGGCGTGAAGATGCAGAAACTATCTTATCTTCAAGTTCCTTGATCTGAGGTGTGATGTAACGCTCATTGTTTACGAGAGTCTGCTTTCTTACATACTCTTCAGGAACCTTATCAGACTGGCTCCTCGGGATATCGATGAAATATCCGAAAACCTTGTTATAGCCGATCTTAAGTGTCTTTATTCCTGTTCTCTCGCGTTCATTGTTCTCGAGTTGGAGAATGTATTCCTTTGCATTCTTTGCGAGGTCGTAGAGCTCATCGCATTCGGCGTTAAATCCGCGCTTGATGATGTCACCGTCTTTTACGGTAACGGGAGCATCCTCGTTGATGGAGTTTTCGAGCAGCTCACAGATGTCTGTGAGAGGATCCATCGACAGTTTTATCTCTTTGAACATTCCCTTGCCGAATTCTTCGAGACCCTGTCTGACGAACGGGATCTTACGCAGGGAATTGCGGAGAGCAAGAAGGTCTCTTGCATTACATGTTCCGAGTGATACCTTACCTGCCAGACGCTCGATATCGTATAGACCTGACAGCCCTTCGATTATCTGCTGGCGCGCCATGTATTTTTCCTTTGCCTCTTCAACCGCATCAAGTCTTCTGTTGATAGCCCTGACGGAGATCAGAGGTTCCTCCACCCACTTGCGGAGAAGTCTTGCACCCATTGATGTCTTGGTCCTGTCGATAGCCCAGAGAAGAGATCCTCTCTTCTGTTTCGTTCTGATAGTTGACGTGAGCTCAAGACCTGTACGTGTTGCTATATCAAGTTCCATCGTATCGGAGATCTTGTAGCATCTTACGACGTCGAGATATGTGACCTTATCCGTCTGCGTTTCCTCGGCATAGAGGATGAGCGCTGAGCATGCGCAGTACATCATCTCGGGATTGCTGAACAGCTTTGCATCCTGGACCGCTGCGCCGCTGTTCCTGAATAACGTCTCAGAGAAATCCCTGTCGTTTCTTCTCGTAAGAGCGATATCCGTTCCGGCCCTGATCGCAGCCATCTCGGGTGTGCCGTCGAAATTGGAATTATAGATTATCTCCGAAGGAGAATATTTGCCGATGAGATTGATCAGGTGCTCGCCGTTATCCGTAAGCGTTAACTGTGTAGCTTCGAAATCACCCGTTGAGATATCAGCGCATGCAACACCGAACTGTGTGCCTACGCAGTAAATGCTCATGAGGAAGTTATTCTTACGGTCTTCGAGACCGCCTGATTCTGTTATCGTACCGGGTGTTAAGATCTTAATAATCCCACGCTTAACAAGACCTGTTGCAACTGAAGGATCTTCCAGCTGCTCACAGATGGCAACCTTGTATCCTGCCTGTACGAGCCTGTTGGCATAGGTCGAATATGCGTGGAAAGGAATGCCGCACATGGGCGCTCTGTAACCTGAGCCGCAGTCTCTTCTCGTGAGCGCGAGTTCAAGTATCTTTGCTGCCTTAACCGCATCATCGAAGAACATCTCATAGAAGTCGCCTAATCTGTAAAGCAGAAATGAATCCTCGCACTTTGCCTTCATCTCGGCATAATGCTGCATCATGGGCGAGAGTTCTTCGGGCTTAAGGTCAGATAATCGCATCGGGAACTGACCCGCTGCTTTTACGTTATTCTCATCAAAACCGTTATTGTCTGTCACGCTTATTCTCCCTTCAGGCTGACGAGCACGCCGTCAACAGAATAAGGTCTCGCGTGGTCGATCCTGACTTCGCAGAGCCTGCCTTCCAGATAATCGGAACCGATCTCGATACCGAGTTCTTCCGGGATCGTGAAATTCACAAGATGATTAGTGATGGTTCTTCCGCTGAAGGTCATGTCACCTGCCTTGCTGATTCCCTCGATAAGGACTTCCATCGTCTTGCCGACGAGTTTACCGTTGGATTCTTCAGCATAGCGGTTCGTATATTCCATGAGTCTTCCGAAACGCTCAGTAACAACATCCTGAGGAATCTGGTTATCAAAGAATGCTGCCTTCGTACCCGGTCTCGGCGAATACTGGAAAGTAAATGCGGCGTCGAACTTAGCCTTTTCGACCGCATCAAGTGTCTTTTGGAAATCTTCTTCAGTCTCTCCGGGAAAACCTACGATAATGTCAGTCGTAAGAGATCCGCCCTCAACCTTTGTTCTGAACGAATCTGCAATCTCAAGAAATCTGTCGATCGTATAAGGACGGTTCATAGCCTTGAGGACGATATCGGAACCCGACTGCATTGCAAGATGCAGGTGCTTCTCGACATTAGGTCTCGTGGCCATGATGTCGATGACTTCTTCTGACAGATCCTTCGGGTGTGAAGACATGAATCTCACGCGTGAGAATTCCTTAAAATCTGATGCGGCTCTTAAGATATCCGCAAATGTCTTGCCGCCTTCGCCCTTATACGAGTTAACGTTCTGGCCGAGGAGCATAACCTCCTTATAGCCCTTTGCTGCGAGCTCTTCGAGTTCCCTTACGATCTCGTCGAAGTCCCTGGAACGCTCCCTGCCCCTGGCATAAGGAACGATGCAGTATGTGCAGAAATTATTGCATCCGTACATGATCGGTACGAGTGCCCTGAATTTTCTCTTACGGTCTATCGGGAAATAGCTGTCTTCCGCGATATAATCGTCAACGGCGATGTTTACGAGCTGCTTTTTGGTCCTGATGGAATCCCTTAAGATCATCGGAAATCTGTGCAGCTGCTGCGGATCGAAAACCAGATCCACAAAAGGATATGACTTCCTGATCTTCTCGACATTCTCCGGAACCTTCATCATGCATCCGCAGATGCCGATGATTACGTCCCTGTCACTCTTCTTCAGCGCCTTGAAGACACCGAGATTACCGAACAGGTGCCTGTCTGCATTCTCTCTTACGGAACATGTATTGAAGATGATGACGTCAGCAGGATCGAGTTCCCCGCCTTCCGAAGCAGTAAGTCCCATCGAATCGAGCATGCCCGAGAGTTTCTCGGAATCGGATTCGTTTAACTGGCAGCCGTATGTTACGACATTATATGTTAAGGCCCTGCCCTTGCGTGAGCTTAACTGTGAGAAATATTCTTTGAGCTCGTTAACCGAAGAATCGAAGTCGAGCCTGTCTTTTTCTGTAGTCTTGATAATCGCCATTTATAGCCTCTTTCCATTTTACCCGCTAATTATACAGTAAATCGGTCCCTAATAATAATAAAAATTAGTCGGACGGCCAATATTTGTTTTTCGTATAAAAAGCATTAAAATATTAAGGCTTAATTCAAAATGGGAGATTATATGTTTAAGTACTGCAAAAAAATATCCGTCATCCTCATGACGTTAATACTTACACTTACTTCGTTCTATTCTGCTGGAAGGCTGGTCCTTGCGGAAGAAACAGATGAAACAACCAAAGCTACTGAGACGACCGTACCGGACGATGGTATAGTCACACCCGAGGAGCGCAAGACTGACCTCTTAAATGAGGTTCATGAAGATGCGCCCAGCATCTCTGCTTCTTCATATGTTCTTTACGATGCTGACAGCGGCTCCATCCTCTTAGGCCACGATTACGATGTCCAGAAAGAACCCGCATCCATGACCAAGGTCATGACCGTTCTCCTGGCATTGGAGAAACTTGAGATGACCGACATGGTCACGATCTCACACGAGATGGCTGCTGCTGTTGATGAGATTACACCTGACTACGTTAAGCTCGGAATCCTGGAAGGCGAAGAGATCAGCGTAAAGGACCTGGTCTATGCCGCAGTTCTCAAGTCTGCCAACGATGCTAGCCTTGTTCTCGGCATGTATATGGGAGGAACCGAGGAAGGCTTCTGCGAGATGATGAACAAGAAGGCTCAGGAGATCGGATGTGAGAACACCCACTTCTCTTCCGCATATGGTCTTTCCACACCGGATAATGTTACAACCCCTTACGATATGGCTCTCATCCTTAACGAGGCCGTTACAAACACCGGTTACACGGAGATTGCCAAGACACTCAGCTACACGATCGATGCAACCAACAAGTACAGCAGCGTTCGTGAAGTGGATAACGGAAACAGATTCGTTAACACTCCCCAATACGCTTACGAGTACTACATCGGAGGCAAGACAGGTTTTACCAACACAGCAGGTTACACACTCTGCGCAGCATCAAAAAAGAACAACAGAACGCTCATCGGATGCGTTTTTAATGCTGCAGATGCCGACATCAGATATGCGGATCTTATTAAGCTCTTTGAGTACGGTTACTCAACATTTACGACCGTTGAGATCACAGAGAGTGAGTTCGCGCCCCTCGTGGAAGAGACACGCATTCAGATGAACGATCTCCTGTCTGATACGAACCTTTATATCTCCAGCCAGAATATCGTTCTCGACCATTACATCACAACAACGTCAACCAGAGCTCAATTGGGCAGCACGAACAAGCTCGACTTATCCGATGCCCTTATCGACACCGCTGCCGAACATCAGATACTCGAGATACCACTGTACAAAGTTTATTCGGACAAGTCCTACCGGATAGGAACGCTGGTCGTGGAAATTGAGAAAAAGGCCGGTGTCGTAGAGATCAATCCGGAGAAAAAGACGAATCTCACCAATGTCAGGAACGTTCTGATTACATTCGCTGTACTGTCAGGCCTCATCCTCCTGCTCGTTATCGTACTCCTCATTTTCCGAGCACGAATAATAAAGCGCAGAAAAGACGAAGTCACAAAGCGCCCGAATATGCTCTGATAAAAGGGATTTTTAAGAATTCCTGCAGTCGTTACAGATTCCGTAGAAAACCGTACGTTTGGGATCGAGCACAAATCCGTGCTCCTCTGCAACGTGGTCAAAGAATCCGTTTATTTCTTCACAGCTTAAATGAATGAGCTTACCGCATGTCTCGCACTTCATGTGGTAGCACTTGCCGCTTGAGCAGTGGTCCGTGCCGATAAATTCATAGCATGCGGGGGACTTCTCATCGATAATGTACTTGTTTACCAGACCGTCAGTCGTGAGTCTGTCCAGACGTCTGTAGATGGTAGCCTGACCGATATTGATACCCTGTGCCCTGAAGTGATCGGATATCTCCTGGCTCGTAAAATGAGAACCTGCATTATCCTTAAGGAAATTAAGGATCTCACAGGATTGCTTGGTATTATAAGAGCCGCTCTTTGTTCTGGCCATCTGAAAGCCTCCAATCTAATTTGAAAACAATTATCATTTTAAATTGAAAATCTTCAATGTCAATAAATCAGGCCGTAACTCTCTTCATGAATGCGATGTAATCGTCCTGAAGATCCTTTGTTTCTTTGGTTGCACCGCCCATTACCGCAAAAGCGTGAAATGCGCCTTTCATGGCAACCATCTGAACTTCCGTACCAGCCGCCTCACACTTCTCATATACATCAATGGCATCAGCATAGAGGCTCTCGTTAATGTCGCATGTGATGAAGGTCGGAGGGAATCCTTCGTAGTCGCCGAAGTATGGTGATATATAGGGATCCCTGTCATCGTGATCTCCGAAATACAGTTTCCGGAATGAAGTCTTAAGACCGTTCTTAACGACTATGCCGCCCTTCTTGTATTTGGCCCTGTCGATAGTATCAGAGAAATCCGTAACGGGACTGTGCAGGATAACGCATGATATCTTCCCTGTTCCTTTGAGTTTCAACGCGACAGCAAGACAGAGGTTTCCGCCTGCACTGTCACCAATGACAGTTATCTTTGAATCCGGATTGCTGCTCTTCAGGTTCTCTATGGCATCCAGGCACTCATTAAAAGCAACGGGATATTTAACCTCAGGAGACAGCGTATAATCCACGGCATAGACCCTGCAGCCGGAACCATTTGCCAGAGATGAAGCATAACCTTTGGAATACTTTGCACGACCTGACATAAAAGCACCGCCATGGATATAAACGATAATATTGTTGTTGCTGCTGCCACCCGCAGGCTCTGCCAGGATGGCGTTTGTACGGCCAAGAGTCACTCTGGTGAACTTAGTCCCTTTTATCTTCGGCGTTGCGCGGTACAGCTTTGCTATCCCATACCTTACAGCATAGAGCGTTAACTTGGTAAACTTCATTTCTTTGCGGTCAGCTGACAGCATTCCGCCTACCTTCGCGCTCTTTTGGAGCATCTCAGGGCTGGTTACTTCTCTTACCTCAATTCCCATATCCCGTGTTTCCTCTAAACAGACCTCAATGAGTCAGCAGCCATGTTCTGACTGTGTTCTCAAACAATTCAGGCTGCTCTATCTGCAGATTGTGTCCGGCTCTCTCAATAGCACAGTATGTTGAATTCGGATAGATCCTCATGAGATCGAACTGATCCTTATATCCCACTTCCGTATCCTGCTTTGCTGCGATGATCAGTGTCGGCAGTCTGCAAGGCCCGGCCATGTCATCAGGATCAAATGAGAAACTTCCCTCCAGAACATTATTCAGGAAATCCCAGTCTGCGATATCCAGAGCAGGCTGAACGAAGCTGTTATATCTCTCCCACACATCACGCGTAAGGACAACGTTCATCATCGTAAAACTGTCGTATTGTTCTTTGGTAAGAGAAGACAGAAATTCCTCGTCTTTCTCAACAACGGTCAGAGGCTCAACTCTTCCCTGTCTGACACCGGGAATGATGCAAGGGACTAAAAGGATTATCTTCTCGAGCAGTTCAGGATATTTATTTACAAAACCTCTGGTAAGAAGGCCACCATATGACTGTCCTGCGATAATGAATTTCTCACCGATAACATCAGTTGCAAAACCGTGAAGGATCTCAAGAATATCATCAGAATTCTTAACGCTACCATGTTCTGATTCACCCATTCCGGGCAGATCGATGTAATAACGCTTATACCCTTCGAGTGATTCGAACACAGGCTCATAGGCGCCCTTCATCGTTATCTTGCTGATCCCCCAGCCGTGTATTATCAGGACGGGTTTTCCGCTCCCGATGATCTCATAATCAATTAATCCGTATTTCATATTATCCCCTTATCAAATGTAAAAACGTCTTAAGAATTCTTGTAGTATACCTCGATCAATCCCTTAAGGATAAGCTCCATATCCAGAATGATCTTGTGACGGCACAGCGGTGCAATGAGCGCTGCGTATCTTCCTGTCGCCGTCAGCGCGCAAGATTCACCGTACTCTTCCTCGATGCGGTCGATCATCCCGTCTACCAGAGCTGCATTCTGGTAGACGAGACCGCTTTTCATACTGTCAATTGTATTCGTGCCGATTACCTTCCGGGGCGTCTCGAAAGCAATGTTCGGGAGCTGTGAGGTCTTGCTGCTGAGAGCTTCGGCCTCGATCCCCATTCCGGCACCGATCGATGTTCCGACAAAGTTCTTATCCTTGTCAATGAGAGAGAATGCCGTTGCAGTACCCATATAGATATTGATCTGCGGCACACCATACTCCTTTATGCCTGCAATCGCGGAAACGACCAGATCACTTCCGAGCTGTGCGGGATTATCTATCTTGATCTTAAGTCCCGTCTTCACGCCAGGACCTACCACTAGTGGTTCAACGGATGTGAGCCTCTCAACCGCTTTCTGAACAGCGGGTGTAACCTGCGGAACAACCGAAGATAGAATAGCGCCGTCAACGGAATCTGCCGTGAAACCGTTAAACTCCAGAGCAGATTTTATGAGTGATGCATATTCCAGATCCGTACTCGTTTTATCAGTACTTAAGAGTTCCGTGAACAGGATCTTACGGTCCTCAAAACAACCCAGAAGGATATGTGTGTTTCCGATATCGATTGCAAGTACCATGGATAAGTACCTCCGTTATTTTTCAATAAACTTTGCTGCTGACAGTGCTGTTCCGACAGCGCCTGTAACGATGAAGGAAGCAACTGCTTCGAAGACCGCATTAATACCTACGATTGTAGCAAAAAGAGCGATTATTCCAAGTGAAGGATCAAGTCCCGTTGCTTCAGTGACTGTTCCTTTGCCGAACAGGAGAATGAGCGCGCCGACAAATAGAACCGTATTAAACAGCGCAGCGCAGAGTCCTGTAACAGAAGATCTTACAGGCATGTTCTTTGCAAGCTTTGACACGAGTTTATATACGAGTCCTGCGAGGAAACCAGCCAGTGCCCTGCACACAACACACATGATAAAAGTAAACACGATGTTCTTCTGCGCGAGATAAGTTCCGAATGCGTCCATTCCGAAGCACTGGACAAAACTCGTGATACCGAATACCGTTCCGAGCAATGCACCTGCCCACGAGCCTTTGGCGATCGCGCCAACTGCGACGGGGATCATGAGAAATGAGATGGAGACCGCGCCAACCCTGAGATAACCGACGGGTGTGAACGCCATGAGGACAGTAAGTCCGATGAGAATTCCCAAGACAGCGATGGTCTTGATGTTTTGTTTGCGATTTTGCTTAGCCATACAAAATCCTCCTTTGTTATTATTCCCCTTGAACAGGGATATAGTTACGCGGGCAGTCACTTTATTCTCAGGACCCTCCGTCAGATTCCAAAAGGATATCTGCGTTATTGAGGCATCCTATGCGAGGACAAAGTTCCCGTCCAAAGGAGATTATACATTAATTATTCAGAAAAACGGTTATATCTTCCCAGTCTGTACTTAAAATCTTCGTAACCGAATCCGGTCAAACGCTCGAAAGAACCGTCCGTCTTCAGTCTGTAGATATCAGGCAGAGGCATGCCGTTAAAAGTGTTGTTCTTGCATGTCGTATATATCGCCATGTCGCCGAACACCAGCATGTCACCCGTCGCAAGTTTCCGATCGAAATAATAGTCCCCTATAACGTCTCCTGAGAGGCATGTAGGGCCTGCGAGCCTGTATCTGTATTGTTTTTCATTTTCCGCGTCAGCATCCAGCAGAGGCGGCGTGTAAGGCATCTCAATGACATCAGGCATGTGGCATGCGGCACTGGCATCAAGTATCGCGATATTTACATCTGAATTCTCAACAACATCCAATACGCTTGTCAGAAGATAACCTGCATTTATCGCAACTGCTTCTCCGGGTTCGAGATATACCTGAACGCCCCACTTAGCCTTCGCATAGATAAGCAAACGCTCAAGTGTTTCAATATCGTAACCGGATTTTGTTATGTGATGGCCGCCGCCCATGTTAAGCCACTTCATCTGAGGCAGGATGTCACCGAACTTTTCCTCCACCGCCTTCAGTGTGATCTCAAGGGCATCAGAACCCTGTTCGCAGAGCGTATGAAAATGAATGCCGTCTAGCAGTTCAAATACTTCAGGTGTCATCTCCTTATCCCATACGGCGCGTGTAACACCCATTCTGCTGCCTCTGGCACACGGATCGTAGATCTCATGCCCTTCCTGTGTCGAGCATTCCGGATTAATACGAAGGCCTATGCTCTTGGCGTGTGTTTTCGCGAGTTTTCCGAACTTAGCGAGCTGGTGTATGGAATTAAAAACGATGTGATCCGCATAAGACAGGAGCTCGTTAAATTCATCGTCCCTGTATGCGGCGCTGAAGACATGCACTTCGCCTTCAGGCATCTCTTCCTTGCCGAGCCTGGCCTCATATAGGCCGCTGGCTTCGGTTCCGGAAATATATTTCGAGATCAACGGATAGAAATCGTAATTGGAGAACGCCTTCTGGGCAAGAAGTATCCTGCATCCGGTATGTTCGATAACAGATGCAAGGATCTCCGCATTCTTCAGAAGTTTCTTCTCGTCAATGATATAACAGGGAGTCTTAAGCCCCTTGATGTCATCGCCTCCGATTACAGTTTCTAAACCGTTAAAGATCTCATTCATAAATATCAGTCTACCAGTACGGGATTATGGCTCTCGCTCTTGGGGAGTCCGTGCTTATCGAGTGCCTCGATGAACGGATCGGGATCGAACTCTTCTACTGTGTGAACGCCCTTCTCTGTCCACTTGCCTGTAAGGAGCATAAGAGCTCCGCACATTGCAGGAACGCCCGTAGTATAGCTGATAGCCTGGCTCTCAACTTCCTTGTAGCACTCCTGGTGATCGCAGACATTGTAGATGTAATATGTCTTGTCCTGACCGTCCTTCTTACCTGTGAAGATGCAGCCGATGTTTGTCTTGCCGTGTGTGCGGGGACCGAGGCTCGCAGGATCAGGCAGAAGCGCCTTTAAGAACTTGATAGGAACGATCTCGTGGCCTTCGAATTCGA
>JAEEGL017015999.1_pt1 | contig 11202 bp, 7 predicted proteins | sample 9134231 | NCBI WGS metagenome assembly JAEEGL01 (sample SAMN16246548, study PRJNA631951) | gut metagenome | biome: gut microbiome; feature: rumen; material: fiber-attached | host: Bos | place: Iran: Karaj | collected 2018-10
GTCGAATGTCATCGAGTTCCTGGAGGTTAATGCCACGCCCACGCGGATTACAGGTGAGGCCGCCAATGTGGCACCCAACCACGGCGTGACCCTCTATGCCATGCTGCCCGAGGGCTACTACGAGGATGTGCTGACCGTCACCCCCTTCTGGCACTACCTCTTCCTCGCCATCACCATCCTGCTCATCATCGCCATCATCGTCTGTCATGTCACGCTCAAACGCGACCATGTCACCAAGAGCATCGAGTTCTATCCTCCCAATGGCATCAGCAGTGCCGAGGTAGGCACCATCATCGACGATTCTGCCGATCTCATCGACCTGGCATCACTCATCCCCTGGCTGGCCGGACAGGGCTACCTCTCCATCCAGGAGGTGAAGAAGAACGGTCTGGTCAGCAAACTGATGGGCAAGACCGAACTCATGCTCACCAAGCGCAAGAACCTGCCGCCATCGGCTCCCGGCTACCAGCGAAAGATGATGAACATGCTCTTCAAGAAGGGCGACATGGTGCGCATGAGCGACATCGGCGAACAGCCCAAGGCTATCATGGACATCACCCAGTCGCTGAAGAACTATTTCAAGGGCGATCGTCAACTGACCACCACCAAGCCCCTGCCCGTCTGCCTCTATTTCCTGCTCATCATCTTCGGCACGCTCACCCTAGGCACCAACTCGGTTGAAAAGACCTTCGATGCTGAAGCCATCTTGCTGGCTTTCTTCGCCTATGGCCTGACGTTCTCATTCGGGTTCCTCGGCCGCATGGCCCTGAGCGTACGCGACCTGATAGGTAAGACCTGGGTACGCACGCTGGTCATCATCGGCAAAGCCCTCTGCATGATTGTCGTCTGCCTAGGTTACTACTTCGTGACTGATACCTACGGCACATTGATGGGCTTCGGTCAGATCGCCGCCCTCTTCATCATCAGTTTCATCTTAGGCGAACTGGCTGGCCGGTTCACCATCAACACGCCTTATCGCATCGAGATGATGGGGCGCCTGCTGGGCTTCAGAGAGTTCATCGAGACGGCTGAAAAGTCACGCCTGGAACATCTGCAGCACGACGATCCCAACTACTACTACGCCATCCTACCCTATGCTATGGTCTTCGGCCTCAGCGACAAATGGGCCAAGCAGTTCCAGAATATCCAAGTGGAGAAGCCCGACTGGTACGATTCCACCACACCGCTGACGGGCTATGCCCTGACCCACCATCTGACGCATAGCCTCAACTCATCAGTCACCCAATCCATTCATACCATCAGCCACGACAGCAGTGCCCACAGTAGCGGTGGTGGCGGCTTCTCCGGCGGTGGCGGCGGAGGCGGCGGTGGCGGCAGCTGGTAAACTGCATAAACAAAAAAGGGTGTGCTCGCGGGCTCACCCTTTATTTATACGACACCAAAAAACTCGCCGCTTCCACGGCGAGTCACAGAATATAGGTTTTTCTTATGGTTTGCCTTGTCTCAAGATTGGCTTCTTGAGGAAGTAGGCTGCCTGCTTGGGATGCTTAAGCAACTGGTCGTAGGTCAGGATGAGGGCTACGTCAGTCATGCTGTGCATCTTGCGGCAGTAGGCGGGAGTAATGCCTTCAATGTCGAACGTGGGGGTCTTGCCCGTCGTCCACCATGCTTCAAAGGCCTGCTCGGCCTCAGGGCCCAGTTGGCGCAACTGACGGGTTACACTACTGATAACGGCTGGATTGTGGGAATAGTCGGCCTCATAGAGGCGTGCTTCTATCTCTTTGTCTGTATAGGTAATCATAACTGTTAATTATTGAAAGATGTATTAGTTATTTAAGTTGTCTTCTTAAAAACCTTTCCGTTTTTATTACTCATTGATGAAGGAACGAGTGAGTTCACGCACCACCGATTCGCCAAAGTAGCGGGCATCGATTTCCAGAGGATTGAAGAAATAGCCCCATGGCTCCTCAGCAGTCTGCATCTGCTGGGTGTAGTTTTTGTAGCCAGCCTGCCATTCAGCAACCGTGTAGGGGTCGATGTCGTAGTTTTCAGGATGCTCGCAGACATCATGCTGGAACTGGTGGCGAGTCTCGTGGGCAATGGTGCTGATGGCTTCAAGCACCTGTGCGGGATCATAGACAAACGAGGCATCGAGCACCACGTTGCCCTGACCGTCATTATAGCCCCATGCACCCTGATCGAGCAAGCCCTGTTGGAAGACGACGTTGATGTTAACACCTAGCACATCGGCAACACGTTCGGCATACTCAGTCAGTTTGTCCTGGCGCTCCTGAAGATCCATTAGGCCCCAGCGGCTAAGCACTTCGGGCGTAAAAATCTCCTTGGCGGCATCGGAACATTCCTGTAGACCGTACTCACGGGTATCCTGAACTGTGGGAGTGTCGGGAGTGTCATCACCAAATCCGAAAAACTTGGCAATATTGTCGAACACTTCCATGAAGCCCTCTTTAAAGCCGTCAATAAAATCACTAATGGCTTTAGTAATACTGAAACCGTCGTCAGTTACGTCGGGCAGTACGTCGCCTCGCGTCACCACGTCACTTTTCACATCGCTGCTTGATGGTACGAACTCACTCAGTTTCGGTGTTTCGTCGATTGATGGTATTTTTCCCATTGACTGATAGTTTTAAGATGTTAATAAATAAAATAGTTATTTCAGTTATCTCTCAGTATACCTTTCTCCAGCACTTTGCCGTTAAATGTCCAGCAGGGCGACTTCACCCGGTATGTCTCACCGACGGGCATCTCGTCAAGGTCATCATGATAGTAGCACATAGGGGTATCAGCATCAACAGTGACGGTCTGACGCGTATCTTTCTGCAGTCCGGCCTTGGCCAGCAGTTGCATAAAGGCGTTCACCCTGGCGCGTGCCGTTGGCTCGTCCCACTGGGCATTGTCGCCCGTTAGGGCTGTCATCCAATCCTTAAGTTGTTCGCAGCCATTGAAATGGCGGATGCGGTTGCCCACTTCCTGCAGAATGAGGCGACTGCTGTCTGCAGTACCCCGCATGGCTGCACGATGCAGCGGCTCGAAGCACCCAGCAAAGTCTTCAATCTTACTCTTGGCTTCGTCCACTACAGGAGCAGGAGGCAAGAACTGGGAGTCAGGAGCGGGCTTAGGTTCCACGCTCTGAGGCTGCTTGTTGGAAACCACCTTCTGGGGTTGTTTGTCACTTGCCGACATCTTGCGCATCAGCAGGAAGACGAGCAGTATGGCACAGATAATAAAGATGCCTGCCAGCGGAATGATAAACCAGATAAACTGTATAACAGATGTTGAGAGTGTCATTATCGTTAGCGTTATTGTTTACAACAGAATTTTAGGTTTGTTGACCTTCACCCACGAGGCAGCATCATCGCGGTCGGAGGCGATAATAGCGTGGCCTTGAGCCAGCGTGGGGATGATGCCCTTCTGGTCAGGGCGCAAAGCCAGAGCATCGGCCATAACCTGAGCATCCTCGGCAGCAGCCAACCGGTGACAGATTTTGATAGTCGTGTTCTTCAACACATCGGGAATCAGCCGGGTAGGCACCTGGTCGATGACCATCAGTCCCTGTCCATAGGCTCGAATTTCGGAAAGCATATTGCCAAATAGGTCGGCCACCACCTGCTGAGGATTGCCCGATCCACTCTGATCGACACTGGGGCGCATGAGCACATTGTGCGCCTCTTCCACCACGGTGAGGTGCAGCAGTTTATTCTCTTGTGCCCTCCGCTGGTAGTCACTGTCGTAGAGATAGGCCGAGATACGGTATTCATAGAGGGCCAACAAGATAATAGACATGATGAGAGCGCGATCTTTGGCATTGGCAATCTTTGAAATGTTGATGACAGTGGTCTCGTTGAAAAGTTGGTGCCACGGGGTTGAATGCCTCACATTAAGAATCTCGCCACGCTTGCCTCTTGTCAGATAAGCGAAGCGCGTCTCCAGTGCTGCAACCAGACCATTGGCAATCTCATCACTGTAGCCGCGTGCTTTGAGCATCTTACGGGCAATGGGCAGTACACCGTCGAGTTTTGGATAGTCGTCCAACTGGTTCATCTCACCCTGCAGGAAGTCTTCGCCGAAGGGCTGGGTCAGCAGGTAGTTGAAAAACGACTCGTCAATGATGACGGGCAGCACGTCACTTGTGGGCAGACTAGCGTTGACAAGGGCCGTGAGTTGCTCGCAGCGGGTCATCATATCGATAGGTGCCCCCTCAATGGCCGCTGGCTGGAAGGGATTCAGTTTGAGTTGCTGGATGCGCTCGCCCTCTAGCGTTTTCACGCCAGGCATGAAGATGTTGACCTTACGTCCGGCCTGCCGCTGTTTGATGGCCCATCGCACATACTCGTCCTTGGCAGGCTCGATGATGAGCATGGGTATCTGGCGGTCGAGCACAGTATTAATCATGGTCTTACAGGTGGTGGTCTTACCGCATCCAGTACTGCCCACCACTAGAGCATGACGCACCAGGGCGTTGATATCTATCTTGTAGGAGTTTTTCTTCTGCACAATGCCAGTATCCACGATGTGTCCCAGTTCAAGGGTGTCATTTTGCGACAATTCGCCCGGATTGTTGGCAAAGCGTACTGAGGTCTTCACAAAGCGAAGTCCAGGTACATCCTTTCGTGGCAGCGAGGTGATGAGCGATAATTCTTCGGTGTTAAGCGGGGTGGAGAGATACTGGTAGGGCTTGCCCAAAATGTGCCACTCATCCTTTTCCTTCTTCTGGGCTTCAGGGGTGATGAGCGGGATGAGCGAAAATTGGTCACGCACAGTGGTCAGCGCACTGGTACCACCCTTCAGCATGTGGATGCGGATGGGTTCCAGAAACGAAATGTCACCCGAATATACTGAGCGCAGAATGCCCAAGGCTGTGGTGACATCGCGGTCCATCTGACCCAGCACATAGGTTCCCACATTCCAGAAACCCAGATTGCGTCCGTGTCTCAGGCGTTCGCAATGCATATCGGTCTGTTTCTCCGTGTATTCAGCAAATTTGTTCAGGAAATCTCTGGTGACGCTCTCAGAAACCCCTACATTTTTACTGTTGTTTTGTCCGAACTGCCCATAATATAAGGTGGCTGCAATAGGACCTAAAGCAGGAATCATATTGGCAAACATACCTAAAATGGCACCCATGCTTATGTTATTCTGCCGAGAGGTTCCCATGCTCTTGCTTTCTTGGATGCTGGCATGTACCTCAGTATGGATGTCAGAACCCAATTTCTGGTAGCGACGGATAATGTCCTGCACATCGTCGTCGGACAGTGGGTCGGCAATCACCAGAAGGGAAAAGTTCACGTCATCGCCGTTCACATCGGTCAGTCCAAAGGCCAGTTGATCCAGGGTCTGCAATTCCTTGTATTCTGTTTCCTTTCTGAAAGAGGGGATGCCCGTCACGGCTCCCATGCAATTGTATTGACTGAGACTACTGGTCAGGTCATCGGCCATGTCCATATCGAGATTTTCCAGGTCAATACCGCGCATACTGTTGGTAAGTGCACTTCTCATTCGGGCTGCCACCTCTTTCTTATTACTGCCCTGCAAGCCCAAATAGAGGCGGGTCTGTCCGTTCTCACGCTGCAAGAGGAAATAGAGACGGCTCTGCCAAATATGTACCGATGAGATGACCGACTGCCAGCGGGTGAGCAAGTCGTAGTCCTCATCCATGCCGGGCTTCACGGGCAGGCGGTTGATACGTATCCAACCTATGGGCTCCCGATGGGCATCCTGCTCCACGACAAAGGCATCACGTTCAGCCATGTCGTTCAGATACGACCGCTCCAGCATATAATCAATAAGCGGATTTGTCAAGTCGGTGGGGAAGGTAAAATGCTCCATCTTTCCTTCCAGTTCCTTCAGTTTCTTCTGTTCGTTGAATCTGCCAAGCAGATCGCTGATGAATTTACCCATATTCTCCCTAGATTTGATGTTCTTTTAATTTGATGGAAGTTGTACTACACGTTATCTCACCGCTAACACGGATAATGCCATCGGTGCCCGCTTTGATAACGGGCTTCAAATGGAAAACGCGGTCTTCTGCAAAAGCATTTTTTACCACCTCTGCGCCCTTGCCCGCCATAACATCATCCAAATGGAAAAGGACATCTAGGATTGCAAGAGGCGAAAGTAGACCACCCAAAATGACGTTGAAGATAAGATGTTCTATGTCGCTCTCGGCTGGGAAGTTGATTTCTGTGCTGTGCAGACGACCGTCGGCAAGGCTTTCGCCCTGACAAGTCTCGCAAACGATTGTTACTGCCTTACGCTTAATAAATGAATTGCTCCTGGTGGAAATCTTGAAGGTCAGTTGGTCGGCATTGTATGGCAGTGTGACATTCTTATCTATGGCCTTCTGCCAGTCGGTGACGATGGTACCCATCATGAAACGAATCCACACATTGTTAGCCGTTACCTGCTTGATATCGAACTCCGAGTCGTAAAGGCATAGTCCCTTGGCAACAGTCTCATGAGCCCTTTGCGACTGCAGCAGGCGGACGGGTTCGGTCTCTATCTTGGTGAATCCCAACGATGGCAATCCCGCAAAAGATTTTCCAAGCAGGAAATCCTTCACGCCATACCACTGACTATGACCACCGGCCAGGATGACAAAGTCAATGTCTGACGCTTCGCCGGAATAGCCGCAGCGCTGGGCCTCAGCCAATGCACCCAGCAAAAGGTTGCGCCAAGCCTCCCAATGACTGCGGGTCAAACTCTCGAATTCCGCACGTCCCAGTCTGAAGGGATCCACATTGGAATTTAGTTCGAAGCCTTCCTCAATCAGTTCCTCCTTGTAGCCAGCCAGTACAGGGTGGGTGCAGATAGTTTCCTCGGCAGCGAGTTGCGGCGAGACAATGGTGTCTTTCCACTGGCTGATAGTGTCGTGGATTTTTTTCTCCATACCCTTCGACAATTTAGGTGGCTGACGTATAGAGGCGATATAGTTGCGCACCCAGTCATCGAGAATAGCGTCAATCTCGCGTCCACCACAGAAATAGTCGCAAGTAATCACAGGATAGGTCACAACATCATATATGCTGGGGCGCTTGTCGTCGGCCGTTGCTGACACTTTCATCTTGAAGATGGCAATATCTGTGGTACCCGCTCCCATGTCTACCATCATCACATTGGCCGGCACATCAGGTTGCAGCACCTTCTTAGCCTGCAACTCTGACAGGTTCTCGCTCAGACTAGCCAGCACGGCGGCTGTTGGCTCATCAACACCGATAACGGTATCGTTGGTACCGAATCCTGCCTCTATGGCGCACTGTTTCATAAAGAGCCTCACCTCCGACGGCCATTTGGCTGGATAACTCACGTAAATGGTTTCCTGGTCGAAGCGGCCAAAGGTAGCCGACTGGTGGGCATAGGTCTCATAAAGATATTCGAAGAATTTCTTGGTCAGATAGCGTGCTTCCTCCTGTTCCTGCTCGTTATTACTCACGAGATTCATCTTGAACGAACGCTTCATTTCGCCTTTGATACCATTGTTGCACATGGCTTCAGCCTCGTAGCCGAAATAATAGTTCGTCTTGCCCGGCTCGGTCTCTGAAGGACGCAGGAAGACTAAAGTGGGCACAGTGGGATGTCCATTGAAAGTCAGGCTTTCTACAGGGCACATATTATTCTTGCTGTCGTTCTGAACTTTGACAACAGTAGTACTGGTGCCGAAATCAATACCTACAGATCGGATCATTAATAATAATTGTTTTAAGTTTGTTGCAAAAATAGTACTAATTCTCGAAACAATAAACATTGAAATGAAAAAAACAATTATTTTTAACTTTTGCTGTCCGATAAGAAGCGACTATACATAGATGTTTTTGTTCTCCATCGACTAATATGCAGAACATTACATCTGTTTATACATGCGCACACACGCGCGACCCGTTGAACGGACAGCAATAAATAATTAGTACTCTTCAATGGCGCGTTTCAACTGCTCACGACGCTCCTTTTTTGAGTTTTTCCGCCATTTCTTCGGAATGAGATACTTGATGAGGGGTAAGATATTGACACCACCGGCAGGATTGGCGGCAGCCAGTTCAAGTTCTTTCTGCGGGAGCCTCAAACGCTTGTTCAGTTCCCGATCGTCATCCTTGAAAGGAGCCTGTCCTACCACCACCACCTCTTTCAGGGTCAGCAGTTTTGACAAGAGGTACACCGTGTCTCTCACCTCCTCAATGTTGACAAGGCGGCTCTCGTAGTTGACATGGGAGAACAGCAGGCTGCGACAACTGTCTGGTACGGCAATAACACCCATGGAATCAGTCTGTACCGTCAGTCCTTTGCCTACGACATTAGCACCATCGACGGGAATCCGTGTATCCCAATCGATGACTATCAGCCGCTTCTGTGCAGAAGAAGCCATACAGCAGAGAAGCGCTGCCAGCATCAAGTATGTACGTTTTGCTATCATCGCTGCAAAGATAGACAAACGTACTCGTCCCAACAAATATTTTTGCGGTATTTAGGTTTTTCCAAGATTATTTGGCTTCACCCCATAAAAGAACTCTATAGTACTTTCGCTCGACCGCTTCATTTATGGTTCTACTTTCATCCTGACCCTGTAGAGGGTGCCGCCCATTGAATGCTTGCTGTCGAACTTGTATTCAGGACGGTTCAGGTAGTTGCCGATCTTCTGGAACGTGGAGGCATCTTCCTTATAGCCCTTGAAGTGTTTCTTGAGCAGGGCCGACAGATCATTCAGACCCACCCAGAGACCCTCCTCGCCGTTGCGTGGTTTCTGTATCACGCTCATCAGCATCTCGCCCAGGCCGTTCAGCCGCTGGTACGTCAGGTTGTGCTCCATGAGGGCGCGCTCCTCTTCCTTTGTCAGCCAGTAGCGCTCGCCGCTGCGTATCTCGCTAAGCAGTTGGGCATAGAGTTGGGCGTGGTCGATGGGCGTCTCGAAGTCGATGTCGCCGTCGATGCTCACGCAGAGGAAGCGACGGCTCCCGCTGGGGTCTGTCAGGGGTGTCTGCTCGTTGGTCGTGCCGATGAACGAGGCGTAGCGGCGGTTCACGGTGTAGGCTTTGCCGTATGGCGGACGGTATTTCAGGTCGGCCGTCGATACGAGGTACTTCAGGACGACCTGCTGCCGCTGGGTGATCTTGTCGAACTCGTCGAGGTTGATGAGGGCGAACGACGTGAGGCCGAGGTTCAGGTCTTGCTCGTTCTTGAACGATATGCGGTCGTTGTAGTAGTCCAGCAGGTCGCGAGGCAGCAGGATGCGGCAGAAACTGGACTTGCCGCAGCCCTGTCGTCCTATTAAAAGAGGTACGAGAGCATTGCCCGTGAGTTGACCTTTTCCCAGCCACATGGCCACCATCGAGCGCATCCAGATGTGGAAGAGGTGTGTCCACTCGGCCCATTCCGTAGGCACCCTGGCGGCCAGAGGTGTCACGCGGTCCTGTTCGTCCCATCGCGGCAGGTGCTCCAGATAGTCGTTCAGCGGGTCATAGTGCTCAATGTCGTCAGAGTTGACGTAGCGCCGTATGTCCTTGTCCCAGCAGCGTATGCCCTGTTCCAGGGCTCGCATGGTGATGGAGTTGCGGGCCTCCTCGGTCAGGTCCTGGAACGAGAAACCTATACCCGTCCTCATGCGATATTCTGCCACGCCACGCATCACGTTCTTGCGCAGTTCGTAGTTGGCATTCAGGAAGATATTGATCTTCATCGTCAGCAGGGTCTCTGGCGGTATGGTCTTCATGCGCTGGATGCCCTTCCGTTCCATGTATTTCTTTATGTGCTCCTCGCGATAGGCATTTTCGAAGACCTTCTTCACCAGGTCTGGCATGTTCCAGAAGGCAGCATGCAACAAGGCCAGACGCATGGCCGGAGCCATCGCCAGCCCCGTCTCCATGCAGTAGCGTGCCAGCAGTATCAGCGCAGCATGGTGCCGCTCGTCATCATCGATGATGTTCTCCGTCTCGTCGCAGGCCTTCGTCAGGTTGAATTCGAAGATGGTGTGCAGGTTACGGTAGTGCTCGTAGTCGGTCTGCTCCATCGTCGACGGCTGACGGCTCAGCGCGCTGGTTGTCTTCTCCGTCTTGGCATAGATGGGCGTGGCCAGCGGATTATAGACCAAGGAGGGGTCGAAACTCATATAGCAGATGCGCTGCGACAGCGGCTCCAGTTTCTCGATGGTCACTCCCAACTGACCATTATAGATCATGCGGGCCCGTTCGTAGAGGTTCTCGTGAAACAGCGCGATATCTTCTGTGGTATGGGGCAAGGCAGGGGCTGGCACGCCGTCTGCAGGAAACAGTTCGCCACGACAGACAATCTTCACCGACGTGCCGTCGCTGCCGATGAAAGCCATCAGCGTCTGGGGCATCTCGGCAGCCCCCTGACGGACGGCTGCCGCCTCGTCATAGCCCGTCAGGTTGTTCACCTCGAGCAGCACCAGACCAGTGTAGCCGCGTGTCGTCCTGCTGCCCTTGCGCGTCTCCTGTTCCAAGGCGAAGCAGATGCGCGGCAGGCCCTTCGGCCAGTCCACATAGCCCGTCAGCGTGCCGTCGCTTTGGCGGCGGGCATGTTCCATCAGCGGCAGTTCCCTGCGAAACATCTCCACCTGAGCCTGATATTCGCCGTTGCGTATCATGTCTGCCACCTCTTTCTGTTCCATGAGGCGCAGCGTCTCTTTATTCCTGTAGTTCTTGATGAGTGTAATCATTGTCGTATGGTTGTTATTTGGTTAGCGACTACAAAGATACAAAATAATTTCTGAACGCACAAATTTTTCTCGGAGTAAAATGATAAAAAATGGCCTAAGGTGTCATATCCATACTTAATCTGCTGATATATAGAGCGTTAAGGCATGACACCTTGGTGCTTGAAGTGTCATGCAGGTGTCATATTGCCTTCATAATTAGCAAAAATATGGTTATTCTGACTGTACCCTATCCTCATAGAAATGCTAGTTTGCATCTGTACTAACGCTCCAAACTAACAGTTTTCCCCGTTAAAACTGTCAGTACTAAACGTAAAAACTGGCAGTTTGCACGCTTGATACACGAGCAAACTTTGCTAATATTCAGATACTTACGCTGTTTATAGCCTCATTTTACAGCATGAGTATATCATAATATGACACTAGCATGACACTTTAAGCACCAAGGTGTCATGTGTTAATCATCTGTAATTCAATATATTAACATGGTATATGACACCTAGAGCCAATTTTTATAAAAATGAAAATGATAAAATACAACCTATGCACATATATTCATA
>JAEEGL017163502.1_pt1 | contig 11202 bp, 14 predicted proteins | sample 9134231 | NCBI WGS metagenome assembly JAEEGL01 (sample SAMN16246548, study PRJNA631951) | gut metagenome | biome: gut microbiome; feature: rumen; material: fiber-attached | host: Bos | place: Iran: Karaj | collected 2018-10
GAACGTTACAACGGCGTTCACAAGTTTCTCTGTGATCCCGAAAACTTTCTTGTACTGATCGTCCCATGCTTTCTCGATCTGTGCATCTTCCGGGCGCATTTCAAAGAGTGCGTCCAGTGTGTCCAGTGCCTTTTCTTCTTTTTCAAGTTCTGCGAAAAGTCTTTTAATATTCATTCTTGATCCCTCCGTTTGTTTTGTTGTTATGAGCTGATTATAAATCATCATGTCATATATGTCAATAAAAATTTTATACAAAATGTCTGACATATTATTATGCAAAATTTTACAAAAAATTATTGACATACGCGACAGCGTATAGTAATATAAGCATAACAACAGGGGCGGCAGGGCCGCAAAATAAAAGAAAAGAGAGGTATAAAATATGGCATACTTTACAAATTGCAAGACCGCTGAAGATCTGAAGAAAGCATACCGGGCGCAGGCCGTAAGACTTCATCCCGATAATGGCGGCAGTGAAGAAGAGTTCAAAGAAATGCAGGCAGAGTTCACAAAAATGTTTGACCGTCTGAAGAATGTGCACGTAAATAAAGACGGCGAAACATACGAGAAAACAGGCGAATATGCCACGCACGAAACGGCAGAAGAGTTCATGAACATTATCAACACTCTGTTAACTTTCCCGGGCGTAAATGTTGAGCTGTGTGGCTCTTGGGTATGGGTATCCGGCGACACGCGGCAGTACAAAGAAGAGCTTAAAGCGCTGGGTTGTAAATGGTCGGCTAATAAGAAGATGTGGTACTGGCAGAACGACGGCAAACGCCGCTTTCACAAAAAAGCATGGTCAATAAACGAGATCCGGGGCGTATATGGTAGCACAGTTTTCAAGGCCGCTGATCTGGCAAGACTTGAAACCGCATGACAGGCCGCAAGGCCGCATCCCGGGCGGGGCTGATCCCGTCCGGGGCTTTTTCCGTTTAGAGAGGTGATCAATATGAGAAAAAAACACAATGAAACAGCCGTGCAGGCGGCAGAGCGTTATATAAGCGAATGCAGGCAGGCCGCCGGGCTTTTCCCGGCCCTGTGTGCCACGTTCCGACGGTTTGACGGTAAAGTATTCAACAAGCGTTTTGAAACGGCATTACAGGCCGAAACCGGGCGCATATACGCGCAGAAGAAAAGCGGCTCTCAAAATGATTATATTGACATATACTTTTATAGCGACTCCGGCGAACACATGACGTTATTATACGCGCCGCTTCCGGCAGATAAGCGTATAATCGCCGCTGATCTGATTCGGGCGGCAGAAGATAAGCGCAACGAATATCTAAAAGAGGCTGATCACATGGCGCAAGTGATCCCGGTTATTGACGAAAAAAAGCGGCAGATAGAATATATTAAAAATCTGCTTGAAAACACGTTATCTGATCTGACATACACCGAGAAAGATCTGTTCGGGCTAAACGTTCACGTGCGCAGTTATTGACACAAAAGGCCGCGTATGGTAAAATATTGCATAGTTGAAAAGCGTTAGATTTTTGTGCTATAATGTAAATAGTACCAAAAATCTACGAAAGGAGGGCTTCAGCTATGGGTAGAGCAAGAAATAGAGCGGCTAGGTTTAGCTCCGGCACTCGGGGAACATTCGCTTTTTCCGGCGTTCGTTTTGGCAGAAGTGGTGGCGGTGCTGGTGGAGCGGGCGGATCTGGGGGCTGAAAATGTCCACGGTCTTATACGATCCAATCAAGGCCCAGAGCAAGATCACGGATTCTGTTATTGTCGCGTTTTCCGGCGGTAAAGAGTCCGTGGTCGTTTTGGATTTGTGTTTTCGTTATTTCAAGCACGTGCGCCCGTGTTTTATGTATATTGGCCCGAATTTAGCCTTTCAAGAGCGCACGCTGGAATGGTACGAAAAAAAATATCAGACAGAGATCATCCGACTTCCGCACATGGATGTTTCCGAATTTTTTCATTATGGCTCTTTTCGTTGCGCTGATCCCACTTTCCCGATTGTTTCAATCAATGATATTTATAAATATGTCCGGCTTGAAACAGATATGTGGTGGATCGCCGCTGGTGAACGGATTGATGATTCTATCGTCCGCAGGGCTATGATGAAAAAATCCGGCAGTATTGACGTTCAGCGTGGACGAATTTATCCCGTGTCAATGTGGAAAAAGCGGGAAATTATCGATTATATCAAGTTTCACAAGCTATATCTCGGTGAGGACAGCCGAAAACTTGGCTTTTCATTCAAATCTTTGTGGGGGAAAGAGCTGGCGATGCTAAAAAAATTTTTCCCGCAGGATTACGAAAAAGTGTTACACATTTATCCGTTCGCGGCGGCAGGCGTTAAGAGGGAGGAAATGTTACAAAATGGCGAAGAGTAAATATCAATCCTATGATACAGAAACAATCAGCCGGGATATGATCAAAAATGCCCCGTATAATCCCCGGATCATGGACGAAAAGGCGAAAAAACGCTTGCGGCAGAACATCGCAAAACATGGCCTTGTCGCGGCACTTACATGGAATAAGCGCACGGGCAACCTCGTGGGCGGGCATCAGCGCCTTGAACAGCTTGACGCGCTGGAAAAATCGAAAGATTACGATCTGACCGTTTGCGTTGTTGATGTGGATGAGCGCGAAGAGGCCGCACTTAATGTCCAGCTTAACAACCCGTCTATGCAGGGCGAATGGGATCTTGACAAGCTGGCAAATATGGCAGAAGAATTTGACCTCGATCTATCTACAGATCTTGGCTTTTCCGAGTCTGATATCGATTTTATGTTTGAAGGGGATGAGCGTTTCTCACAGCTCTTTGAAACGCAAGAGGGCGAGAACATGCGCGGCGATCTTGAAAAGGTAAAAGAGGCCCGGCAGAAATCCGCCGAAAACTTAAAAGAACGTAACAGCATAAACTGGTTCGCCGTGATCGTGTTTGAGAATGAAGCCGCACGTGATGCTTTTATGCGTGAAATCTCCATTCCCAAACATGAGCAGTATGTTACAGAAGAACAAGTACGGCGCATTCAGACGAAAAGCGGTTCGTAAATTTCGTGGTATAGCTTTTCGTCCTCTTCGTCGCTTTCCGGCTCTTCTAGGTACTCCAGATCCCCGGTAAACTCCCAGAGCGACAGCTTACCCTTTACGGGTACGGGCCGTATATAGCGTACATTGTCAATACACCAGCCAAAAAGCCCCGGCTGAAATTCGCTTTTATTGAAACATGCTTTTTCCGCGTGCTTCTTTTCAAGCGGTACAATGTCCGTTAATGTTACCACGCAGAGCGCGTGGCCCGGTATGGTATCTTTGATCTTGTGGTTTGTGCTACAGATCAACAGATCCCCCCGGTAGTTTGTTTTCCATGACCTTATTTCTATGCTCTTTTTCTTTGAGAAAATCAGCATAGCAGGCACGGGGTGAATTGATAACGCTTTCATATATCCTCCTTGTCAACGTGCAGGGCACAATTTACGCCCTATGTGGCTATATAATATCATACAATGTCGAAAATGTCAATAGGTTTTTATAAAAAGTTAAAAAGGCGGTGAGATCATGGCAAATACGAAAAAGGGCAAATATGAAGAATGGCTTCAGCCAGACAAGCTTATACTTTTGCAGGGCTGGCGGCGTGATGGTTTGCGCTATGATCAGATAGCGCATAACATCGGCATAAATGAGGCCACACTCTACGAATGGGTAAAAAAATATGACAAGATAGCAGAGGCGTTAAAAAAGGGCGAAGAAGTCTGCATTTTTGAGGTAGAAAACGCCCTGTATAAAGCCGCTATTGGGTACGATGTGACCGAAACAGAGAAGATCGAAACAGAAATGCCGGACGGCACAGTTGCGACGCAAAAACGGGCAAAGCGCAGGCATATTCCGCCGTCAGTTGGTGCGATTTGCTTTATACTGAAAAACCGCAGATCCGATAAGTGGCAGGATAAGCCCACGGTGATCGATACAACAGCGCTAAACAAGCTTGATGAAATACTAAAAGAAGCGAAGGAGGCGGCGGCAAATGCCGAAGTTCAGCCCGAAACAGAATGAATTTATAAGAAAAGCAACGCATCGTTATAATTTCAAGATCGGCGCAGTGCGATCCGGGAAATCGTATGTTGATATCGCATATACTGTTCCGGCGCGTTTGCGTGCGGTAAAAGATAAAGACGGATTGAATTTTATTATAGGCGTTTCAAAAGAAACTATTGAACGAAACGTTCTTCAGCCTATGCGGGAAATTTATACAGATGCGATTGTAGGCACGATCAATAGCAGGAACATTGCAATGGTATGTGGTGTTCCTGTTTATTGTATAGGCGCGGAAAAAATATCCCAGCTTGCAAAAATACAGGGTGCTTCGATCAAATATTGTTACGGCGATGAAATAGCAAAGTGGAATCCCGATATTTTCACAATGCTTCAATCCCGACTTGATAAACCGTGGTCAATTTTTGACGGCGCTTGCAACCCGGAATATCCGTCACACTGGCTTAAGCAGTTTATTGACCGTGTGGATATTGACGCTTATGTGCAAAGATATGTGATTTTTGACAATCCATTTCTTGATAAAAACTTTGTCGAAAATCTGTGTAAAGAATATTCCGGGACAGTCTTTTATAAGCGTTACATTTTAGGTGAATGGGCGCTTGCGGAGGGCTTGATCTATCCGATGTTTAACGAGGCGCTGGAAAAAGCGCCGGAAAACGTTCCCACGAGTAAATATTATATGTCGATTGACTACGGCACGCGAAACGCATTCGCGGCGCTTGTGTGGGAGTTAAAGAAGGAAGTGTGGTACGCAACACGCGGCTATTACTATTCCGGGCGTGATACTGGCGTTTCAAAAACAGATGGCGAATACATGACAGATATAGACAAGCTAACCGACGGATTGCCCGGCCCGATAAGAACCGTTATAGATCCCTCTGCCGCATCATTTATCGCATTATTACGCAAACATGATCAGCGTTATAAGGTTTTTCCGGCAGACAATGCGGTTATGGACGGCATACGTGAAACGGCGCTGGCGATACAGAATGGCAAGATTAAAATTGATCCAGATATAAAAGAGTGGAAACAAGAGGCGGAAGGTTATGTGTGGGACGAGGACGCGGGCGACGACCGACCGATAAAGATAAATGATCATTACATGGATTCTACGCGTTATTTTGTTAAAACCACAAAGCTAATGTACAAGAGCGGCGTGCAATATACGCCATTATATATGTGATCATAGTGGGAGGTAGCATGAGAGAGTTTAAGTCATTTTTAAAAACGGTATCCGGCAATGAGGGCAGTAAATGCAATTATAGCACACGCCTTGATACTTATGGCTGTGACTGTCAGCATGATTGCAGTTATTGTTATGCGAAATCGCTTCTTGATTTTCGGGGGTTGTGGAATGCTGATGATCCGGCAGTTGCTGATATAGAAAAAATCAGAAAAAAGATAAAAAAACTTCCGGCTGATAAGGTGATCCGTTTAGGTGGCATGACGGATTGCTTCGCCCCGGTAGAGCTTCAGCACAGGGTGACTTATGAAACAATAAAAGCGTTAAATGAACAAAGGATTCCATACTTGATCGTGACAAAATCTGACCTTGTGGCGGGTGATGAGTATATATCAATTATGGATAAGGATCTTGCGCATATTCAAGTGACTATTACTTGTTTTGACGATGATCTATACAGAAAACTTGCGTATGAAAAAGCCCCGCTTCCTAGCAGACGAATAGCGGCTGTTGAAAAGCTGGAGCGCAACGGATTTGACACACAGATCCGATTAAGCCCGTTTGTTAAAGAATTCGTTGACTTTGACATACTAAACGCTATAAAATGTAGTAAAATGGTGGTTGAATTTCTGCGCGTGAATACGTGGATAAAGCGCTGGTTTGACATTGATTATAGCGAGTATATAGTAAAACATGGCGGTTATTTGCATTTGCCGCTTGAAGTAAAGACAGAATTATTAGGCAACATAAAAGGGAAACGTGTAACAGTTTGTGAGGATGAGGACAGGGCGTATGAATACTGGAAAAATTACGTCAATCCGAATAGTAATGATTGTTGCGATTTAAGGAGGTAAAAAATGACCACATACGAAGATCTGCTTGACGTCAACCTTGACGAACAAAAGCGCATTGCATTTATTCAGAATGCAATATTTGACTACAAGGCCAGCAAATTCTATAAGGAGGGCGTTGTAGCATACGAGTATTTCTGCCGGAGAAACAAAACGATTGTAGAATACCAGAAACTTCTCTACACTATGAGCGGTGAGGCGATCCCGGATAATTTCAGCGCAAACTACAAATTCTGTAATGCGTTTTTCCAGATCTTTGTCATGCAGGAGAACAGTTACCTTCTCGGGAATGGTGTAACGTTCAATGAAGATAAAACAAAAGATCGTATCGGTGGTGATCGGTTCGATAATGCATTGTTTGACCTTGCGGAGTTTGCGCTGTGGGGCGGCGTTGCTTATGGCTTTTTCAACCTAGATCATCTTGAAACATTTAAAATGACCGAATTTGTACCGCTCGTTGGAGAAGAGGACGGCGCGTTACACGCTGGTATTCGCTGGTGGCAGATCGACGATACGAAACCGCTCCGGGCTACTCTTTACGAAGAGGACGGCTACACAGACTATATCTGGCGGCTTGACAGAAAAACAAACGGCTTTAAAGACGGCGAAATCTTACATAACAAGCGCCCGTATGTCCAGATTGTGCAGAGTACGGCGGCAGACGGTGACGAGATCCTAGACGGGGAAAACTATCCCGGCTTCCCGATAATCCCGCTGTGGGCAAATAAAGCACATCAGACAGAGCTGACCGGGTTACGTTCAAAGATCGACGGATTTGACCTTATCCAGAGCGGTTTTGCAAATGATCTTGACGAAGCCAGTATGATTTACTGGACAATAACGAACGCAGGCGGTATGGATGATATCGACCTTGCTAAATTCGTAGAACGTATGAAAACCGTAAAGGCCGCTGTAGTCGATGAAAACGGTTCACATGCAGAGGCGCACACTATGGATGTTCCGTTCGCCGCAAGGCAGGCCGCACTTGCTGACCTTAAAGACAGTCTATACCGTGACGCGATGGCGTTAGATACCGACAAAATCAGCGCCGGAAATATTACCGCAACCGCTATACAGGCCGCATATGAAAACCTTGATCTGAAATGTGATCGGTTTGAAATGTGCGTTTCTGATTTTATCGACAATCTGTTAAAGCTTATCGGGATAGAGGATAGTCCCACATTCAAACGCACAAAAGTTGTAAACATGGGCGAAGAAACACAGATGGTATTGTCAGCGGCGCAGTATCTCGATACGGAAACAATACTGAAGCATCTTCCGTTCTTGTCCCCGGATGAGATCGAAGATATCATGCAGGCAAAGCAGGCCGAGGAAATGGAGCGGTATGAGCTTGACGCGTTAAATGATGAGTCCACACTTGACTACACAGAGGAAGTTGACAGCCAGCTCGACGGCTTACTTTCTGACCTTGGTGGTGAAGAAGAAGAGTCGGAGGTAGAATAATGGCATATTCTGATCCGAATTATGATCCGCAAGCGGCGCACGAGTATTACATAAAACACCGCAAATTAAAGGGAAAGAAAAAAGGCGCATCGACGGAAGAGTTTTCCGGCACTGGTAAAAAGCGGCAAGTAAAATACTCGACAAAAGGCTTTTCGCAAGCCCAGCGGGAACAGTGGGCGTTTGCCCGTGCACAGCTTTTTGAGCAGAAAAAAGAGCAAACAGCACAGCTTGCCGCCGGAAGAAAAGGCGAATTGCAGGCTATAACCGAGTCAACAAAAGCGGCGCGACAGAACATAGAAGAGCAGAAGAAAAGCATATTAAACGCATTATCAGACGAACAGAAACAGCGCTTTTCTATGCTGGAGGCGCAGAAGAAAAAGCAAACGAAACAGCTTATTTCCGGCACAAACAACAGAATCGAAATGTTACGTGCCCGGATAAAAGCGTTACCTCCGTCTATGCGTAACCAGATCCGTTCGCAGATCAGCAAATTGCAGGGGTCGCTCCATTCAAAGCAAGAGCAGATCCTTAAAAAGACAAATGCGCAAAAGGAAAGCTTAAGAACGGAGATCGAGGGCAGACGCACAGCAGAGCGCGAAAAAGCGTCAGCGGCGAAGAAAGAATTATCAGAGGGAAGTAAGCAGGCCCGCGCCAGTATCCGTGAGGGGTACAAGGCCGCGTCCGAGAAAAATAAAGAAGAATACGAAAAAAAGCTTGCAAGTGCACATAGTCGGATTAGAGGTGGGGCATGAAAAAAGACAAGGCAAGATCACAGACAGACGCACGGCTGAAAGAGATCGAGGCCCGCTTACGTCGGGAATATAAACAAGCGCATGATGAAATAGTAGAGAAATGGAACGCCTACATGAAAGCCGGGGGAGATCGTGTGGGCGCTCTTTATAATGCGTATCTAACAGCCCCGGCAGATAAAAAAGCAGAAGCATTGCAGAAATATCAGCAAGCGGTAGAAAATTACACGCTTGGTAACGAACATTTTAGAAAGCTGGAATATGAAACTGCGCAAAGAATCACTAACGTAAACCAGCTTGCGCTTGACTATGTAAACGGTCAGCTTCCGCCGATTTATTCATTAAATCTGAATTACGAACAGCCGGAATTTTTAGGGCTGGGGGTATCTTTTGAGCTTGTGAATGAGCAAACCATACGCAGGCTGATCATGAACGGCGATGTAAAGCTTCCGAAAAAGAAAGTAAACGTTCCGAAGGATATTGCATGGAATACAAAGCAAATGAGCAGTGCCGTTTTGCAGGGTATTCTGCAAGGCGAAAGCATGGACAAAATAGCGAAGCGACTTTTGCCGATTGTAAATAATAACGAAAAGGCCGCGATCCGAAACGCCAGAACGCTTGTTACCGGGGCGGAAAATCTGGGCCGAACAGACCGATATAAAATGCTTGAGAAACAAGGCGTTGTTATGTATAAAATGTGGATAGCAACGGGCGATGGTCATACGCGTGATTGGCATTTAACCATGGACGGGCAAGAAGTACCACAAAACGAAGCATTTATTGACGGTCTGGGTAATGAGCTTGAATATCCCGGCGATCCAAGCGCAGAGCCGGAAACAGTTTATAACTGCCGTTGTTCTATGCGTCGTATCCCCCGAGGAATCCGCAACAGTAGTGGTTCTGTTACATGGTTTGACGCGCCAAAACGTGATGAGCGTCATGTGCGCGAGATCGAAGATGAAAAGCAGGAACGAGGGTTATAATATGGCTACGGTTGTTGACTTTATAGACAATGGCGGCAAAGTAAAAGAAGAATTTCTTGAAAAAGTACAAGTGGCGCTGGCGATCATAGGTGAAAACGCGGAGGGGTATGCTAAAGAAGGTTGCCCGGTGGCTACCGGGCGCTTGCGCAACTCCATTACATATGCCACAACCATGATCCATAGCGAGGGAAACACAAATAAACATAAAGATGGGCCTACAGACGCGTCCCCGGAGGATTATGCAACGCACGCAACGCCGGAAGAAAACGCGCTATATATAGGCACAAATGTTGAATACGCGCCATATGTAGAGTTTAAAGAGTATAGGCATGAAACAGGAGGCGCTCATTTTCTGCGAAACGCCGCGACAGATCACAATGATGAATATAAAAAGCTTGCTATGCAAGTTTTGAAATCGGACGCGTCAGCATCGCAAGTAAAAAGCCGGGTAAAAAAATAGGAAATTATAAAAAAAGTATAAAATTTTTTCAGCGGTTATGTTATGGCATGACCGCTTTTTATATAACACAGTGATATAATTGTTATAGCTCATATACGGGGTAGAGGATATTGTACCACATGTATAACAAGTATAATATAAAAATCTTACATTTTAACACTACAATGCAAAGTAACCGATTTTTGGAATGTAGGATCGTGTAGCATCCTACACGGGGCGGATACGCTATAAACTGGCTTATTTGTCGATAATCGCTTTATTATATTATATTATATTATATATTTTTTTATATGAAGCAATGTAGCATTGAAGCATAATATAAAAAAGTCCTATATGAAAAAAAATTCTATAGAGAAAGTTTATATACGGAGTGCAATGCTACATCGAAAAGTAAAGAAAAGCAAAAGAATTATTGGCGGATAGTGGCGAATATTGACATACGTATACAAAATAATCCTGCATTTATCCTACATGCCACAACATTTTGTGTGTTTTTATTGACAGTGTGTGTGGATTGTGATATTTTTAGTAGCAGAGGGCACAGATCGCCCAGAAACCGAATGGCAAAGAACGCCACCGAAAGACAGGAGGTTGTGTAATGGCACTTACAAAAAAAATGCTGGTAGCAATGGATATCCCGGCAGAGAAGATTGACGAGATCATGTCAAATCATCTTGCGAGTATCGACGCGTTACGCGAAGAGCGGGACGGCTTTAAGGCAGATGCCGAAAAGCTGGCTTCTGTGGAAAAAGAGCTGGAACAGGCGAAAGCGGATCTGGAAAAGTTCAAGGCTGGTGATTGGGAAAAGAAATACACGGATATTAAGGCCGAGTATGATTCCTATAAATCAGACACGGAAACAAAAGCCGTTAAAGCGGCAAAGGAAGCGGCATACAGGAAGCTTCTGATCGACTCCGGCATATCTGAAAAGCGTGTTGCCAGTGTGATGAAGGTGTCAGACATTGATGCGGTTGAGCTTGATGCGGATGGAGTGATCAAAGACGCTGAAAAGCTTACTGAAAGCATCAAAACCGAGTGGGCTGACTTTATAGCAACGGAAGGAAAGAAGGGCGCTGATACCGCTACACCGCCTGTAGGTGACGGGGAAACGAAAGCGCCGAGCGTTGCAAGACAGCTTGCGGAACAGTATCAGAGAGAACATTATGGTTCTCCCGCAAAATCTAGTAAGGAGGATTAAGGCTATGAGTTTTATCGGAGATAAGAAGCTGGGTACTACCTATGCTCCGGGCTATTTTCTCGCGTATAACGATGAAGATGTTGTCCGCGAAACAAGACAGATCGCGCAGAACAGCGCGCTGGTAAAGACCACCGAGGATGGGAAGTATGTGCCGATGGGTACGGCTTATCCCACAAATGATGGAAACGCAATCGGAATTCTGTATGAAGATGTTGATGTGACGGTCGGTGATATGCCGGGATCGGTTGTTACCGGGAATGCTATCGTTTATGAAGATCGTCTGGCGGTCACTGGCGCAAGCTA
>JAEEGL010586633.1_pt1 | contig 11201 bp, 10 predicted proteins | sample 9134231 | NCBI WGS metagenome assembly JAEEGL01 (sample SAMN16246548, study PRJNA631951) | gut metagenome | biome: gut microbiome; feature: rumen; material: fiber-attached | host: Bos | place: Iran: Karaj | collected 2018-10
CCGCGATTATCTGATGGGTGAAACCCGTTATGCATCCCTCACGCGCACTTTCCCTGAAGTAGCAGAAGAGCTCTTTGCCCGCACTGAAGCGGAAGCAATGGCTCGTTACGCAAAATACGAAGCACTGGCAAAGTAATAAAGTCTGATCTGTCTGCCCCAAAAGGGCAGACGGATCACAGAAGAAACAAGTCCAACCTTAATTTATTATTAATTACAAGGAGCGATCTATGAGTACTTTTATTGAGACAGTGCTTGGCGGTGCGGCGGGGAGCGTTGTTACCATCGAGCCCGATGTTGTCGTCATAAACGACGGCGTTTCCCACGCAGCAGTGGATGAGATTGGCAGTGTGGCCCACCCTGAGAGAGTTTACGTCATATATGATCATGATGTTCCGACAGGGCGCCCGGAAGCAGCGGCAATTCTCCGGAAAAATCTGCTTTTTGCACAGAAGTTCGGTTGCCGCTATGTGCAGGCAAAAGGTATCGGTTATCTTTACCTCTTGAATGAAGTTGTAAAACCGGGGCAGGTTGTTGTTGGCGGAGGAAGCCATGCAGCGATTTTTGGTGCAAACGGAGTGCTCGGTATCAACGTCAGCGTACCTGAGCTTGCCCGCCTTGTTGAAACAGGGCGTTTCAGCACTGTTGTACCGGAAACGGTTTTTGCCAATCTGGAAGGCACTCTTCCGGAAGGTGTCAGTGCTATGGATGCAGCATTTGCTTTCCTGCGTGACAACCATGGAGCACTTCAGAAAAAAGCTCTGGAAATTTATGCACCGACCTTTACACAGCATGAAAAAGAAGTCTTCCTTAGCATCGTTGGCAGCACCGGAGCGTGGACGGCAAGCATCCGTGATTCTGCTGCGCAAGGTGCTGTCTCCTTCAATCTCTCTTCTGTAGTACCGATGGTAATGCTCCCCTGTGATGAAAGAAAGAACCAGAAGAATGCCACCTTCACAGAAAAGGCAGCTGTCGCCGGCACTGCTCTTCAGGCAGGCCAGATCGGTGGATACACGGGAGGCACCATTGAAGATCTTCGCATTGCAGCCTCCCTTCTGGAAGGGAAAAAGCTTGCTCTTGGATTCCGCCTGAGTATTTGCCCGGCTACTTCAGCAGACTATATTCAAGCCTGTGAGGAAGGTCTGATTACGCAGTTTATCGATTACGGCGCTCAAATCAATGCTGCAGGAGATCATAGTGAAATCATTCAGGGTGCAGGGGCAATGGGTGCAAATGAAGCACTGATTACCACAGGCCTATACACCTATACTGGAGCTATGGGGGTACCGAGCTCAAGAGTCTACTCCGCATCCGTACAGTCAGTAGCGCTGGCGTCAGTCAGTAAAGAGATATAAGGAGGTGCCTCATGGATAAAGTTTTTAACGGAAAAATCTGGAAATTCGGAAACGATATCGACACCGATACTATCATCCCAGGCAAACGCGGTACAATCCCCACGATTGAGGAGATGAAAAAGTATGCCTTTGAGCTTCTCAAACCGGAATTCGGTTCTACTGTGCAGCCGGGGGACATTCTTGTTGCCGGTACGAACTTCGGCTGCGGTTCCTCCCGTGAACAGGCTGCTACTGTGCTTTCCCATAATGGGGTGAGATGCATCATTGCAAAAAGTTTTGCTCGCATCTTCTTCCGCAATGCATTCAACAGTGGTATTCTCCTTTTGACCTGTGACGGGATTCAGGATGTCTGCGAGGGCGGTGACATTGTTACGGTTGATGTGGATTCACAGACGGTTTCCGTCAATGGCAAAAGCTTCAAAGTAGGGGCAGTGCCGGAAAATCTATTCAATATCGTTTCCAACGGAGGCCTGATTGAAGATACCAAAGCCCGTATGGCAGCAGGCTTGAAAAAGACTGAGATCACCCCGCTCTCCAAAGAACAATGCTATAAGAGCGGATATACGCTTGCTGAAAAGCTTCTGAAGCGCAACGCGGGGAAAGAGCATGTACAGCCCGGGGATATCGTCATCACAAAGCCGGATATGTTCATGATCCATGATATCTATACCCCGTATCTCCTGGATACGCTGGAGAAGATGGGCGCGACGGAAATTGACGATCCGGACAAAGTAACCATTATATTCGACCACTGCATGCCGACAGCAGTTGCCAAGAACGACTCAGCTCACTATGACGCAGGCCTTGAAATCGCAAAGCGTTACGGAGTAAAGAAACTGCATATCGGTGAAGGTATCTGCCATACCATCATGCATGAAGCAGGATATGCCAAACCTGGTGAGATTTCTACTGCAACCGACTCCCATACCACTACCTACGGCGGGGCCGGGAACTTCTGTTCCGGCATCGGCACGGCTGAAATGGCCGCGGCTCTGATCACCGGCGAATTGTGGTTTAAAGTGCCGACGGCAATCAAAATCGTACTGAACGGTCACTTTAAAAACGGTATCATGTCGAAAGACGTTATCCTTCGTGTCCTTGGTGATATCAAGGCAGATGGCGGCCAGTACAAGTCTATGGAGTTCACCGGTCCAGCAGCCCATGAGATGAGCATGGAGCAGCGATTCACGGTTGCCAACATGGCACTGGAAGCCGGTGCGAAGTGTGGTCTCTTTGAAGCGGACGAGAAGACAGCAGAGTATTACGGAATTCCGCTTAGCGAAATCGATTGGATTAAAGTCGATGACGATGCAAAATACGAAAAAGTCCTGACATACGATGTAAGCGAACTGGAGCCTCAGCTTTCCTGCCCTCAGGGTGTCGATAACGTCCATCCGATCAGTGAAGTCCTTGGCACTAAAATTGATGAGGTTTACCTCGGCAGCTGCACCAATGGCAGCATTGAAGATCTGGAAGTTGCCGCAAATATTGTTAAGGGTAAGCAGGTCGCACCCGGTATGCGCTTTGTGGTGGTGCCGGCAACCAATACCGTGTTTAAGCAGGCTATTGAAAGAGGATATATTAAAACCTTTATTGAGGCAGGTGCAGTCATCTCTCATCCCTGCTGCGGTCTCTGCTGCGGTATGCCATATGGGCTGATGACAGACGATGAACGGATCCTCCTCACAGCTAACCGCAATTTCATCGGCAGACAGGGCACCAAAAAGACTCTCAGCTATCTGAGCAGCCCGGCGGTAGCCGCAGCAACAGCAATTGCTTGTGTGATAACTGATCCGAGAGCCTGAAGGTAAGAAGGAGTGCTTATGGATTACACTGCAGAATATGCAAAAAAGAAAGGTACGGTAGAAGAAGGCCTCAGTCTGATAAAATCCGGAGATGTAGTAGTCCTTGCCTGTGACGGAAACGCCCCGCTTTCTTTCGGTGCACAGTTTCACACGATTGCTCCCCGTGTTCAGAATGTAAAAGTTTTCAAGGATTTTACTAATTATTATCCATTTCCGACAATGGATGGGATGAATGGGCATATCTTTACACAGGGCTTTTTCTTTGGCAGAGACATGCGAGAAGGCCTGCCGAAAGGAAATTCTTCTTTCTTCCCCGCAGATATGAGCATGAATGCAGGATTTATTGCAGAAAATCATCCGACTGTGTTCATTTCGTCTGCTACGGAAATGGATGAGAACGGCAATTTCCAGATTGGCCTTTCCAATATGTTTGAACCAGGCAGTCTGAATGCTGTTCGCAGCAATGGTGGCAGAATCCTTCTGGAGGTAAACCGGAACTTACCCAGAGTGAATGGCGGTTTAGAAGTACATGTGTCGGATGTGGCAGCACTTGTAGAAACCGATACACCGATTACACTTATTCCTCCTAAAGCTGCATCTCCGGAGGAAGTGGAAGTTGCCAGAAATGTCCGCTCCCTGGTTCATGATGGTGATTGCGTGCAATTCGGTATCGGAGCTCTTCCAAACGCGATCGCAGAACTGTGTATGGATCTGAATGACCTTGGCATGCATACAGAAATGCTTACCAGCTCTATGGCGAAAATGGTACGTGAAGGAGTTATCACCGGAAAAAAGAAAAACTTTCTCCCGGGCGAGCATGTCTTTACATTTGCAGGTGGAGATGAAGCGCTTTTTGAAACACTGAAGGGAAATAACAAATTTCGTATCACACCGGGCAGCTGGGGCTGTGATCCCTTCATCATCGCAAAAAATGATAACCTCGTCTCCATTAATACCTGCGTGGAAATGGATCTGATGGGGCAGATTGCTTCAGAAGCCATTGGAACAAGGCAGTTCTCCGGTTCAGGCGGCGCATTCTGCTTCACTTACGGTGCGCTTCGTTCCAAAGGCGGGCGGGCAATCATGGCTTTCTCTTCCAAATCCGCGAAAGGCTTCTCCAAGATCCGTGCAACACTCGGTGCAGGGTCGACGGTCACCATTCCCCGCAACTATGCGGACTATATTGTAACTGAATACGGCATTGCCCATTTAAGGGGTAAAACACTCAAAGAACGTGCCAATGCGCTGATTGCTATTGCTCATCCTGACTTCAGGGAAGAACTGGCAGGCGAAGCAAGAAAACTGATGTGGATCTGATTCAGAAAAATAATCAGATCTGAATTGAAAAATCTATGGGAATTCCTGCTGAAAGCGGATTCTAATATATTTAAGGAGTAATGAAATGGAAAACAAATCAAAAATCAATTTTGATGTATGCGGTCTGCCACTTAAGTATTTCGTACCGTTCTTTGTAATGGTAATGGCAGCGGTTTATCTGGGGTTTATCCCTACCGCAAAACTGGCTGACGGCCTCACACCATCATCCTTTGTAGCAACTATTGCCTATTTGATGGCGATCGGTGGGTTGTTCTTCTGGCTTGGAAATACAATTCCTATCCTCAACAACTACCTTGGCGGAGCATGCCTGCTGCCTTTGCTCGGCGCATCTTTCCTGAACTATGTCGGTCTTGTTCCCCAGACAATGGTTTCCGGCGTTAAGGTTCTGATGTCCGGTGGATTCCAGGATGCCTACATTGCAATGCTGCTGGTCGGTTCCATCCTGGTTATGGATCGTAAAATCCTTCTCAATGCAACTGCACGCTATATTCCAACTGTTATCGGTTCTCAGATTTTTGCGATTGCCTTTGCCATGATTGCCGGCCTCATTACCGGTTTTGGCCCTGTGAAAGCTCTCTTTGACATTGCAGCTCCCTGCATGTCTGGCGGCTCGGGCGGAGCGATCACTACACTCCCGAAGCTTTACAGCGAACTCTCCGGCACTGACATGATGACAGAAGCCGGGAAATTCCTCTGCTATGCTTCCATCGCAAATGTAGTAGCTATTGTCATGGCAGCAACCTTCGGTGGTATCACCAAAAACAGCAAAGTGATCAACGGCGGTGGTCAGATTCTCCGCAAGGGTGTACAGGAAGATCTGACAGCAGAGAAGCGCCCCGCAACCAGTGGAGACTATAAAGCACTCGGTGGCGGTATCTTCATGGCATTTTGCCTGTATCTGCTCGGCAATATCCTCGGCAATGTACCAGGCTTGAAAGTAATCCCGGGTCTTGCATGGACGATTGTTCTCGGCATTATCATCAAGTGCACAGGTATTCTTCCTGCAAAGTATGAAGACAATTGTGTCTACTCCATGAATTTTGCCCTCCGCGCACTTCTCCCCATGCTGATTGCCGGTATCGGTATCAATTCTCTCAAGTTCTCCGCACTGACAGAGTACTTCTCCATCGGGGCATTTATCGTAATCATCATTGCAGTGCTCGGCGCATTCCTTGGTGCTCTTCTGTTCGGCCATCTCACAGGCTTGTTTGGCTATGAAGCGGGTGTCACGGCAGGTCTCTGCTGCTGCAACATCGGTGGATCGGGCGACCTTGCAGTGCTGTCCGCAGCTAATCGTATGAATCTCTTGGCTTTTGCTTCCATCTCCACTCGTATCGGTGGTGCACTGATGGTAATTTGGATCGGTATTCTCTACCGTCTGCTTCATTAAAAGTCTTTAACAGACTTTCACATTCTCACTCCTTTATAACGAATGAGCCGCCTGAAAAGCGGCTCATTTGTTAAACAATGAATTAAATGAAAGGAAGAGACTGCATATGAAAAATGGTGGAAGTATCCGGTGGATTAATACAGCGGGCTTTGAGATTTGTATGGCAAATGGGAAGCATATCCTGATAGATCCGTTTATCAGCGGCACGACACCGGATGGTATTGTATGTTATCCGATGAGCATTGATGAAATCAAGGCGTGCGATTATCTCATTCTCAGTCATACACACTCTGACCATGCAGCTGATGTGGGAGAAATCCAGGAGAAGTTCCCTAAACTGAATCTTTTTGTAGGGGATTTGTCGGCAGATGCTCTTTGTGAGGAGCAAAATATTGACTGCGCAAGATTATACCGCGTTCGGGGAGGAGAAATCTACGAGTTTGATGATCTGAAAATCGAAGTTTTCTCAGGTCGCCACACAGAATCACCGCGTGGTTATCGGAAATCCGGGAAAGATTTCAAAAAAGAAGACGGTAGTTTCTGGGCTCTACAGTGGTATGGAAATCTGGAGTTCCTAAACTATCGACTGACGCTCTGCGACGGAACGGTTATCTTCCTCTGGGGAGGGATGACATCCCCAGATCAGAAACGCAGATTTAAGGATATGAATGCCAATATTGCGGTTATGCAGGTGAGCCCAAAACAGAGCTTTGAAGAATTTGCAGAGCTGATCCATGAAGTCCGGGCGCAGATTGTGATTCCCCATCATTATGATTTCACAGAAAAGTTCTTTGAAGCAGTTCCTCAAGTAATGGAAGCAATGAGTGAGGAAAACAAAAAAAGATTTGTGCTTAACGGAAAGTTCCAGTGGAAAGTTTATATGGAAGCTCTTGCTGATGCTGTTCGGGAAAAATCCCCAGAGACCGATCTCCTTCCTTTAGACCATCATCGGTGGTATCGTTTTGGCTTTACCTGTGAAGCGGAAGAATGAGGTTCGTATGTCAGATCTCAACAAAAAACACTGGTTCATTCTTGCTGCCTGTTGTCTTGTTAAGCTGTGCCTTGGCAGTATCTAAGCTTGGAGTGTGTTTGCTTTACCTGTAGGGCAAAGCATCTGAGTATCGTGCTTGCTGTTGTTTATTGATTTATGAACGGGAAGAATACGGTTGCTTCAAAATAATGAATTTGTTATAATCGGACATCAGAATCTATAGTCACTTAACTGGTCCTGGAACAATAGTTTGTGATTAAGAAAAACAAGTAGTGAAAGAGGCATGATCATGGATAACTACAGGCCAAAAAATAGCGAAGATGCTATTTCTGTCGCAAAGCAGGCCATTTGGGAAAAATTCGGAATAAGCTTTTCAAAAGTGGAAAATGGAACTGCTTGCGGAGAACTTACCCTAAATCCACGATATTTGAATTTCTATGGTGTTCCGTTTGGCGGAATTCTCTTTAATCTTGCAGACAACACTGCGGGCATGGCTTTCTTAAGTGCAGGAGGCAACGGTGTTACTGTGAGCGGAAATGTAAATTATCTTCGCGGAGCAGAGCCTGATGTGAAGAAGTTAATTTGCCGTGCTGTTGTCAAAAAACCAGGTCGCAGGCTGTTTTTTATCGATGCAGAAGTATCAGATGAGTTCGGAAATATCCTTTCGGAGTATTCTTTTATATTTACCAACATTGCAGAAGAATCCTGAAAACAAACACCACCATGCCGATTTTTAGAACCGACATGGTGGAATTGTTATTATGGCAGGAGAAAACTTTCGCGTATAATCAGTTCAGGAGGAATCTCAAGATGAACAGGAGCTAGATCATGAGTAGTTAGCTTTTCTTCTAACAAGTCAATGACAGAAGCACCAACAATACCTGTGGGCATCTTGATGACGCTGAGAGCTGGGGTAGAGTGCGTTGTTAGTTCTGAACCGGTTATGTCTATACTTAACAACTCCAGTTCCTCAGGGACCCTGATTCCACGCTCGTGGAAGGCTTTCAGAGCACCGAAAGCAATCGCGTCATAATCACAAAAGATAGCCTGAGCAGGACATCCTCTGTTGCAGAATGCTTCTGCCATCCTGTAACCGCCCTCAGCGGTGCTGTCATCCTGGAAGATGTTACTGTTTTCTACCGTTATACCCATCTGACAGCATGACGACAGAAAGGTTTCTGTCCTCCGATGCGTAGCTATAAACTGTTTTCCGGAGGAAAAAACTGCCAGCTTCTGATATCCTTTATTCAGAAATTGCTTCGCAGCCAGCTGGCCGATTGCATCATTGTCCACATTTACTGTTGAAAAAACAGAAGAAGTACGATTAATAAGAACAACTGGCATCATCAGCGGGAGCGACTCCAGATAAAGAAGATCCTTTCTAGAACATGCACCTACAATAACTGCATTGTAGGTGTTCTTCAGGAGTGAGCTGGCATATTTCTCCAGAGCATCGTTTTCATAAGCCTGCACAACAAGTTCACAGTTGAAACCGGTTTCTCTGATCCGCTTGGAATAAGCATTCAGGAATGATGCCAGAATAGAAAGACGAAAGTCTGAGGGCCAGAAGAATGCAATCACGGCAGGTTCATCATCTCCGGCACGAAGACGCCGGGCACTAAGGTTGGGTTGATATCCAAGATCCTTCATAGCCTGATAGATTTTATCCTGCGTTGCCTTTGTAATACCTCTCTGCTCCGCTTTTCCGTTTAATACGATAGAAACGGTTGTAGCGGAAACACCGACCCTCTCTGCTATATCTTTGACTGTTGCCATCTTCAGTTCCTCCAGGAAATTGCTGTTATAAAGTATTATAAAAATGAAATGTGCATTTGTCAAACGTTAAAACAAAGAAAAGCATCACAGAAGGGTAATAGCGTTTAGACAGGATCATTTCCGTTATTGTAGCTAAGTCGACAGGAACAGCACGATTTCTGCAGTCAATGGTTTACTTTGGAGAAGGGGCAGCGTTTTCCGATGCACTGGTTGTTCTGCTGGGAATAGCGGCAGATGACCTCATGCTTGTCCATTTCGATTCCGAAGTGTTCCTTTACAAAATCGACGGCACAGAGGATCGAGAGGAAGGAATCCCGCTTGCAGCATCTCGGCCCGCCGATTTCTCCGATCCTTGCAAGCGATCTGGATGTCATCTGGTGGGACAGCGCAAACGGCTCGTTGCTCAGCGGTGTGGACTGTGAGAGAATGGAAATAAACATGCCTGAACTGATTCCCGCTCCGCAGGCGCCCCAGAAGCCGCAGCTTCCGCCGGGTACGCTCTTTCCGCGATTCATCATTTCCGTTAGAGCCTGAGGAAGATCAAGATCCGCTCCGGCATTTTTGGCAGCAGTCAGCAAAGCTGCACCGACCATAACGTGATGCTCAGGGCCGTGCATGTGGCAGAACAGCAGGTCCATCATCTTTTCAAGAATGGAGACAGGATCTTTTGACGTCTCCTGAAGGCATACGCCGATAATACTGTCCAGCCCCTGGGTGTGGCATTCATTGCACACATAATGGCCCCGGACACATCTGGTTTTGCTGTTTTCTTTTTTATGGCAGATTTCGCACTCCATCAGAAGATCTGCTTCCAGATATTCAAGCGGTGCTCCGCAGATTAAACACTCGTCTTTCACAGTCTGATCCTCCCCGGATGAGTATGAAGATATTCGGTATATGGTACCTGCAGACATACTATAGCGAAACCATATCGCTTTTTCAAGAAGAGATTAATCTGTCGGAGAAAAACACCATCGGGCTTTACATCGAATCGGCAGATGTGGTAAAATAATAAAAACTGCTGTCAAGAGGGTGCTGAAATGACACGTCAGGAAGTAATTGTTGAGCAGAGGCTTCGCCTTGCACTTACCATTGTTTATTTCTGCCTTGCAACGGCGAATATTATCCTGAAGCTAAAGGAAAAGAAAGCAGAACCTCCGAAAAAACCAGAAGAAGCACCACTGGCGGAAGAAAAAGCAGACCCCGTAGTATAATCCCTTATTGGGAAAATAGGTTGTCCCGAAACAGCGACAGGCTGAAAGGGGACAGAAAAACATGTATTATGAAGAGTGAATCAGGAGGAATATTTATGAGCAATCAAAAACCGATTGCCGGGAAGGACGGCAACAGATACGTCCCCTTTGAGGAACGAACAGGTGAAAGTTCTGTCGTTTTCTTTACACGGGATCTTTCAGAAGAAGGGTTGAAAAAAATTTATGATCGTGTCAGTTCTGTACTGAGCGGAAAAATAGCCATCAAACTGCACACCGGCGAAGCGGAAGGGCCGAATATTCTGCCACGTCCCTGGGTGAAGGAACTGGTTGCATCCCGGCTTCCTGAGGCAACAATCGTAGAAACAAACACCTATTATGAAGGGACGCGTTATACAACGGAGTCCCATCGAAAAACGCTGAAGACAAACGGCTGGACTTTCTGCCCGGTGGATATTACTGACAGTGAAGGTGTTGCCACATTGCCGGTTAAAGGTGGAAAATGGTTTAAGGAAATGCACGTTGGGAAAACACTTCTAAACTATGATTCCCTTCTTGTGCTCACCCACTTTAAAGGGCATGTGAAGGGCGGATTCGGCGGCTCCAATAAAAACATCGGCATCGGCTGCGCAGACGGCAGAATCGGCAAAAAAGAGATTCACGCTTATCCGGATGGAGATATGTGGAGTATCTCTGAGGAAGAGCTGATGGAACGCATGGCGGAGAGCTCCAAAGCCACCGTCGATTATTTCGCACCGCATATCTGCTTTATCAACACCATGCGCAACATGTCTGTTGACTGCGATTGCGCCGGCCCGTCCGCAGAGCCTGTTGTCACACCGGATGTTGGCATTCTGGCTTCTCTGGATATTCTGGCAGTGGACAATGCCTGCATAGATCTTATTTACAATCTGCCCGAAGGAGCAGGGAAGGCCATGATTGAGCGGGTAGAAACGCGCCACGGCCTGCGTCAGCTCAGCTATATGAAAGAGCTCGGCATGGGAAATGATCGCTATACGCTTGTAGACATTGACAATGATGATGCGGTCATCACGGCAGCAGAGGCAGTAAATGACGTGAAGCCGGAATGGAAGCCGGACCGTTATAATACCTTCTGGGGTCGAAACCGGCATAAATAAGCAATAACGCCCTTTTATAAACAGGAAAACTGGCAGCCGGCTCTTGCTTAAGAGTCTGCTGCCGATTTTTATTTTGAAAGATTTTGAAATGCTGCCGGGGTGAGAGAACTATACATAACTCAGGAAAGAAATGTCTTAAACCAGTCGCACTCATCGCGATTGCACTGAGCTGCTTCCGGCAGACGCATGTTGCAGTGAA
>JAEEGL011609403.1_pt1 | contig 11201 bp, 9 predicted proteins | sample 9134231 | NCBI WGS metagenome assembly JAEEGL01 (sample SAMN16246548, study PRJNA631951) | gut metagenome | biome: gut microbiome; feature: rumen; material: fiber-attached | host: Bos | place: Iran: Karaj | collected 2018-10
CCCAAGGTGCCGGGCGGACAACCCCGTCCGGCGAAAGAAGGTCAAAAGGAACAAAAGGGGCGGCTGGAGTGCGAGAGGAGGGAAGCCTCTTCCGACATGGGCGTCAGAGGGAGGCGAGGAAAGCGATGGGGTCGGCGTCGAAATCGGGATAGGTTTCGGGCGTCAGGATGACGGGGATGCTGCCCGGGAAGCGACCGAGGAAAGCCTCCAGGCCGGCGGCGCGGCGCTTGCGTCCGGACTTGACCTCGATGGCGTAGAGGCGGTCGGCTTCGAGGACGAAATCGACTTCGTCGTTGCCTTCGCGCCAGTAGTACAGTTCGCCGTCGGTGCGGGCGAGGGCGGCGCCGACGGCGGTCTCGAAGAGTCGTCCGCGTTCGTTGGGGTCGTTCCAGCGGGCGAGGGGCCCGCCCCGGGTGCAAAGCGCGGGGCAGAGGGGGAGGATCTTGGGGCTGGACGCCTTGCGGAGGGTGGCCTTGGCGGAATACTTGCCGAGGCCGCGGTAGAGGAAGGCGCAGGAGAGGAGGAAGAGGTAGTGCTTGACGACTTCGACGTTGCCCCGGTCCTGCAGGTCGCCCAGCAGCTTGGTGAAACTCACTTCGCGGCAGGGGTAGGCCGACAGGATTTCGAGAAACTGGCGGAGCAGGGCGGGCCTTGGAAGGGGGCGCAGGCGCAGGATGTCGCGGTCGAGGACGTTTTCGAGGATGGATTCGCGGATGTAGCGCTGCCAGCGGCGGGGGGAGGAGCGGAAGCGGTAGGCTCCGGGATAGCCGCCGAAAAGCAGGTATTGCTCCAAACCGAGCGCGGGGTCGAGCGCGCGCGATTCGGCGAAGCTCCAGTGGCGGACCTCCAGCTGCTCGTAGCGCCCCGCCAGCGTCTCGGCGAATCCCTGCCGCAGTTCCAGCGAACTCGAGCCCAGGACGACGACCCGCAGCCCCTGCGGGCGGCGGTTGTCCCAGAGATCCTTGAGGCCGTCCTGCCAGCCGTCGATTTTCTGGATTTCGTCGATGGCCAGCACCGCGTTCCCGGGCAGGCGCAGGGCCCGTTGCCAGACTTCGAGGAGCCATTCCCTTCCGAAAGCGCCCGCGCCGTCGGCGCTTGCGTAGAGCGATGGCCCCGGCAGGTCGGCGAGCACTTGCCTGACGCCCGTGGTCTTGCCCACCTGGCGCGGTCCGATGACGGCCTGGATCAGCGGCTCCGGCTCCGCCAAACGGCGTGCCAGTTCGTCGGAAAAGCTTCTTCGTACCAGTTGCATGGGGAAACCATGGCAGGATTCAAATGATATGTCAACCTATCAAATTTGATAGATACGACTGTGTTGTTGGAATGCACGATGCGCAATGTGCATTGGGAAAGGAAAGCCGAACCAAAGCCCCCCCCCCATTTCCCATCCCCCCCGTTGCCCACCCTGGGCGGTGCGACTTCCAAGTCGCGCCCCAGTGGATGGAGCGCGGGAGGAAGGCCAACATTGAAAACCATGAAAACCGCTTCGCGGACATGGAAAAGCGGGAGAAAAGCAGCTGTCCAGTCGGGGCACGGGCGGCCCGCCCGCGGGGCGGATAGCGGACTGGAGAATGGAGATTACCGGAGGGAACCCAGACGGGAAACCCAATCCTGCGTGGCATGGAACTCCCGCATCCGCGCGCGCACCGCCACCCCATTTCCATCCATCTTGTTCATGAGCCCATCCTGTCCCCCCGCCGTCCGCAAGCGTTTTCCTCCGCTCGGAACGCATCTGCCCGCCACCCGCTCCGGAGCCACCCGCCTTTCCATGAAAAAGAATGTTGACAAAACCGTCGTTCGTGATTGAATGTTCACAATGACACGCCTCTCTCCATCTTCCTCGTCCGCCCCGGCGCCCGCCCCCGGCACCCGCCCGCTCATCGCCCACATCGATCCCTCCGACCCTTCCCGCACGGAATCTCTGGCGACCCACGCCGCCAACGTCCGCTCGACGGCCTTCCGCTTCGGCGCCCGCTTCGGTTGCGCTGCCACGGCCGCATTCGCAGGCGGCATCCACGATTTCGGGAAAGCGGCTCCGGAAGTCCAGGACTATCTCTGGTCCTTCACCGGGGATTGCTCGGAAGAAGATGATTCGGCCCCCCTCCCTCCCGGCAGCCACCGCGGTCCCGACCATTCCACGGCCGGCGCCCAGTACGCTGAACGCTTCCTTCCCGGTCTCGGTCTCCTGCTGGCCTATGCCGCGGCCGGCCACCATGCGGGCATGCCCGATGGAATCGCCCCATCCCGCGCTTCGCTCGCCCGGCGCCTTGCCAAGTCCTTGCCGGACTGGGAAACGCCGGCCCATGCACAGCTCCCGCCTGAATTGTTCGCCTGCGACCGCGACGCCATCGCCCGCGAAATACGTCCCTTCCTGGCAAACGGCGACGGCTATGCCCTCGCCTTCCTGGCGCGCATGTTGTTCTCCTGCCTCGTCGATGCCGACTATCTGGAAACGGAACGGTTCATGGATGGCGAAAAAGCCGCCTGCCGGGAAGAAGCGGCTTCCCGGGATTTCGTCTCCCTTCAATCCCGCCTGGAATCCCACTTCCGCACGCTCGCCGCGGAAGCCGCCGCGGGGGCGGGCCTCTCCCTTGTCAATGCCGTCCGCGAAGAGGTGCGTGCGGATTGCATGGCGTCCGCAAAACTTTCCCCCGGTCTCTTCACGCTCACGGTGCCGACCGGCGGCGGCAAGACGCTGTCTTCCATGGCGTTCGCCCTGGAACACGCCCGGCAACACGGTCTCGACCGCGTCATCTACGTCATCCCCTACACCAGCATCATCGAGCAGAACGCGCAAGTCTTCCGCGGCGTGTTCGGCGATGCGGCCGTCCTGGAGCACCACGGGAACGTGGACTACGATGCCGCCCCCTACGGCATGCACCTCCTCTCGGAGAACTGGGATGCGCCGATCGTCGTCACCACCAGCGTCCAGTTCTTCGAATCCCTGCACGCAAACCGTCCTTCCGCCTGCCGCAAGCTCCACAATCTCGCGCGTTCGGTCGTCATCCTGGACGAGGCACAATCCCTCCCCATCGACCTCCTCCGCCCCTGTCTGCGCGCTCTCGACGAACTGGTCCGCCACTATGGCACGACCGTCGTCCTTTGTACCGCCACGCAGCCCGCCGTCCTGGCCGGACAGCTGGCCAAGGGCGGCCTGTCCGGCGGCCCGGAAGGCTGCCGCGAAATCATTCCGCAGGAACGGAATTTGCACGAGCGCCTTCGCCGCGTGATGGCGGAGCGGATTCCCGGCCGGATTTCGGATGCCGAACTGCTGGACCGGGTGGACTCGTACCCCTCCGCCCTGGTTGTGGTCAATACCCGCCGCCATGCCCGGGAACTTTTCGAAGCGGCCCGCAAACGCTTCCCCGAGCGCCCGGTCTTCCACCTGAGCGCCCAGATGTGCCCGCAACACCGCGCGGAAATATTGGACACCGTCAAAGGGTTGCTTCGCCGCGGCGAGCCATGCCTCCTCGTCTCCACGCAGCTCATCGAGGCGGGCGTCGACATCGACTTCCCCTGCGTCTTCCGCGAATTGGCCGGCGCCGACTCCCTCGCGCAGGCGGCGGGACGGTGCAACCGCGAAGGCAGACTGTCCTCCCCCGGCCGGGTGTTTTTCTTCGAATCCTCCGAAAACCACTCCCCTCCCGGCTTCCTCGCCACGGCGGCCGCGAAAGGCAACGAAGTCCTCGCGCTGCCCGAGTTCGCGGACGATCTGCTCGCGCCCGCCTTGGTCACGCGCTATTTCGAGCTCCTTTACGCGGACCGGGAACAATCGCTCGACCGCCTCTCCGTCCTCTCCGACATGCTTCCACCGGCCCTTCCGGCGAAGCGCGGCGACTTCCTCGCTTACAAATTCAGCACCCTCGGCAATTCCTTCCGCCTGATTTCCGATTCATCGGTCTCTGTCTTCGTCCCCTACGGCACCGAAGGCCGCCGCCTCTGCGAAGAACTCCGCGGCGCATACGCTCCAAGCGACCGCCGACGCATCGTCCGCAAGCTCGCCCGGTTCGCCGTCAGCCTCCACGGCCCCGAGCCCCGCGGGGCGGACGGACGCCCCATCGCCGAGCTCGTCCACGGAACCTGGTGGGTCCTGACGAGCCCCGAACTGCATTACGACAAGGATTTCGGCATTTCCAACCAAGCCAAAACCGACTATCTGGGAATCTAGCAACGAAAGGAACGACATGTCCGTCAAACTCCACGTCTGGGGTGATTACGCGCTCTTCACCCGCCCCGAAATGAAAGTCGAGCGCGTCTCCTACGAAGTCATGACGCCCTCCGCCGCCCGCAACATCCTCACCGCAATCTACTGGAAGCCGCAAATCCGCTGGGTTGTCGACCGCATCCACGTCCTCAAGCCCATCGCCTTCACCTCCGTCCGCCGCAACGAGGTCGCCTCCAAGGCGGTCACCCCTTCCGCCGCCGTCATGGCTGGCTCCGAAAAGGCCGTCCTCGGGCTCTGCCCCGAAGACGACCGCCAACAACGCGCCTCGCTCGTCCTCCGCAACGTCGGCTACCTCATCGAGGCCCACTTCGACGTCGTAGAACGGACCCTCGAACCCGGCGGTCCCGAACAGCCCGAGGATGTCTGCGCCGCCAAGCACATCGCCATCTTCACCCGGCGGGCATCGTCCGGCCAGGCCTTCCACCAGCCCTATCTCGGTTGCCGCGAGTTCCCGGCCCGCTTTGCACTGATTCCCGACGGCACCCCGTTGCCGCCCTGCGAACTGCCCCCAGACCAGCGGAACAAGGACTTCGGCTGGATGTTCCACGATTTCATCTACCGCGAGGACCCGAAGGGCAAAATCGTCGAATCGCACAAGGGTCGCCGCCTTACCGCGGAACCGCGCTTCTTCCATGCCGTCGCCGAAAACGGCGTCATCCGCGTCCCCGCCCTCGACGGAGAGGGGGTCGTGTCATGATTCTCTCCAAGCTCCACGAACTCTACGGCCGCCTGGCACAGGATCCCGAATTCCAGAATGCCCTCCCGCAGCTCGGCACCAGCAAGCAGAAGGTGTCCTTCATTGTTGTCCTGACACCCGACGGAAAACTCTTCGACATCCAGGACGCCAAGATTGAAACCATTGTGGCGGGCAAGAACGGAAAGGAAAAGACCGTCCTCGTTCCCCGCGAACTCATCGTCCCCGGCGGTGCCCACCCGTCCGGCTCCGCAGCCACCCCGCGCCTCCTCTGGGACAGCACCGCCTACATCTTCGGCTACTATCCCGCCAAGGCCAAAAAGAAGGACAAGGACCAGCAAAAAGCCCGCAACGTCCTCTTCCCTGCCTTCCGCGAACGACACCGTGCCTTCCGCGATGCCGCAGGCATCCACGACCCCGGCCTCGACGCCGTTGTTGCCTTCCTCGATTCATGGAATCCCGACGAAATTCCGGACGGCATCCGCGAGAAAATCGAACGCTTCGGCGACAACTTCGGTACCTTCGCCATCCAAGGTCGGCCCGGATACGTCTACCAAACCCCGGCCGTCATGGAGGCCGCCCTCCGCGAATCCCTCGAAACCGATCCCGGCGCCCCCCGCGGCACCTGCCTGATCACGGGCAAAACGGACCAGCCCCTTGTCTCGACCGTGGAAACGAAGGTCAAACTGGCCGGGACCTCCGTCGGCGGCGGCGCCATTGCCTCCTTCAACGCCCCCGCCTACGAATCCTACGGCAAGGAACAGACCTACAACGCTCCCCTTTCCCTTGAAGCCTCCTTCAAGGCCCACAACGCCCTCAATCTCCTCATTGCCGACACCCGCTACCACTTCAAGCTGGCCGACACCACCGTCGTCTTCTGGACCGGGCGGAAAACGGTCACCGAAAACCTCCTTGCATGGATTTGCTCACCGCCACCTGCCGACGGCCCCTCCGTGGATGCGGCCCTCGCGCAACAGCTGAAAACATTCTGGGAAATCGTCTCCCAAGCTGGCGATCCCGACCTAGCCGCCCTCGGCGACGACGCCACGACCCCCTTCTACATGCTCGGCATCGAACCCAACGCCGCCCGCATCGTCGTCCGCTTCTGGCACGAAAGCTCGCTTGGCGACTTCATCCTCCGCCTCCGCCGCCACGCCCGTGACATGGCCATCCAGAAGACCTTCCCCGACGAACCCGACCACATCCCCCTGTGGATGCTGCTCCGGCAAACCGCCCGGGATGCCGATGGAATTCCCCCGCTCCTGGCCGGCTCCCTGCTCCGGGCCGTCCTGGAAGGGCTCCCCTATCCCGAAGCCCTCTTCCAGCTCACCCTCAACCGCATCAACGTCGCCCGCGACAAATACAAGGTCGGCGGCAAGGTCTCCTACTTCCAGGCCTCCGTCATCAAGGCCTTCCTATCTAGAAACAAACAAACCAAAGGACTCGCCATGGCCCTCGATCCAGAAAACAAAACCCCAGCCTACCTCCTCGGCCGCCTGTTCGCGACCCTGGAGATGGTCCAGAACGACGCCTCCGGCGGCGTCAACGCCGGCGTCGGAGACAAATTCTACAGCTCCGCTTCCGCCACCCCCCGCATCGTCTTTCCGACGTTGCTGGACCTCTTCCGGAAGCACATCAAGAAACTGTCCGCCGACAAGCCCGGCCTCGCTGTCGTCCGCGAGAAGCTCGTCGGCGAAATCCTCGATGGCATCGACCCCGCCAAGGGCTTCCCCAGCCAGCTCTCGCTTGAGGACCGGGGACTCTTCGCCCTCGGCTACTACCAGCAGATGCGCGCCTTCTTCACCAAGAAAACCGAACCGGCCTCCCCCGCCGAAAGCAACTAACCCCGATCCAACGAAAGGAATACTGTCATGTCCCTTGAAAACCGCTACGAATTCGTCCTCCTCTTCGATGTCCAGGACGGCAACCCCAACGGCGATCCCGATGCCGGCAACCTCCCCCGTGTCGACGCCGAAACCAACAATGGCCTCGTCACCGACGTCTGCCTCAAGCGCAAGGTCCGCAACTACGTACAAGTTTCGCAGGGCAATGCTGATGGGTTTGATATCTTTGTACGCTCTAAGTCAATACTTAATCAGAGCATCGACAAGGCTTATCTTGCAGTAGGCCTCGATCCTGCAAAGGCCAAAGAAGCGAACAAGGACAAGAAAAAGCAGTTTACTCCTGAGCGGCGTGCAGAAATATTGAAAGCACAGAACTTCATGTGCAAGAACTTCTTTGACATTCGTACCTTTGGGGCTGTTTTATCAACGGGTGCCAATGCTGGACAAGTTCGTGGACCAGTCCAAATGACGTTTGCCCGTTCTATCGACCCCGTTCTTTCATCAGAGCATTCGATTACGCGTGTCGCCGTAACCAGTGAAGACGATGCTAATTCCAAAGAGACGGAAATGGGCCGCAAGTTCACCCTCCCCTACGCTCTCTACCGCGAGCAGGGATTCGTCAATCCCTTCTTCGCCGACCAGACCGGATTCTCCGATGACGACCTCGCCGTCTTCTGGGATGCCCTCGTCCGGATGTTCGACATCGACCGTTCCGCCGCCCGCGGTCTCATGGCCACCCGCAAACTGGTCATCTTCAAGCACGCCTCCAAACTCGGCAATGCACCCGCCCACGTCCTCTTCGACGCCGTCAAGGTCACCCGCAAACCCGGCATCGAGTTTCCCCGCTCCTTCGCCGACTACACGGTCTCCATCGACCACAGCTCAATCCCCGCTGGCGTCGAAGTCATCGAAATGTAGTTTCCCGGCAGTGAAACGCATCCCGGCATTTCTGTTCTCCGGTCCCGCCACGCGCGAACCGGAGAGCAGGAATGGCCGGAAAACCTAGACAGAGAGTCCATGACACGCAAGAAGCAAGACAGGGCGTCCCTGGACCTGACTCTCCAGAAGTCCTCCACGGCGACGTTCCTCACTTACATCGCCTCCACCGGGGCCGGCGACGAACGGTTCGAGCTGCGCTACGAGGATGAAAACATCTGGATGAGCCAGAAAACCCTCGCCGCCGTCTACGGCGTCGAAGTCCCCAACATCTCCTACCATCTGCGAAAGTTGTTTTCCGACATGGAGATAAGCCCGGAGACATCTGTTAAAGAGTTTTTAATAGATGTCGGCGACGGCAGGCAGTTCTCCGTCAAACACTACAACCTCCAGACCATCGTCGCCATTGGCTTCAAGATCGACAACGACCGGGCCGTGCAGTTCCGCAAATGGGCCAATGGCATCGTCAGCCAATACACCATCAAAGGCTGGGTGATGGATTCGGAGCGGTTCATCAAGGGTTCCCCGCTTTCCGACAAGTATTTCGAGGAACAACTCGAACGGATCCGCGAAATCCGCATGAGCGAGCGCAAGTTCTACCAGAAGGTCACCGACCTCTACGCGACAGCCGTCGATTACGACCGCACCGCACGGACCACGCGGGAATTCTACGCCACCGTCCAGAACAAGATGCACCAGGCCGTCCACGGCCACACCGCGGCCGAACTGATCTACACGCGCGCGGATGCCGGCAAGGAGCACATGGGCCTCACCTCGTGGGGCGACGGCCCGGACGGCAAAATCCGCAAGGCCGACGTCTCGGTCGCGAAAAACTACCTCTCCGAGGACGAACTCTACGTGATGGAACGCATGGTCTCCGCCTTCCTCGATTTCGCCGAAACCAAGACCCGCCAGCACGTTCCCCTCACCATGGAGGACTGGAAAAAGCGTCTCGACAAGTTCCTGCAACTCTTCGACCAGCACCCACTCCCGTACGAAGGCGACCCGGTCTCCCCCTACAAGGCCCAATTGTGGGCCGAGACGGAGTTCGAGAAATACCGGATTGTCCAAGACAAGTTTTTCCTAAGTGACTACGACCGCTATCTGATGGAATTGGAACAGGCCGTACAGGAACGCGGGAAGGAAGACAACCCGACATCCGGCGGTCGGCAGGATGGAGAACCCGGTGCTGGTTGATATCCCAGACAGCGGCGACGATTTCGCCATGATTTCCGCCTTGCAGCACTTCCTGTTCTGCAAGCGCCAGTGCGCCCTCATCCACCTCGAAGGCGTCTGGGCCGAGAACTGGCTCACCGCCACCGGCCGCGTCATGCACGAACGCGTCGACACCCGCGCCAGCGAGACCCGCCGCGACCTCCGCCAGGCCACGGCCCTGCGCATTTTCTCCCGGCGGCTCCGCATCGCCGGCGTCGCCGACATGGTCGAGTTCCACCGCGTCGCTGGCGAATACGATGCCCACGGGCGCAAGATGGCCGCCCCCCTCCCCGGTGCATCCGGCTTCTGGCGGCCCTTTCCTGTCGAATACAAGCGCGGCAAACCCAAGGCCCACCGAGCCGACGAAGTCCAGCTCTGCGCCCAGGCCTTCTGCCTCGAAGAAATGCTTGGCGTCGAAATCCCCGCCGGATCCCTCTTTTACGGCGAAACCCGCCATCGCACCGACGTTCCCTTTGACGATTCCCTCCGCCGTATCACCCAGGAGGTTGCCGACGGCGTCCAAGCCCTCCTCGCGTCCGGGCGGACACCACCGCCCGAATACGGCAAGCACTGCGCCGCCTGCTCCCTCGTCGAAGAATGCCAACCCAAGGCCTTTTCCTCCCGCCGCTCCGCCCGCGCCTGGCTGGACCGCGCCATCGGGGAGGCCGTGTCATGAAAAAACTCCTCAACACCCTCTACGTCCAGACCCAGGGCATCTACCTCCGACAGGAAGGCGAAACCATCGTCGCCGAAAAGGACGGCCAAGTCCTCATGCGCCTGCCCATCCATACCCTCTCCGGGCTCGTCACGTTCGGCAACGTCATGTGCTCCCCCTTCCTGCTGCACCTCTGCGCCGAACGCGGCGTCGCCGTCTCCTTCCTCTCCGAGCACGGACGATTCCTCGCCCGCGTCACCGGCCCCGTCTCCGGCAATGTCCTCCTCCGGGTCGCCCAGGTCCGCGCCCACGACGATCCCGACCGCAAGGGTGACATCGCCCGCTCCTGCGTCGCCGGAAAGATCGCCAACGACCGCAACCTCCTCCTGCGCCGCATGCGCGACCACGGCGACACCCCCGCCCTCCGAACGGCCGCCGCCGCCCTCGCCGACGTCCTCCTCCGCCTCCGCGATTCCCCGCCCGACGCCGCCCGCATCCGAGGCCTCGAAGGCGAAGCCGCCGCCGCCTACTTCGCCGCCTTCAACGACCTCCTTCTCGCCAACCGTGAAGCCTTCGCCATCACCTCCCGCAACCGGCGGCCGCCCACCGACCCCATGAACGCCCTCCTCTCCTTCCTCTACACCCTCCTCGCCCACGACTGCCGCGGTGCCCTCGAAGGCGTCGGACTCGACCCGCAGGTCGGCTTCCTCCACGAACTCCGCTCCGGCCGCCCCAGCCTCGCCCTCGACCTCATGGAAGAATTCCGGGCCCCTGTCGCCGACCGGCTCGCCCTCACCCTCGTCAACCGCCAGCAACTCTCCCCCAAGGATTTCAAGACCACCGAATCCGGCGCCGTGCAGCTTACCGAATCCGCCCGCAAGGACGTCCTTCTCGCCTGGCAGCAGCGGAAGCTCGAAACCGTCACCCATCCCTTCCTCGACGAAAAAGTCCCCGTCGGCCTTCTTCCCCACCTCCAGGCCCTCCTGCTCGCCCGCCACCTGCGCGGCGACCTCGACGCCTACCCGCCCTGGATGCCCAAATAGGAGTCCCCGCCATGCTCATGCTCGTCAGCTACGACGTCTCCACCGTGGACCGTGCCGGCCGCGCCCGCCTCCGCAAGGTGGCCAAGACCTGCACCAACTGGGGCATCCGCGTCCAGAACTCCGTCTTCGAGTGCCACGTCGATTCCGCCCAGTGGGTCCGGCTGAAGGCCGAACTCGAAACCATCTGCGATCCCAAGACCGACAGCCTCCGCTACTATAACCTCGGCAGCCGCTACCAGGGCAAGACCGAACACTACGGCGCCAAACCCGCACCCAACCCCGAGACCGACCTCCTGTCCATCTGACCCTTTTTCCCGCGCCGCGAACCCCATGCCCACATCCACACCCCGGGAGGTTCGCGGCGTCCCGCTCCCGTTCTGTGACAACCGAATAGCCCATTATGGGCCTTTTTTGCACACTTGCCATCCGCCCCCGTTCCGCTACACTCCCCCCTCCAGCGGCCAATGCGCGTTTTTCCCCGCATTTTCCGCAGTCGCGCGCCCCGTGCGTGCGTGAATTGAAACGCCGTCGTTCCGGTGGGGCTGCCTTCGTCCCACGTCGCGCGCCCCGTGCGCGCGTGAATTGAAAC
>JAEEGL011785114.1_pt1 | contig 11201 bp, 9 predicted proteins | sample 9134231 | NCBI WGS metagenome assembly JAEEGL01 (sample SAMN16246548, study PRJNA631951) | gut metagenome | biome: gut microbiome; feature: rumen; material: fiber-attached | host: Bos | place: Iran: Karaj | collected 2018-10
CTAAGAAAGAAGCCGAAGAAAAGGCTAAGAAAGAAGCCGAAGAAAAGGCTAAGAAAGAAGCCGAAGAAAAAGCTAAGAAAGAAGCCGAAGACGCCGATTCCAGCGCATCCGGTGACAGCGGTGAAAAATCCAAAAAGAAAGGCAAGAAAAAGAAAAATAAAGCCAAACAAGAGCCCGAACCTACAGAAAAGCTTCTCCCTGTTGTCGAATCCTCGGGTACCAATGCCCCCAAGGAACCGGAACCGACAGAAAAATTGCTGCCTGCCATAGAGGATGATGAAGCATCTGCATTCAATCAGCTCAAGGAACAATTCAGCGATGCAGAATTGGAATCTGTGCCAAACGAAGATAATAATCCCTCCGGCACGGAGCCTGAATCAGAACAACACTCCAAGACAGCAGCCGAAGACGCCGACAAGGCAAAGGCAGATGCTGACAAGGCAAAGGCAGAAGACGAAAAGCCAAAAGTTGATGCTGACAAAGCAAAAGTTGAATCAAAACCATTCGGCATCACTGCAGCCCCTGCAAAATCCCGCTATGCGCTTGATGACGATGACGATGCGGATGATTTTGATGCAGACAGTGAATATGGATTTTTCAATGGCAGGATGTCGCAGCAATTCGCAGCCATTGATCCGGAACTGCTGAAAGCGAAAAAGAATAGCGCAACCCCTGTTATCGTCGGCCTTATCATAGCCATTGTTATCATCATCGTCGTGATAGTTCTTCTCGCCGTGGTGTTCTGAGTTTTTTCTTCATTCATCTGTAAGCCCGGCTAATCGCCGGGCTTTTTCATAATCCAAGGAGTTACAGGATTTGAAAGACATAAAACCACTACAGTTCATTCTGGAAGACCCGGAGCGCCATAAACAGTTCGTTTCTTCACTCGAGCAGAGTGCTGAACATCAGATACAGGCCATGGGCTCACTAAAAGGCATTTTCATAAAAAAAGCCTATGCCGCCGTAAAATCGGTTCGTCCCGGATATATCAATCACATCATCGATAAACTCTCGAAGGATTACATCAAGGAATTCGCTCAAATGCATGAAGAACACCGAACGAGCCAAAAGCTTCCTTCGGATGCGCCGCGCCCCTTTATCCAGTATATCCAGGCGCATTCCAAAGAGGCGGAAAAACTTTTTTGGGTCATCATGGATAAATATGCAGCCAATCATGCGAATTCAATGCTCGGCAAAACCTATAAAGCCTGCCATTCGACGATTGAATCAAATCTTCCGCTCATTTTTGAAATTGTATGCAAGGAAATCGACAAACAGACTGTCGTGGAGTGTGACGGATGAATACAGATGAATACGTAATTCAATGCGCAGCCAAAGCCCGGGAAGCCGCACAAATACTTGCCAAAAGCACAGCAGACCAAAGAATCAGGGCTCTCAGCAGAATCGCTTCTGAATTGAGAAAACAACGCGATGCAATCATTGCACAAAACGCGATGGATATGCAGCATGCCGTGGAAACAGGCTTATCGGAAGCTATGCAGGATCGGCTTAGACTCGACGAAAAACGCATCGAACTGATGGCGTCATCCATTGAGCAAATTGCTGCTCAGGACGAAGTTGTCGGACGAATGGAAGACGAAAGAATCCGTCCCAATGGACTGAAAGTTTCCAGAATGCGCATTCCTCTGGGCGTCATTGCCATCATTTATGAAGCGCGTCCCAATGTTACTTCCGACGCCGCAGCACTTTGCCTGAAAACAGCAAACGCTGTCATTCTCAAAGGCGGCAAGGAAGCCATTCATTCCAATATTGCCATTGCCGCAATCATTCGGGATGCCCTTGAAGCCGAGAATCTGCCCCGAAATGCGGTTACGATGATCGAAACGACAGACCGCGAGGCTGTATCTGTTCTCATACGTCAGAACGAATTCATCGATTTACTCATCCCGCGCGGCGGCGAAAGCCTCATTCGTTTTGTTTCACAAAATGCGACGATCCCGGTGATCCAGCACTACAAAGGCGTATGTCATATCTTCGTCGAAAAAACGGCCAATATCGACAAAGCAATTCCCATTCTGCTCAACGCAAAATGCCAGCGCCCCGGCGTATGCAATGCCATGGAAACCCTGCTGCTGGATAAAAACCTTTCATCCGAAGATCAATTCCGGCTCTGCAAAGCCCTTTGTGATCACGGCGTAGTCCTGCATGCAGATGATTCAATGTGCAATGATTTTGGCAATCGACTCAACATGGTTCCAGCAACCGAAGAAGACTGGCCCAAAGAATATCTGTCCCTGGATCTGGCTGTCAGACGCGTCTCAGGAATTGACGAAGCCATCTCCCATATCACCCGTTATTGCTCGCTTCATACCGAATCCATCCTGACAGAAGATCCGGAATGCGCCCGTCGATTTGTTCACGAATTGAACAGTTCTACGGTTCTGGTCAACGCTTCGACGCGTTTTGCTGATGGCGGAGAACTGGGACTGGGGGCCGAAATCGGCATCTCCACATCCAAACTCCATGCGTTTGGACCGATGGGATGCGAAGATCTGACAACGCGAAAATTCGTCGTCTGGGGGGATGGACAAATCCGCACCTGATCCCTTCAAAACCTCGGCTCATCCAATATCTATACGCATATAACAGAGCCAAAAACGATATCCATCATGAATATTGCATTTCACTTTCTAGGCTGTAGGCTCAATGAAGCTGAAAATGAACAGCTGGCAAGATCTTTTGTCGATCATGGACACAAGATGGTGACGCTGGAAGATTCTCCCGATGTCATCATTCTCAATACATGCGGCGTCACATGTGACGCCATGCGCAAATCCAGAAATTTTGCCAGACGAATGGCCGCATTAGCCCCCAGACTCCTCGTTTTGATGGGATGTGCCATCGATTTGATGGCCGAAGGAGAAACTCCGCTGTCAGACGAAGATCTCCTGCAGCAATCGCAAAACAGAACCCAGAAAATCATTCGCATTCTGCGAAAAGATCGTCCAAATGCGGCAGATATTATTCTCAATGCCATGGATGAGTTTCAATCGGAATCGGATGTGGATGAGGCAGAAAAAGCCCTCGCTTCAGCCTCCTATCGCCTCCGAATGCGCAGCTTCATCAAAATTCAGGACGGCTGCAACAATCAGTGCACCTATTGTGCAGTACGACTTGCAAGAGGCAAAGAACGCAGTGAACCCGCAGCACACGTCATTCATGAAATCCAGAAATGCCTCGAAATCGGTGAAAAGGAAATCGTTCTGACTGGTGTTCAGCTCGGCGCATGGCGCGAAGATAATCGCAGCCTTAAAGATCTCATCCGCGATATCCTCACACAAACCGACGTTCAGCGCCTCAGACTCAGCTCCATTGAACCCTGGCACATCCGCCCTGAACTCTGGGAACTCTGGGAAGATAAAAGACTATGTCCGCATTTTCATATTCCGGTTCAAAGCGGAAGCAATGACGTACTCACAGCCATGCGCAGGCGTACTCCCATCGACGGCTATCTGAACAAAATCCGCACGATTCGAAGCGAAATACCAAACGTCAGAATATCGACAGATCTCATCGTCGGATTTCCCGGCGAAACTCAGGACATGTGGAAGGAAACCCTGGACTTCATCCGGGAAGCCGCCTTTGATGACGTCCATTTGTTCAGATTCTCACCGCGCCCCAATACGATTGCTGCAGCACTTCCCAATCCCGTTCCCCCTGCTGTCAAACGCGAACGATGGAGTGAAGCCGAAACGCTCATCCAAAGCATTCGACAAAAGCGCCTGCAGTCAACCATCGGATACAGGGGACGCGTACTATGGGAAATCGCCGGAAATACTAATGATAATCGCATTCAGTGGCAGGGATATTCCGAAAACTATCTGCTCTTCGCACGCGATTTTCCGCAGGACAAACACATTCGGGGAACCATTACGGAAGAAATCTTCAATCAGGAAGATTTAAATCTCAATTTACAATTAAAATAAAAGCCACATCCAGCGGATGTGGCTTTTTTTCGTTTATTCCAAAGTGGGACAATTGGCCGCACCTGAACCATCATTCTCCAGCCAAACAATCGTTCGCCGGTTTTTGTCCCTTAGAATCGCGCATTCTGATTTACCATCGCTCTTTTCCCGGTAAGCTCCAATGGCATAATGGCTGTTGCCATCATTTGTAATTACCTGATAACGAAAATAAACCGTTCCACCAAACAGTCCACCCTCCGCATCATACTGATACCCCAGTCGAACCCAGGGACCATCCTGGGTAATTGCCTGCGGCGAACGGGAACCTGCATCGGGTAAATCACCAAAACCCTCATTCGCTGCAATATATGATCCCCACGCTGAGTTATAGGCTTCTTCCTTCGATGCTATATCGGCAAGCATCGTCTCTGCCTCAGCATGCGCAGCACCATTGATGTAACCTGTATAAACAGGTACAGCAGTTCCCGCCAATACCGCAATAATGGCAACGACGATCATTACTTCAATCAGCGTAAACCCATGCTGTTTCATATTAAACTCCCACAATTACGGACAGGCAGCCAGAGTTACCCCTAATACATCCTTCATATTCACACCAGCCAAAACTGCTCCCCCCGGAATACAGGAAACATCAATAAGTGCGTCCTCAAGCCCTGATCCGAACAACACCACTCGGGTATTATTGTCAACTTTTCTATAAGCTGCAATAACAAATCCCTCTACATTCGTTGCTACATCAACAAAAATCGGCCCATGTTCATCTTCCCCCACCTGAATCTGACCATTGGGATCGCGCATAAAACCAAAACAAATCTGATACGCCCAATGCTGAGTACCATCCAGAGACAGACCAAGATCTGCCCATTCCTTAGGATTATCCCAGACTGCCGCTTCCCCCTCATTACCAATGACGGCTACATCTGCTGTCTCAGTCCAGGTCAGACACTTATTCGCCTGCACACCAAAATTCTCCGACCCTCCCCCACTTGTCACAATCCCCCACGCTGTAACAATATGAGTCGCCTGTGCATAAAGATCATGCAATGAGGCTATCGCCTCGCTGTCATATTTGGAAATGTTGAACTTATTGTATACAAGTACCGCAACTGTAGCCAAAATCGCAATAATGCTGATGACAGCACATAACTCTATTAAGGTAAAACCCGCTGCTTTTTTTATTCCTGTTACAGACATGACAGCCTCCGGAATGCAGTCCTGTTCTTATTATATCTGGGCTGCAGTGCAAAATAAAGCCAAATAACCATTAACACACGGTCGATTGGATACAAAAAATAAGTGCTTTATGTGGGTAAACGTGGCATTGTCATCTTTTAGTCAGGACGACAAATCGTCGCCAATACCAAGAGAGGTTTGTCATGCAGGAACGTATATTCTTATCGCCTCCGCATATGTGCGGTATCGAAGAAAAATTTGTTTCAGACGCTTTCGCTTCCAATTGGATCGCACCACTCGGCCCATTCGTCGACAGATTCGAACAGGAACTCGGCGCATATCTTTCCGATCACGCAGTCTGTGCCCTCGCCTCGGGAACGAGCGCTCTCCATCTCGGACTCCTGACCCTGGGAATTCAAAAAGACGATCGCGTCTATTGTTCGGACTTCACATTCAGCGCTTCATGCAACATCATCCGATATTGCAGCGCTGAACCCGTATTCATCGATTCCGAAAAAGACAGCTGGCAGATGGATCCCAGCCTGCTCGAAGAAAAACTCGCGCAGGACGCCAAAACCGGAAAATTGCCCAAAGCTGTCGTCGTCGTCGATCTTTACGGCATCAGCGCTGACTTTGCCCGCATCCAACCCATCTGCGCAAAATACGACATCCCCATCCTCGAAGACAGCGCCGAAGCTCTGGGATCGACCCGCGATGGCCGCCAGTGCGGTACTTTCGGGAAAGTCAGCGGATTCTCTTTTAATGGCAACAAAATTATCACCACTTCCGGCGGCGGCGCACTCGTCTCGGCAGACCGCGATATCGTTCAAAAAGCTCGCTATCTGGCAACACAGGCCCGCGAAAAGCGCCCCTACTACCACCACATTACCATCGGATACAACTACCGTCTGAGCAACCTCCTCGCCGCCGTCGGATGCGGACAGATGACCGTGCTCAAAGACAGAATCGCAAAACGACGCGCCATCTTTGATCGATACGTCGAACAGCTCGGCAATATCGAAGGCATTTCCTTCATGCCCGAACCCAAAGGCGCATGCTCAAACAAATGGCTCACCGTCATGAACATCGATCCAAAGGTTTTCAAAAAAAATCCCGAAGATCTGCGCCAGGCCATGGAAACCGAAAATATCGAAACGCGATGGGCATGGAAACCCATGCACATGCAGCCCATCTTCGAACCATGCGAATGCATCGGCGGCTCCGTCTGCGAAGATATCTTTAACAAAAGCCTGTGCCTGCCATCCGGAAGCTCTTTGACCGAAGATCAGCAGACCCGCGTCTGTGAAGCCATTCGCAAACATCTGCTCTCATAAATCAATTCAACGCCCCGACTTTTCACAATGAAAACCGTACTCACTACAAACAGACGATACTCATTGCTTCGCCTCTGCGTCGATGCGGCTGCTTTGACCATCGCCTTTGCCGCAGCATTCTTCGTGCGCCTCGACTTCACTTTCTATCTGTCGTGGTGCGCAAGAATGCTCCTGCATTTGCCGTTCCTGCTGGCGGTCGAACTCGCGACAATGCACTTCGTCGGCGCGACGCACGGCGCATGGCGATTCGTTTCCCTCTCGGATGCCACTAAAATCGTCATCGCACTCGTTATCGCACAGATCCCCGAATGCATCATCCATGTCATCAGCGTCTGGCTCTCGGCAACCCACCCATGGACACGATACGGCATCATCCCATGGGGCGTCATCTGCATCAACCTGTGCTTCAGCATACTCGCATGCCTGGGCGTGCGGATTATTCGCCGCATCGCTTACGAAACTTCGCTCAAACAAGCCACCGGTAACTCCGAATCCCTCGATCGCACCCTCATCATCGGTTCCGGAAACGGATGCAAACAAATCATGGATGCTATCCGGCCTCACCCCGAACTCGGCATTCAGATCGTCGGACTCATCTCGGATGACCCAAGCGTACAGGGACGCGAAATCTCCGGTATCCCCATTCTCGGAGGCATCGAACAACTCGCTGAAGCTGCACAAAAACATCAGGCAGCTCAAGCCATCATCAGCCAGGCGGACGCCAGTCCCGAAAAACTCAGCAAAATCCTCGAAGAATGCAGCGGGGTCGCCATCAAAACCAGAATCGTTCCCGCAATGAACGATATCCTCTCCGGCGCTATCGATATCGCCCAAATGCGCGAAATCTCCGTCGAAGACCTCCTGCACCGCGATCCCATACAGCTCGACAAGGAAGAAATCTCAAAATTCCTCCACGGCAAAAAAATTCTCGTCTCGGGTGCCGGCGGCTCCATCGGCAGCGAAATCTGCCGGCAGGTACTCGCTTTCGAACCCGCTGAACTCGTCCTGCTCGAACGATGCGAACTCTTCCTCTATGAAATTGAACGAGAACTCCGCACCAAATGCGGAAATACCCGCATTGTTCCAAGACTCGCCGATATTTGCGACGAATCCAGAATGAACGAAGTCTTCGATGAATGCCAACCCGAAGTCATCTTCCACGCCGCCGCATACAAACACGTGCCCATGCTCGAATACAACCCGGGCGAAGCCATCCGCAACAATATCGAAGGCACCGCATGCATCGCAAACTGTGCAGTTGCGCATAATTGCAGCGCATTCGTCATGATTTCGACCGACAAGGCCGTCAATCCAACGAGCGTCATGGGAACCAGCAAACGCATCGCTGAACTCTACATCCAGGCCATGTCCGGCCTCGGTAAAACGAGATTCTGCGCCGTCAGATTCGGCAACGTTCTCGGTTCAACCGGAAGCGTCCTCCCACTCTTCCGATCGCAAATCAACGCCGGCGGCCCCCTCACCGTCACTCACCCCGATATGGTCCGATACTTCATGACCATACCCGAAGCCAGCCAGCTCGTCATGCAGGCCGGTACCATGGGACGAAACGGCGAAATCTTCGTCCTCGACATGGGGAAACCCGTCAAAATCCTCGACCTCGCCAAAGACCTCATCCGCCTGAGCGGAAAAACCGAAAGCGACATTCCCATCGTCTTCTCGGGCACCAGACCCGGCGAAAAACTCTTCGAGGAACTCGGCTTCGACGAAGAACGCATGGATCACACCATCCATCCTAAAATCTACGTCGGCAAACTTCACCCGGTCGAACTCAGCTGGATAAAGGAACATATCCAAAAACTCATGCCCTTCCGCGACAGCCAGGACAACGCAGCCGTTCGCGCCGCCATGCACGAAATCGTTCCCGAAATGATGGAACCCGAAAAAGAAGGCGCCATCTCATAACACCGCTTCGCAAAATATATATTATATAGTTTCTGATGATATTTCTTTTGTTCGCATTGCTATTGGCTGACGCCAATACGCAATGCCCTGAGCCGGGCTATGCCGGATGGCATACGCCCGGCTTTATATTATCATGTTCCGTTGGTTTCACCCACGGCTTTGAAATGCGAATATAATGCCCCTCCGGGGTGTGCATGATTATATTATGTATTAACCTAATATTTATCAGTACAGATGTTCCGCGGAACGTCTCTAACAATTATTCACAAATAATTACCCAATACGTACAGACGTTCCGTGGAACGTCTCTAAAAACTATTTACTAACAATTAACATTACGTACAGACGTTCCGTGGAACGTCTCTCGCCGCATGGAAAGCCGGCGAAATCACCTGCGCACAAGCGGCTCAATCATGCGGCATGACCTTGTCGAATTTTCGGTATCATGCGGGAAACAGGCATAAATGATGGGTTTTCTGATGTGCAGGATAAGTGTACTTATCCTGCTACCATTATTAAGTAGGGTATGCTAAAACACAATTCTGTGGATTGATGCGGTTTTCCGCATCATCGCTTTTTCAAAAAGTGGGGTACAGGATGAATACACTATTCCTGCACCTTGCGACTTGAGACGGAGCGAGTATCATGACAATGATGGATGAGAGAATTGTGCAGGATTTGACGGAACTCTACAACGACGGAGCAACGCCCGGCGATATTCAGAATGCGTTACTCTTAGATGGTCTAATCCAGGCCGATGACAAACAAACGTCATTTGCCACCCAAGCACTCCCCGGCTATTATTGTGGAAATCGCAAGGCCAAAACGGTCATGGTCATGCTGAATCCTGGTTGTGATGTTGAGTCGGCGAATCATGGTCTTATGGAAGACATTAAAAGACGTTCTATGAAGAATGCCCTGGATATTGAAAACTATCATGAATGGTGTGTGAATTATGGTCATAAGGATAAAGATAGACAGGATAATTTTGATTTAAAACAGGCATTTTTCTTCCATAGATGGAAAGATACGGGCATTATTTTACCCAAAGATTTAAACGCCAGCAGCGATCCGAAAACCATGCTTGATGCAAAGGAAATCGTGCTTACCCAGAAACTGGCTCTTGAATTGATTCCTTATTCGTCTCGATCCTTTAGTACATTTAATCCTCAAATGATTCATTTGCTCGTAACTAATGGTTATGTTGAGACTCTGCTTGACGAAATCTTTTCACAGGAAAGAAAATATGTCATTTTCTGTTCACGAAAGTTTGAATCCGTTTTTAATGAATACAATAAACAACATCCCAACGCGATACAGTTCGACAGATTAAACGTTTCGATGGGAAAAATCGGAAACAGCGACATTTCGGGAACATGCAGTGTGATTACGATCCATTACCACAACAATAAACCATTAAGAGCTATTATCGCAAATACATTTCCAAATCAGGCATTACCAAACGCTTATGAACTCATGGAAATGTATGGGGAATTCTGTTATAAAGAATATATAAAGTAACATCACAAATAATTACGTCGGTGAAGGAGTTGCATCATGAGAAAAGCACATCCGCACTTTCTGGCCGTTTTCATCATGTTGTTATGCGCAAACGCTTGTGATGAAAGTGACCATGGCAATGCAGAAATATCCCAGAACTGTCAGATAACCTATGTCGATTGCGCATCTCAGGGCAAAACCCTCGATGCCACGACCTGCGCCTGAGTCGATTCACAAATCCCGCAGGGATGCCAGTTAACCCAAACAGATTGCGCATCACAGGGCAAAACGCTTGATGCAGCAAACTGCACCTGTGTCGATTCACAAATCCCGCACGGATGCCAGATAACACAGGCGAATTGCGAATCACAGGGCAAAACGCTTGATGCCGCAAACTGCACCTGTGTCGATTCAGGTTCACCTCAGGACAATTGTCCGTTAACCGAAGCTATGTGTGCATCAGCAAATAAAACTCTGGATGCCGAAAGCAGTACTTGTGTTGATACAGAAACGCCGCCGAATTGCCAAATAACACAGTCTGATTGTGAAAAATTAGACAAATCATTCGATGCCGTGAACTGCGCTTGTGTCGAATCACCAATCGCGCAGGAATGCAAAACCGAAGGCTTTGTCAAATGCGGTAACACATGTATCGATCCCAAAAGTTCTATTGCCTATTGCGGTGCAAACGAAAACTGCGAAAATTATATCGCATGTAAAGATAGTGAAACATGCACTGAAGGTCGTTGTCGCCCCACCAAATGTGAATCGAATGAACATTTTTATGATGTGATATGCGAGAAAGACAGCATCGATAACTGCGGCGAACATGGCTTAAAATGCGCAGAGCAAGTCGAGGGCTGGAAGTCGGGGGATTGCACCGATAAAGCGTGCGTTCCCTCTGCCTGTGCAGCCGGTCGCCATCCTTTCGGGAATACCTGTGAACCGGATGAAGCCAATCACTGCGGCAGCCATGACACCGACTGTTCGATCAAAATTGCTGGCTGGTCAGAAGGCACTTGTACAAATGGCGCATGCCAGGTCAGCGCATGTCAAAAAGGTCTGCATCTGTTTGAAAATACTTGTGAAACCGACGATCTGAACAATTGCGGCAATCATGGCACATCCTGCAGTCTGACCGTGAACGGCTGGAAAGAGGGTAATTGCATAGATGCGACATGCAAGATACTGTGGTTTAGGTCAAGATTTTTTTTAGGCAGTGTGCCCTACTGATCACAGATAAGACACCTGCCTGATCAACTAGTTTAAGGCGCAATCATCGCTCCGTAATTGTAAGTCGTATCATCACGCCATATCGCAAAAG
>JAEEGL011835225.1_pt1 | contig 11201 bp, 7 predicted proteins | sample 9134231 | NCBI WGS metagenome assembly JAEEGL01 (sample SAMN16246548, study PRJNA631951) | gut metagenome | biome: gut microbiome; feature: rumen; material: fiber-attached | host: Bos | place: Iran: Karaj | collected 2018-10
AAATTGAATATTTTGTCAGAATTAATAAAGCTGGAAATGTAGTTGAATATTATGTTACAGATGGAACATTTGGATTTAAATATGTTGGAAATGGTTTATTAGAAGAAGATATTAAAGATGTATTTAGAATGGATGAATTAAGTGAAGATGATTTCTTCACAATAAAATGTAATGGAGCTGTGATTTTAGCTAATATTCCACCAGTTGGTGGTGACTTATTAATGAGACAGTATAGTCCTATGGAAGATGGAGTATTTTTAAGAACTGGAAAGCAAAAAACACAAATAGAAAAAGTAACATTTACAAATAGTTTAGAAGGACATACTAAGAATAATGTTAATTGTTTTGATGCTGGTAGTTATGGAAAGGGAAAAATACTTTCATGGGTAGAAGATAAAGATTCAAATGGTCTATATGAAGTAACAATAGGTAGTGATGAGAGAATATTTGCATCTAGTTGTCATGGATTGTTTGGTTTTATGAAAAATTTAAAAGAAATAGATGGATTAGAATACTTAAATACTTATAATTGTCCAACTATGGCATATATGTTTTATAATGATAATAATCTTATCAGTTTAGATTTAACGCATTTAAAAACAAGAAATGTCGAAAAAATGGATTTTATGTTTCATGGTTTATTTAACATAACATCATTAGATGTAAGTCACTTTGATACAAGAAATGTTGATAATATGTCTCATATGTTTAATGATTGTAGAAACTTAGAAACACTAGACGTAAGTAATTTTAATACGAGTAAGGTAGTTGATATGAGAAATATGTTTGCAAGATTACTAAAAATTCAAACATTGGATTTAAGAAATTTTGATACATCAAATGTAACTAATATGTCTTATATGTTTTATTATGATAATAATTTAAGAAGTGTTAATGTAAGTAGTTTTGATACGTCAAAAGTTACACATATGGATTTTATGTTTTATGATACTCATTTAGAATCTTTAGACGTAACTAATTTTGATACATCAAAAGTTAGAAATATGGAATGTATGTTTGATGGCAGTAGATATTTAAAAACACTTGATATAAGTAATTTTGATACATCAAATGTTGTTAATTTTGACAATATGTTTCAAGCAGACAGTAAACTTGAAAAAATATATGTTAGTGATAAATTTATTTTAAAAACTGGAAGTACATCAAGAAGAATGTTCTGGGGATGTAACAAGTTAGTAGGTGGAAGTGGCACAGTATGGAATTCAAATAATATTGATGGAACATATGCTCATATTGATGGTGGAACAAGTAACCCTGGATATTTTACAGGAAAATAGTTTAAATAAATGGAGATAACATGAAGAAAAAAGGATTTACATTAATTGAACTTTTAACAGTAATAGTAATACTTGCAATATTAATAATATTAGTATTACCAAATATAATGAAGTTTTTCATTGATTCAAAAGAAAATGCTTTTCTAATAGAAGTAAAGGAAATATATAAAACGGCAAAACAAAAATGGATTAGTGAATCACTTTTAATAACAGAAGAGAGAATATATTCAAAAAGCAATAGTGAAGTTTGTGATAATCCTCTTGATTTAAATGGAAGAAGTGAAATTGAATATTTTATAAGAATTAATAAAGCTGGTAATGTAGTTGAATATTATGTCACAGATGGAACATTTGGATTTAAATATGTTGGAAATGGTTTATTAGAAGAAGATATTAAAGATGTATTTAGAATGGATGAATTAAGTGAAGAAGACTTGTTTACAATAGGATGTAATGGTCTTATTACCGGAGCAAATACTCAACCTGTTGTTGCTGATTTATTAATGAGTCATAATAATCCCCTAAGAGATGAGGAATTTTTAAGAACTGGAAAGCAAAAATCTAAAATAGAAAAAATAACATTCACAAATAGTTTAGAAGGACATACTATAAATAATGTAGATTGTTTCGATGCTGGTAGTTATGGAAGAGGAAAAATACTTTCTTGGATAGAAGATAAAAATTCAAATAGTTTATATGAAGTAACAATAGCTAGTGAAGAAGAAATATTTCCAAGTAGTTGTTCATCATTATTTGCAAATATGAAAAATCTAAAGAAAATAATTGGATTAGAATATTTGAACACAGATAATTGTGATGATATGATGTATATGTTTTATAATAATAATAATCTTACTAGTTTAGATGTAACTCATTTTAAAACAAATAATGTTACAAATATGTCTGAAATGTTCCGTGGACTTCAATCATTAACTACTTTAGATGTAAGTAGTTTTGATACAAGTCAAGTAACTGATATGAATCATATGTTTACTGACTGTAGAAATTTAACAACATTAGATGTTAGCAATTTTAATACAAGTAAAGTTACAAATATGTTTGATATGTTTGGAAACTTAAGAACTATAACAACACTAGATTTAAGAAATTTTGATACATCAAATGTAACTAATATGTCTTATATGTTTTATTATGATAATAATTTAAAGAGTATTAAAGTAAGTAGTTTTAATACCTCAAATGTAACAAATATGGAGTTAATGTTTTATAATACAAAAATTGTAAATTTAGATTTAAGAAATTTTAACACTTCAAATGTAATAACTATGGGAAGTATGTTTGATAATAATTATTCTTTAAAAACTGTAGATTTAAGTAGTTTTGATACATCAAAAGTTGAAAATTTTGAATCTATGTTTGGTTCGTGTAATAGATTAACCACTATATATGTTAGTGATAAATTTGTAACTACTTCCGCTCGTAAATCTAATCAAATGTTTCATATGTGTAATAAATTAAAAGGTGGTAGTGGTACTGCGTGGAATGTAAATTACATTGATATGAGTTATGCTCGTATAGATGGTGGGTCAAGTAATCCTGGATATTTTACAAGAAAATAAAACTTATGATAATAATTATCATAAGTTTTTTATATATTTAAATTATAATTATCTTTATTTTTATACTTAAATAATATATACAATTTATAGTATGGAGGAGTGATATGAAAACAAAGCAAAAATTATTGATATTGGTTACTTTAATTGTTATTTGTTTTATAGGTTTAATTAGAATAAATAATAAAAATATTGTTAAATCAGTAAGAAGTGAACGTGAACTAATGACTTATTTCAAAAGTAGTGGTAGAGGATCTTTTAATACTATTGAACGGCTATTAACTTTACCATTTAGCATGTTAATAGACGATTATTATTATAAAGGATATTATGAAAGAGATTATTATTTAGAAGATGGTATAAATTATGGCATAAAAAATGAAGCAAAAGCAAAAAACACATATTCCAATAGGAAGATTATAATCAGTCAAGCTTGTATTGATTTATTAAAAGAGTATAAATCATGGCAAGATGATTATAAAAAGAAAATTGGGAAAATGTGGAAAAATGAAAATAGAATTTTCACATCAAAGTATGGAACTCATATTCATCCAGATACTTGCACAGACATTCTTTGTCAGATTATAAAAAAGTACAATCTACCTAAAATTACTTTTCATGAATTAAGGCATACTTGCACAAGTTTACTAATAGATAATGGAGTCAATATTAAAGCTGTTAGTTTAGGACTTGGACACTCAAATACTAATACTACAATGAATATTTATACGCATGCTTATGAGGCTAGTAAACAACAAAGCGCAGACATGTTTGATAAGATTTTGAAAAGTATTTAAAAAATCATTATGGCACCATTTTACGGCACCCACCTGTTGTTAAAACATAACTTTAGAAAAAACAATGTTTATTTTTCTTAGTGTTTAAGGCAAAAAATGATGTGTAATAAATCGATGATTAGAGTTTTATCAAAAACCTTCTAACCCGTCGGTCACACGTTCGAATCGTGCCGGGGACACCATTATTTAAAATTAGAACTTATAAAAAGTTCTTTTTTTATTGTAATAAAAAAAATAGGTTATAATTGTAAAACACTTATTTTTTTTATATAATTATATATGTAATAGTATGGAGGATATATATGAAGAAAAATTACAAAATAATTTTACCTATTATTTTTGTTATTACTTTAGCTATATGTTTAATAGTAATTAATAATAAGAATAATATTAAAAGTATTAAAAGTGAACATCAATTATATGAATTTTATCAAAATAGATATAATTCAGAACTTACTACATTAGAAAGAATACTTACATTACCATTTAGCTTGATAGTTGATAATCGTAGCTTTTCAAAAGGATATAGATATTATGAGTATAATTTTGTTGAAGTTGATGAAGCCATTCCTGATGGTTATAGTGCTGATGCATCTAGTGCATCAAAAGATTATTCAAAAACAAATATTCAAGTTGAAGGAGTAGATGAAGCAGATATTATTAAAACAGATGGTGATTATATTTATTCTATATCTAACAATAATGTAGTTATTACAAATGTAAAAAATCCTAAAAATGTTTTAATAGAATCAAAAATATATACTGATTCTGCTGTTCCTAGTGATTTACTTTTATATGATAAATATTTGGTTATTATATCTTATGATAATAAAAGTGGAAGATGGAATAATCAAAATACTTTAGTTGAAATATATGACGTTGTCGATAAAAAGAATCCAATTCTTAAGAAAAGTTTTGAATTATATGAGCCATATTATACATCTAGATGTATCGATGGAAATTTGTATGTTTTCTCAAATGGATATTTAAGAGTAGAAAATAAAAAGGTAATAAGAAATTATAAAGAAGATAGCAAAACAAAAGAAATAGAATTAAGTGATATTAAATATTTGAAAAATAATCCAACTGGAAATCAAACATTAATTGCTCATATTGATTTAAATACATTAAAAGAATTAGATGTAAAATCTTATTTAATTGATATTTCAAATGCATATGTTTCAAAGAATAATATTTATTTATTGGATAACACTTATGAAGATTATATAAGCATTGGTTCTATATTTACATATAAAGGTGTTTTAGGATTTTTAGAATCAAGTGAAGATTATGATTATGATAGTAAAACTAAAATATACAAATTTGAAATAAAGAAAGATAAAGGTGTTGTTTTTGATACAGTAAATACTATAAAAGGAAAAACAATAAATCAATACTCATTAGATGAACAAAATAATCACTTAAGAATAGCATTAGAAACAGACGAGGGTACAAGAATAGCTATTTTAAATGAAAACTTAAAACTAATAGGCGAAACTGATAAAGTTGCAGAAGGAGAAAAAATGTATTCTTCTAGATTTATGGGTAATAAAGCTTATTTAGTTACTTATAGAAATACTGATCCTTTGTTTGTAATTGATTTAAGTGATGAAAAAAATCCAAAAATTCTAGGAGAATTAAAAATACCTGGTTATAGTACTTATCTTCACCCATATGATGAAAATCATTTAATAGGAATAGGAATGGATACAGAAGAAGTAATTAACAGAGATTCAAGCGGTAAAGTTATTAGTACATGGGTTAAAACTAATGGAATGAAGATGGCATTATTTGATGTATCAGATGTAAATAATCCAAAAGAGATTTCAAAAACAAAAATTGGTAATAGTAGAACAGTATCATCTATTTTAACAAATCCAAAAGCATTACTATTCTCAAAAGAAAAGAATTTAATAGCAATACCTGTAAATAATTATAAAGAAGATTTTTCAGTAAAGTATAGTGATGAATATGATACTCAAATTAATAACTATAAAAAATATAGTAATAAATATATTGCTGAAGGATACTTTGTATATAATTTAGATTTAAAAAATGGATTTAAATTAAAAGGAGTAATCAATCACGAAAAAAGTTATAATTATTACTATTATGAAAATTCTAAATTATTAAGAGGTATATATATTAATAATGATTTATATACTGTGTCAGAAGATTATATTAAAGTTAATAGTTTGGATACATTAAAAGAAATAAGTAGTTTAAAGATAAAGGAGTAAAAAATGAATAATAAAGAAAATAAAATAGTATCACATATTGTATCATTAGTACTTGGAATAATGTCAATTGTAACATTGTTTTTCTGGTATATATCAATTCCATCTGGTATTACAGCTATAGTTTTGGGAATAAATTCATATAAAAAACATGAGAAAAAAGTCGGACTTGCTGGTATGATTACTGGAATAGTTGGTGTTTCAATTTGTTTATTAATATATATTACTTTAGTAATATTAGTAATACTTGAGAATTACAATTATTGATTAATAATATAATAAATTATAGCCCTTTATAGGGCTTTTTTTGTATGAATAATTGATTTTTTATACAAAATATGATATAATATGAGCCACTTGATTAAGAGGGGGGTATAGTTGTGAATAAAAAAAAATTAGAATTAATAGATATAATTATTGCATTTGTTGATTCAAATTTTAAAAATGGAAAAACTGGGATTCAGGTCAGAAATTTTAGATCTTTGATTAAATTTATGTCTGAAAATGATATACCATTTGAATTGAGTAGTGCAGATTATGAATTATTATTAGGTAATAGTAAAATAACAAATATGTTAGATTCAATGATAAAATCTAATAATAATAAAATGTATTTTGAAAATCCATTATTTTATTCACTTGCTATCATTTATTCAAATAGTCATGGTTTAAAAATAGATTTTGAAGAAAAAAATAATAAAGGCATAGAAAAATTTGATAATGAAGAGTTTGAATATGATGAAAATTATTTTCAATCAGATAGTTATAAAGCATATTTAAAAACATTAAATGATGATCCATACACACCAGAAGAAGAAATAAATGCTTTTAAAAGATATGCAAATGGGGAATCTTTAGTAAGAGATGATATTATTACTCATAATTTGAGATTAGTTGTTAGTATTGCAAAAAAATATTATGTTCCAGGAGTAGAACTAATAGATTTAATTCAAGAAGGTAATCTAGGACTATATTCTGCAATTGATAAATATGATTATACAACGGGAAATAAATTTTCATCTTATGCAACATGGTGGATTAAACAAGCCATGACAAGATATATATCTAATCATTCAAGAACAATAAGAGTTCCAGTTCATTTATATTCAACAATTGATAAAGTAAAAAAATATATTAGAAAATATGAAATGGAACATGATGGAAAAACACCATCTAATAAGGAAATATCTAGTAATACTAACGTTCCAATGGATAAGGTTGAACTTGTTTTAAAAATACATAACCCTGTTTCACTAAATAAAACAATTGATGCTGAAGATAAAGATGCAGAAGTAGGAGATTTTTTAGAAGATAATACTGTAAATGATCCAGAAGATAATGTGTTTTATGAAGGATTTAGAAAGCAGGTATTTGAAACAAATATTTTAACAAATAGACAAAAAATAGTATTAATTTATAGATATGGATTTGATAATAATGGAAAGACACGTACATTAGATGCAGTTGGAAAAATGTTGCATGTGACTCGTGAAAGAATTAGACAAATTGAAGTAAAGGCATTAAAAAAATTAAAAAATAACTATATGATTAAACAATTTGATGGTACTCATAATTATAGTAGTATATATTTTGAAAATATGAGAAACTCAAAAGGTAGTAGAATTAGATAATGTTAATAATTGATTTTTTTGTAGTTTTGTGATATAATCTACAATGTTTTTAAAGAGGGGAAAATATAAAATGAATAATAATGAAGAAAAAAAATTAACTGAGATAATTGAAGAATATGTTAATAAATATTTTAAAGATGGTAATGGTTTAATTCAACTTGATAATCTAAAAAGATTAATTGTACATTTAAAAGGTAATGAATTATTAGATTTAAATGAAGCAGAATCATTATTAGATAATAATACTAAACTAAGCAAAATGGTTGAAGAAATTTTAAAACTAGATAATTATGATACTCTTTTAAGTAATGAGTTATTCTATACATTATCTATTGTTTATGCTGAAAAAAATGGCTTAGATTTACATGAAGAAGATATAGAGGAAGATATTAAAATTGATTCTTTAGGAAATGAGAATTATGGTGAATTTGATAGTGTAAGCCAATATTTAAAAGATATTGCTCTACCATTATTAACTAAAGAAGAAGAACAAAAGTTAGGTACTAGAATTCAAAATGGTGATGAAGAAGCTAGAATAGAATTAATGAATCATAATTTGAGATTAGTAGTTAGCATTGCAAAAAGATACGTAGGAAGAGGACTTGATTTTCTTGATTTAATTCAAGATGGAAATGTTGGATTAGATAAAGCTGCAAAAAAATTTGATATTTCAAAAGGATTTAAGTTTTCTACTTATGCAACATGGTGGATTAGACAATCAATTACTCGTAGTATAGCTGATAATTCAAGAACAATAAGAATACCTGTTCATTTAGGTGAAATAGTTAATAAAGTAAGAAGTTTTGTTCGTGATTATTCAAAAGAAAATTGGGGAGAAAATCCTTCAGAAGAAACAATTGCTGAAGCATTAAATATTCCAGTAAGTAAAGTTGAAGATGTACTTAGTATTCAAGATGTTGTATATTTGAATGCTCCTGTATCAAATAGTGAAGGAACTGATACTAATGAATTGGGAGATTTTATAGAAGATGATTCTTTAATAGATCCACTTGATTCAATTTATTATAGTGAATTTAGAGATGCATTTGAAGAAGCAAATAATATTACTCCAAGAGAAAGAAAAATATTAGAATTAAGATTTGGATTTGATGGAAAAGTATATACACTTGAAGAGGTTGGTAGTATGTACCATTTAACTCGTGAAAGAATTAGACAAATAGAAGCAAAAGCACTAAGAAAATTGAGAAATAATAAAAGAATTAAATCATTTAAGCAATCAAAAAATCATTCATTAGCATTAAGAAGATAGTTATTAAACTATCTTTTTATTTTATATTATTGTATAATTAAAATGAGGTAAATAATATGAGAAGTGTTTATATTCATATTCCATTTTGTAAAAGTATTTGTTCATATTGTGATTTCTGTAAATTCTTATATAAAAAAGAATGGGCAGAATTATATTTAAATGCTTTAAAAAATGAAATATATGAATACTATGAAGGCGACCTTATAAAAACAATTTATATTGGCGGTGGTACTCCTTCATCTTTAGATTTAAGTGATATCTCATATTTATTTAAAATAATTGAAGTATTTAATACTATAGATAACCCCGAAGTAACATTTGAATGTAATATAAATGATATAAATGATGAATTACTTTTACTATTAAAAGAAAAAGGTGTTAATAGAATTAGTATTGGAATAGAGAGCTTTGATAAGATAAATCTTAAATTTTTAAATAGAAAGCATGATAAAAGTATTATAGAAAAAAATATGAAACTTGCTAAAAAGTATTTTAAAAATATAAATGTTGATTTAATTTATGCGCTTCCAACTCAAAGTATGCATTTATTAAAAAAAGATGTAAAAGAATTACTTAAGTTAAATGTACCTCATATTAGTACATATTCATTAATGATAGAAGATCATACAATTCTATATAATAAAAAGATAAGTAATATCAGTGAAGATCTTGATGCTAAAATGTATAAATATATTTGCAAAAAATTAAGAAAAAAAGGATATAATCATTATGAAGTAAGTAATTTTGCAAAAGCAAATTATGAAAGTAAACATAATTTAACTTATTGGTTTAATCAAGAATATTATGGATTTGGACTTGGAGCAACAGGATATGTAAGTAAAATGAGATATGAAAATACTAGAAATTTTAACAAATATTTAAGAGGAAATTATAAATTTAATGAATTATTAGTATCTACTCAAGAAGAAATAGAAAATGAATTAATACTTGGTCTTAGAAAATTAAGTGGAGTTAATATTGTTGATTTTAAAAATAAATTTGATATTGATATTCTAGAAGCATTTCCTAAGATTAAAGATATAGTAAATTCTAAAAAAGAGTTATTAGAATATAGAATAGTAGATGAAGAACATAAATATATTTATATACCAGAAAAGAAAATATATATTATGAATGAAATTATCAATATGATTATGTAAGGAAGCACTTTGAATAGTGCTTTTCTATTGAAATAATTTATACAATATTATATACTTAAAATGATAATAGGAAGTGAATTTATGAAAAACAAGATTAGTATTATTATTGTTGTTTTAATTTGTTTAATAATGTGTGGTTGCACTGAGAAAACAAAAGTAACATTTTATTATAATTGCCCAGGTACAAAAGAGTACATTTGTGATGTAGTAAATAAAAAATTAGATTGTAAATTTGAAATGCCACAAAAATGTGCTGGAAAGACATTTGTTGGATGGTATGATACAAATGCACATGGAACACTTGTAAATTTAGATGCAGATTTTAATGAGAATACTTCACTTTATGCATATTGGGATAAAAGTGAATCAACAACAGTTAAAGAACCAGAAAAGAAACCTGAAAAAAATTCAACAAAAGAATCTGAAGCTAAAGAAGAAACAAAAACTAAAATAACTTATAAAGTATCATTTAATCTAAATGGTGGAAATGGTGGTCTGCTTAAGACTTTAAGTGTTAAATATAAAGAAAAAATGCCAAGCATAAATACTGAAAAGCCAACAAGAACTGGATATGAATTTATGGGATGGTATGATAATTCCGATTATGAAACTGGAACAAAATATTATGACAAAAATTGTAAATCAGTAAAAACATTTACAGAAAAAGAAAATATAATTTTATATGCTGGATGGAAGGAAGTAAAGACGGAAGTAAAGAAGGAAGAAATAGTAGAAAATGCTCCATTAATGGCAAGTAAAAAATATAAAGTATCATTTAATCTAAATGGTGGAAATGGTGGAGAACCAAATGATATAATTGTAACTTATAAAAATAAAATGCCAAGCATAAATATTGAGAATCCAACAAGAGCTGGATATGAATTTATGGGATGGTATGATAATTCTAATTATAAAAAAGGAACAAAATATTATTCGTTAGATGGTACATCAACAAGAAAATATAAATTAAAAAGAGATTTGACTTTGTATGCTGGATGGAAAGTAATTACATATAAAATTAGTTTTGATTTAAATGGAGGATCTAATGGACAAACAGGATATATGAATGTAAATTATGGATCTGAATTACCAAAAATTAAAAAATCTATTCCTTCAAAAGATGGATATATATTTACTGGATGGTATAATAATAAAGATTATACTAAGGGTGAACAATATTATGATGAAAAATGCAATGGTGTAAAACTATTTGAAGATGCAAATAATATTA
>JAEEGL012165595.1_pt1 | contig 11201 bp, 3 predicted proteins | sample 9134231 | NCBI WGS metagenome assembly JAEEGL01 (sample SAMN16246548, study PRJNA631951) | gut metagenome | biome: gut microbiome; feature: rumen; material: fiber-attached | host: Bos | place: Iran: Karaj | collected 2018-10
GGTTTCATTGCCGAACGCAACGGCACCGGCACTAGTTGCTTCTGTATTGTTGCCAATGGCAATCGTATTCTCTTCCAAAGCTTTCGCGTTCTGACCGATAGCATATGTATAACTCTTCAGTGCCTGCGCACCTTCACCCACGGCCAAGGCACCCTGCGCATTTTCAGTAATATTGTTTTTTATTGTTTTTAATTCCCCGGTTCTTTCATCATAGACGTATTCAATAGAACCAGCACCGGTAGTACCACCTAACATTGCAACAGAGTTTCTACCGTAAGCTTTGCTATTAATACCAAATGCCGTTGAACTAGGGCCAACAGCCTGCGAGCGTTGACCAAATGCCGTTGACATATTTCCACTTGCTGCTGTCCCATTACCAAATGCCGTCGCCGCCTGGCCAGTAGCATAATTGGATGCACCCCATGCCGTTGCATAACTATTGGTAGCATATGTGTACGTACCAAACGCCGTAGATGCCATCCCGCTGGCGACTGTGCTATTTCCAAACGCAGTTGCCATTGAATTGGTAGCGTGAGCGTCATAACCAAACGCAGTTGCTGACATAAATCCACTGGCTACTGTTGAAATACCAAACGCAGTTGCTGCCTGACCACTGGCTGTAGTGAAGTTGCCAAATGCCGTCGCCTGGAAATTAGAGGCTACATTACTTTGGCCAAAGGCTGTTGAATCGTATCCGCTTGCTTCATTGAATTCACCCCATGCGGTAGAAGATCGGCCATACGTTATATTTTCAGTACCAAAGGCGGTTGAATGGATACCGTAGGCAATATTACCCTCGCCAAAGGCGGTAGCAGCTGTGCCGTAGGCTTCGTTATACTGTCCCCATGCTGTGGCTCCTATGCCGAACTCATCTTTTTCACCGGGCTCCCCTGCGTGGTCCATTTCGTTCAGCATCTGCCAGGTAGCTTCCCGGTCAGCTTCATCTTGCCCTGCCGTAGTCAGAATGCCCCACGCCGTTGCGTCCGGGCCCAAAGCCTGAGCGGAGAAACCATGCACATAAGAATTACTGCCACTGGCAATCAACTGCCCGGTAGATCCTTCACCAATCGCAATTGCGCCATCACCAGTAGCCTGCGCACCATTACCGATGGCAATACTGCTTACTCCTGTAGCCTTTGCATTAGGACCTGCAGCAATCGCATCCAAGCCGGTCGCGCCAGTATTATTGTAGTTTCCTGTTGGGGTTCCTCCGTCATTTACACTGTAGTAATGGACGCCAGTATAGGTTGCTACCTCTTGCCCGTTAACACTAATAGTAACTGAATCGTCATTTGCATGATTAGTACCATTCTTATTAACAACTGCGGTCACAACGTCGCCTGTCTGTACCGTTCCTTCGTTAATCGTCTCTTCACCGGTAATCTGATTCTTGGTTTTAATCTGATTGGTCATAAAATAGCCGTTAGCTTTTTTATTTACCTGGCCTACCGTCATCTGTACACTTTTATTTTGTACCGGTTCGGAAATCTGTGTCATTTTGGGATCCGTCGGGGCATTTCCGTTTTGATCCACAATACTTGTCGTCCATTCGCCATCTACATTCTTTGCCGTAACAGTATATATATTTGTAATATCAGCAGGAGGATTTTCAATTTGCATATAGTTAATACTGTTGCTTGTATGTGTGTTCCCATACTGATCTGTTATGGTTGTTGTCCATGCATACAACCCATTTGACTGCTTGGCCCCCCGTATCCCGACAATGTTATAAACATTGCCATTTGCAGCAGTATAAGTGCCAGTGAATTCCGTTCCACTTGCATTCATACCGCTGTCTTCAGATAATGAGCCTGTTGATGTTTTTGAGAGCACGCCTTTATTCGTGATAATTGCCAATCTTTCAGATTCAGTCTTCTCCAAAGTTTGAAAACGCCCGATATACGTATTATAATTTTCACTACTCGGGACAGCCGACTCCTGGACAAGCACAAGCTTTCCGTTTGGCAGATATGCATGTGTAGCATTAATTCCTACCGTCACAGTTTGCAACCCACTGGCAGTTTTTGTTTCCATACCAAAAGAGACTGCGCCAGTTGTTGAGTTAGCCCCATAAGAATAACTTGTATGGTCAACCGCAATAGCACTCTTAAAATTCTCTTCTGACACACTGTCTACTTCGTATGTCTTTGCGTATACTGGGCAATTTATCCCAGACACAAACACTGTTCCCGCAGCGAGGAACGCGGCAATCAGTTTTTTATTTATACTCGAACTGCATTTCCCGTTCCGTTTAGCGATTTCGGAAACAACAACGTAGCAATTTTTAGTTTTACTCCAAATCACCCTGTAAATCTTATTCATGTAGACGACTCTCCTTTCGCTCCACAATTTAAAACATAACAAATAACAAAAAAGTTAGAAAATAACAAATACAAACACGTATCAAATTATAACACTAATGATTATAGCTTTTTTTTAACTTCTCGTCAAGTCTAATCAAATATATACTTATAATTGTGAACTTGTCATTCAGCAAGTGAAAAAGACGGCACAATGTCATGGCTTCTATATTTACTGCCAGGCCGGAAGTCCATTTTTTTCCCCTGATTATGTATTCCTTTATGTTTCACACTACATAGCTTTTACAATCATTTCTTTTGAGAGTTCATTTTTGTTAATCGGCACAGCATAATCCTCCTTAATATGATTTATTTAAATTCCTTTTATTTATATATACAAAACAGGTTCGTCGAAATTGACGCTGATAGAAATATTTTTTCATACTCATCTTTGCTGAGCAAAACCGCGATTTGTATCACTGCCATCATTGTAATAAATATCCACCGGTATACCGGTGGTTTTTCCTTTTCGGGCATAGCCCTAATGCTACCGGCAATGCACAAATATATTATTAATTGGTCTGCCAGCCATGCACGGGATTACTTGCTCCCCGTAAACGGGTCGCGAGGATCAAACAAACTTAATTGGCGTCTTTCCTATCTCGTTCTAACTGGTTGGCCATGTACTGTTGGATTAGTATGTGCAAACTATGTGTGGCATTATCTTGTTCTTTCGACATCGTAATGTCCTCCTAACGTGTTCGTTGTGACTGGCAGGTCATCGACATTCTGACACGTGAGGATCTTTTTTTATTGTTTCATACTATACTCACCGCTAAAGCTCCACGGAACCTCGCCACTATGGCGAGGTTTTCATATATACAAAAATAAACCCCGGACATTGCGTTCGGGGTTATATAAAAGGGTATTTCGCTTTTTGTCTATTTAGTTTCAGGAGTTTTTTAATTTGCTACGTTTTCCTTACTAAGATAATACAAGGGTATCCGTGATATTGAATCAGGATACCCTTGGTTTATGAAACTTATTTTCCGGGTTCTGCCACGCTTTCCAACCGTTCCAGGTAAATGTAGGAGCTTCCGTCTTCCGCCTTCTGCACTGTGCCGTATACCGTGCAACGCTGGCCTAACGGAGCATATGCCCCGTTCATCTGCACCTTGGCTTTCGCCTTACGGTCCCAGAAATTAACCACCTGCTCCGGCACCACGCTCTCCAGCGCGCTGGCCTTAAACTGCACCCTCGCGCCTGCCTTCAACGTATCCAGGTCCAGCAGGGACACCGGCGCGTACGCGTCCCTTTCTTTCGCACCCGTCACCTGGTTCTCATAATAATTCGCATTGGTGCTGTTGATCCCCTTATGGAAATACGCCGCATCGCGTTCCCCGCTGCGCTTCTTACCCAGACGCGCCTGCATCTGTCTGGACAACGGGTTGCTTCTATTCACCTGTATCGCCGCCAGCGGATCCTTGTACTCCACATGCTTTACCTTCAGGTATTCGCCCTTCTCGTCAGTCTTCATGGTGCCGGTTGCCGTAAACGCTACCTTGTTCAGCATCTTGCCGCCGTATTTCCCCAGATCGGCGCGGATCACCTTGCCCTCTGCGTCCGTCAGCTTGTAGATCGTACCGGCTTCATGACCCGTGATCGCTCCGCGCACCGTGGCTTCCTTCCACTCGGCCGCAGCCGCAGGCTCCGCCTTTACGGTATCTTCTGCCTTCGCTGCAGGTTCTGCAGCGAAAGCGGCCAGACTCATCATCGTTAATGCCCCACCAAGGAGGGCCGCCATAATTCTCTTCTTTTCCATGATATACCCTTTCCCCTTTCAAGACATTATTCGCGGCCTTTGATTACACGCACACGCTGAATCGACGGTGTTCCGTCGTTATGGCTGGTCAGTGTATCCACTTTCACGCGGGCCAGTTCCGGTGCGAATTCTTCCGCCATGCGTTCATCCACGTCCACGCCCTTCATCATCGCGCGGTAGATAATCGCTGCCATCTCATACCGGGTCAGCGTGCGGTCGCCCTTGAAGTAGCCGTCCGGATAGCCTTCCAGTACGCCGTTGCCGGCCAGTACCGATACATAATCATAGGCCCAGTGGTTCTCCGGAGTATCCGGGAAGTCTTCCGTACGGGTCAGATCCAGGCCCGGCATCTTGCCGCTGGCCATGTTGTATACCAGCGCCTTCAGTTCGGCTACTTCTGCGCGCAGTTCTACGATTTCCTTCGCCATCGCTTTCTTAGAACGGGACTGGTGGTTATTCTGTCCGAAGCGGAAGGTTACGCCGCCGTTGACCAGGTTTTCCCCGTTGCCGACCGTCGCGCCTAACGAGAAGATGGTATCGTCGTTCGGATGGTAGAAAGCGCCGATGGCTGCCGCTGTTTCCCCGCGGTAGTTGCCTACACCGGCGGAGAACTCCCACTTGTCATCCGGGTCGAAGTCCAGCGGATGCAGAGCTGCCAAGGCCGCCGCGCCGGCAATGCCTTTCCTCGTAGAATCGTCCAGACGGTTAATTGAATTGTAAATATCCTGATGAGCCTCCCTAAGCTGGCTGACATTGACGGCATCGGTATCGTCCGTGCCGGGCGCTACGTTGGTGATCTTCTTACCGCCGGCATCAATGCCGTCTTTCGTTATGGAAGGTCCGTTCTTGATTGTCAGACCGTCGTTGTTAATTGTAGTATCTCCTATAGTAATCTTATCGCCTTCGATGGTGGTCTTGTCGCCCACTTTGATGCTGTTATCAACCGTGACATTGTTTACGTGAATATCTTTGGCCAGGTCAATCGTATAATGATGCGTTGCATCGTCTCCGCCGGGGTTTGAATCTTCAACCGTCAGGTTGTCAGAACCGGCTTCCGCGGTTGTCGTATTGGCCGTTACAATGTAGGTCGTGGTCTTGGTCGGTTCGATGTCGCCAGTGTTTCCGCCGGCAGTTCCTGTGTCATTACCGCCGGTGGTAGTATTTCCGCCGGCAGTTCCCGCGTTATTGCCACTGCCGGACGTGGTACCGGATCCCGTGGTCCCTGCAGATGCGCCGTCTTCAGGCTCTACTTTGCTGTCTACATTGACACTGCTGTCCCCGGCTTCAACCACAACCTTTTCATTTAATGCCCGGATCGCGTAGTACAGCTGGCTGCCGTTGATGGCATCCGTACTGGTCTCAGAAATCCTGCCTGCCGCCACGTTGGTGATCGTACGTTCTTTACCCTCAGCCCCTACACTTACCGTACCAACGGGGGCTCCTCCGGCAAAGTTATACCGCGTACCATTTACAGTCATATATGGAGTCGCATACAGGGTTTCCCCCGTTGCAGACTGATAACCTAGCGCCACACTGCTCGTCAGGCCTACACTGGATTCACTGCCAAGAATATAACCGTGATCCACATATATGTTGTTGTCATTACCATGCGCATGGTTATCTTCACCGCTCAAAGTGTTGGGGTCGCCAACGACCGACGATTTAGCACCGTAAATCTTGTTTCCTGTACCGATTGCGATGGATTTTTCACCGTAAACTTCCGAGCCATGCCCGATTGAGATGGCATCCGTGGCGTCAGCTTTCGCATTTGTACCAATTGCCAGGGCGCTGTCAATAGCAGCAAAGTCTCCGGCGTCGTTATCCCATCTTACAGCTTCTGCTCCATTACCGATAGCTATTGCATTAGTAGCTTTAGATCCAGTCAATGCATTCTGACCAATGGCATATGTATAATTCTCATGAGCCCATGAACCTTCACCAATTGCTATTGCTGCATTTCCTACCTCACCATTAACCCATTCACCAGAACCGTATTCGTTAACCCAGGTTCCGCCTTCACCGGTAGTACCACCCAGAGCAGCCAAAGAATTGTAACCATTTGCGGCAGCGTTTACACCAAATGCAGTAGACGCGCTTCCTCTGGCTGCACTGCCTGCACCAAACGCAGTTGCTACCCAGGCAGTTGCCTTTGTACCCTGGCCGAACGCCGTAGTTGCCCAGCCATCTGTCTTATTTCCCTGGCCGAATACCGTGGAGGCGCCGCCCTTTGCTGTATTGCCAGTCCCAAACACGGTATCGAACTCTTTCTCGGCTTTATTATTCTGACCAAAGGCTGTGGCAACGAAACCTTGCGCTAAATTGTTCTGTCCAAAAGCTGTGGACATGGTACCCAACGCATTATTATTTTGGCCGAATGCGGTTGCATGAGAACTGCCTGCTATAGTATTCTGTCCGAAAGCCGTAGCGAAAACTGCTTGAGAAAAATCAATTCCACTCTTATGGGTAACTGCAGCATTTGCTTCTTCGGACGTATCGTAAGTTGCTAAAACTTCATTGTTTGATCTGTCGACAATGTTGTAAACATATTTACCGCTAACATAAGCCGTCCGCACAGTCACTTTATGACCATCATACTCAGAATAACCGTTTTGGACATCTCCCCAGGAATCTAAAGTGACGAGAATACTCCCACTCTCCAGATCTTTTGCTGTATACTTTCCATTAGAAGTTAGTTCCAAAACCACATCCTTGCCATCATAAGCAGGTCTGCCTGCAACTGCCTGACTGCCAAACGCTGTCGCAGATTGTCCGATTGCAAGAGTATTCATGCCAAACGATGTTGCATCATTCCCTATCGCTTTTGTGTACTGTCCAAAAGCCGTTGAATATGTTCCTTCTGCTACAGTTCCCCAACCAAAAGAAGTAGCGCTTACACCAGTTGCACTTGTGTCGCATCCAAATGCTGTTGAATAATTTGCTCCGGCAATCGTGTTTTGCCCAAAACTGGTTGCGGCATGATCCAAAGCTTGTGTCGATATACCCCAAGCAGTAGAAACATCGCCAAGCGCCTTTGATCCTCGACCAAAAGCAGTAGATGTTGGACCGCAAGCATCTGTTCCCATACCAAAGGCTGTTGAAGTATCGCCCCGGGCTACGGTATTTTTACCAAAAGCAGTTGATTGATTATTAGTTGCATATGTTTCACTACCAAAAGCGGTTGCATGAACACCGGTAGCTACAGTATTATGGCCAAATGCCGTTGTTGCATTTCCTCCAGAAGCGCTTCCAACAAAGTCATTCTTGTGCTTCGCCTTCCACTCCGGATTATATTCAATACTACCCCAGTATTTTGTCTTTGTGGTGCTATTTACTTTTTCTTCTTGTGTCCCTACAAGTTCATTTCCCTCGTAATAAGCTCTTTTGCTCAGGTATATTCCTGTAGCTGGATCCACATGACCACTCAACGAAGATATCCTTACTGGTCTTCCACCACTTCCACCATAAGTAGTATAGATAACTTCTCCTTCAGTCGCAGCGCCTTCACCCCAAGTCATTGATAAAACGCCAGTTGCCTTCGTCCTTTGACCTAATGCTGTGGATGCATAACCACTGGCAATTGTATTTTCACCGAATGCAGTAGAATGGATACCTGTTGCTTTTGTGCCAAGTCCCCAGGCGGTTGATGCGCCGCCGGATGCTACGGTTCCCTCGCCAAACGCAGTAGCTGCTACACCAGAAGCTAGTGCACCTCCGCCCCAGGCTGTTGATTGTACTTCGTTTGCAATAGTATTGGCGCCCCAGGCTGTCGACTGTGCTCCTTTGGCTAAAGTATTCACACCCCAGGCAGTTGATTCTGCCCCATAAGCTATTGTATTAGTTCCCCATGCAGTAGAAATATCGCCTAATGCATGTGCACCGGTACCCCAGGCGGTTGCATTGGCGCCAATAGCTGCTGTGTTTGAACCAAAGGCAGTAGAATGATAGTCAACTGCTCTTGTATTCTCGCCCCATGCAGTGCCATTAGATACGTTCGGAACTTCTGTAAAGTTTCCAGAAACAGTAACTAATTTATCCGTTTTTGTTTCAGCGCCTTTCCTTAACTTCCCCGTAGCTGAATCCTCAACAACTTTGAAAATTTTCCATGTGTTATTGCCTGCATATTGTTCTATCACCATGTTTCCCTGATCACTCAGGTAAACAAAACTATTGTTAAGAGTTGCAGCCTCTCCATTATATATTGCTAATTTTCTCTTTTTACTATCAACCTTTGTATTGCCAACATAAAAGTAGCCTTTTGATGGAAGAGTGTTGTTCCAGGAAGGAAGATTATTAATTATGGAGTTATCGGCGGTTAAATTTTTTGCAATACCAGTCTTCAGACCACCGGCATACGTCCCCTGCCCAAATGCAGTAGAATTATTACCCGAAGCCGTCGTTCCCGTTCCAAACGCGGTCGCACCGGTTCCTTTTGCGGTTGCACCGCCTGCGCCAAATGCCGTTGAATAATCACCGGCAGCAGTGGAGCCTACTCCAAACGCGGTTGAATTTAACCCTGTAGCTTTCGAATAAGAACCAAACGCGGTTGAATTTCCGCCTATAGCTGTCGTGCCTGTACCAAAAGCCGTATCGTTAGTGGTTATTTTGGTTACCGCTCCGGTTTCTTCATCTATTTCTCTTATGCCTGCCGTCGTTCCCGTTCCAAACGCAGTCGCACCGGTTCCTTTTGCGGTTGCACCGCCTGCGCCAAATGCCGTTGAATAATCACCGGCAGCAGTGGAGCCTACTCCAAACGCCATTGAGCCGTTCCCTTTAGCAGAAGCGCCATAACTGCCCAGTGCAATAGCGCCTTGGCCTTCTGCTGTCACGCTAGTGCCGATAGCAATGCTTTGATTTCCTTTTGCTGTAGCACCCGTTCCGATAGCAATACTTTGATTTCCTTTCGCATTAACACTGGTACCAACCGCTACGCCATTATCACCTTCAGCCTTTGCATTCACGCCGGCCGCCAAAGCATTAACTCCAGTTGCACCGGTATTATTATAATTCGTGTCATCCTCAGGAGTTGTGGAATTTACGCTGTAGTCGTGAACGCCTGCCACGCTTTGCAGTGCCGCATATACAGTTTTGCCGGTAACCAGACGTTCGTCGCCCGCTGTAACGGTACCAATGCCGATGGATTGTCCCCAGTTTATAATATAATCATCCGGAATGTTCAACATGTTCGACGCATCCTTTTTTGCGAACCCGACGTCTCCGGCATCTGTGTGCAGCGAATTTAACCACGCAATATCTTCCGTCGTGGCTCTAACTGTATCATTTCCTACCAAATCTCCATCGTTATGATGCTGGAAATCAGCATAGACCGTTCCCATGCCGCTTCCTAAAAGAGCCCCGGTCAAAACGCTGGCCACAAGCAATTTCCCGGCCAGGCCGGAACTGCTTTTTCCGCTGCGTTTGGCGACTTCGGATACTACTACATAGCAGTTTTTCGTTTTGCTCCAGACAACTTTAAAAATTTTGTTCACATAGATCCCTTCCTCTCTTCTTTTCTTGTATATTTAAAGCGTTTATTTAATTCCGTATAACATAATGTTCTTGCTAGTTTGCAATAAATTTGAATATGTAATTAAGATTTACGCTTCGTAAATCTCAGCTGCCGTTAGTTTTTTTTATTAATTTTGGATTGAAAGAAATATAGTATCTGTAGCTAAAAACAAAAGACACAAGTTCATCGCCTTGGAAAGAATTATGAAAATTTGATTATGTTTTGATGCTTTCAAATAGATACACTTTTAGTCTAAACTAATATTGAAATAAAGAATACTACAAAAGCCATTAACAAATGTGTACGAGATTCTTACGGGTAAGAAATAACTTACTATACATTAATTAAAAACCGACATTTATTTGGATTCACAAATATGATAAAATAAGCTAATTTATTTAAAATATTATATTTTTCTTTTTTTCAAAACAGTACAACAATAATGAAAATGGTGGTCATATTTATGATTAGTTCTCAGATGTTCAAAAGATTGCTGCAAATTGCCCAATGTGGCAGCCTGACAAAAGCGGCAGACATCCTTTTTATCTCAAGACCCGCTCTGGTTCAGCAGGTCAAAGCTGCAGAGGCGAAGCTGGGCTTTTCCGTTTTTGACAGAAGTTCAAAAGGTGTTACTCTGACTCCTGTAGGAAAGATGTTCCTGGAAGAAGGAGAACCGATTATCAATAATTACGAGCAGCTTTACCGGAAATGCCTGGATATGACAGATCATATGCCGAAGTCTGTTGTCATCGGAACACTCCCGGAAGTTTATTCCCCCCTGTTATTTACCATTTGCAGGAAATACAAAAAAGAATATCCGAATGTCGACATCGTTTTAAAGCAGACAACGTTCCCAGATTATTTTTCGGAGTTTCTGACCGGCAGTTTTGACATCACGACTGACTACATGTTTAACTTTACGCAAGAGTTAGTTGAAAACCCTGCCATAGAAACAGTTCTCTGCGAACCCACCCCGTTGATGATTTGTATTTCAAACAACAATCCGTTAGCCGGGCTGAAAATGATTACTGTTAAAAATCTGCGGGGCCATAAGTTGATGATGCATGCCCGTGGCATCTCCAGAGCTGACGACGAATTGCGCGACTACCTGGAAGTAAACGAACCGTCAGTTCAGATAATCGACCATCCTTATTTTACCCATGAAGTCTTAATAAAAGCTGAAATGGAAAATGCCGCAGTAGTTTGTGTCAGGAAACATTGGTTTGAACTTCCGAATTTCAAACGTGTCCCCATGGACTGGGATTTTCCCGTCAAACGGGGTATTTTTTACCGGAAAGACTGCCGTCCGGAGGTTAAAGACTTTATCGAACTGAGTAAACAAGTAATTGAAGAAAATGACATGTGACATTTTTTGGACAAGACAGTGTAATAAAAAACGCAATAAAAAACCTCCTGTGATTCTGTGTGGTTGTAAGACCACATCTGTTTATCACAGGAGGTTTTCCTTTTCGTTTGCTATATTCTCGCCAAGATTAGATTGACTTTATTGTTTCAGCGTTCTGTTAAATTCCTCTTTATTTTCTTCAATCGCCTGCTGTCCCCCCACGACGCA
>JAEEGL013381092.1_pt1 | contig 11201 bp, 9 predicted proteins | sample 9134231 | NCBI WGS metagenome assembly JAEEGL01 (sample SAMN16246548, study PRJNA631951) | gut metagenome | biome: gut microbiome; feature: rumen; material: fiber-attached | host: Bos | place: Iran: Karaj | collected 2018-10
CTTTACGGCAGACTTCCAATATCTGCTCTTTTTCAATGATGGAGATGGGATAGAATTTGTCCGCCACATCCTTGCAGACCGCTCCCTCTTCCCATGCAAAGCAGATGGTTCGAACTCCCATTTCCTTCGCCTTTAATACTAACGGCAACTGAAGGTAGCTGGCTCCAATGATAGCAAGTGTCTGTTGCATGATTAAAAATCTATTATCCCTCTTTAATGATTGAACAGATGTTATCCACTGTTTCCAACTCCAACTCCTCATAGATTGGAAGCGTCAGCACTTCGGCGGCAATACGTCTGGCAACTGGCGTGGATGTTGTTTGGGAAAATGGCCTCAATCTGTAACATTCCAAATCACATGTCAGTGGATAGAAATACTTACGAGCTATTATGTCATGACTTTTTAGTTTCTCAAACACTTCGTCTCGTGATTGTCGAAAACCATCGAATACCACTGGCATATAGGCGTAATTTGATTCAACTTCGTCCTGTTCAGGACACAACCTAATGCCATAAATCTCCTCCAACTGTTCATGGTAGCGTTCCGAAAGCCTCTTTCGCTTTATGATGCAATTTTTGATATGTTTCAAATTGCAAAGCCCCATGGCTGCCTGGAACTCATTCATTTTTGCATTTCCGCCAATGTACATGCAAGATTCTGGACCACGGATGCCGAAATTCTTCCAATCATTCAATACCTGCACTAAGGAATCATCATTGAAGCAAACCGCCCCTCCTTCAATTGTGTTATAGACTTTTGTGGCATGGAAGCTGAACATGCTTGCATCGCCGAAATTGGCGGCACTTATGCCATTTTTCGTCACGCCAAAAGCATGAGCAGCATCATAAATGACTTTTAATCCATGTTTTTCAGCAATGGCTTGAATATCTCCTACATCACAAAGATTGCCATACACATGGACAGGAAGAATTGCAACAGTCTTATCAGTGATCAATGACTCAATCTGACTGACATCTATTGTGTAATCCACATCATTTATGTCACAGAACACTGGAGTAAATCCACAGCGAACTATGGCATGTGTGGTAGAGACAAATGTGAACGGTGTCGTGATAATCTCCCCACCTTTTGGCATGTTCAATGCCGAAAGGATACCTTCCAATGCCAGATGCCCGTTCGTATAAAGAGCTATGTGCTTTACATCAAGATATTCCTCCAAAACAGATCTCAATCTTTCATGTAATACCCCCTTATTGGTCAGCCAATGACTGTCCCATAGTGGGCGGATTTCCTCGCAATATTCCTTGAACGAGGGCATTGATGAACGGGTGACATTGATCATATTCGAAAAACAGTCCTAAAACATTAGTATTTCTTCTGATATTGCTGTATCATTCCTTTTATATAGGTATAACATTCCAGCCGAAAGACAATTAACCCACCAAGATAAAGCAGTATGCCAGTCACAGCCTGTATCATTATCAAAAAAACGTCATGGAAATGGAGGAAGGATATAGGATAGACAATTAGAGCCATGCAAGTGGCCAGCATGATGTACGGAAGTATATCCTTCATCTGATCGATATACCGATAATTGAGTAGTTTGCGATTAGGCCATGTATTGATCAACTGTGAAAGAAAGCTTTGTATAAGAAGAGTATAGGCCATGGCGAGTACGCCAAACCACATGGAACAAAGAATCAATAAGAGACCTACAATTTTCTTGATAATTTCTAGCTTTAGAAACAAGTCACTCCGCCCCAATGCTTTCATTGCATTTAAATTCGCTGAATTAATCGGCCTGAACAACATGGTGACACAACTGATTCTCAAAAAAGGTACACACGGCATCCATTTATCCCCTAATACTAAATGGACAAATGGTACAGCAGCAGCTGCTACCCCTAACATCATCGGCGACATGATACATGTACTCATCTGAATCGCGCGTTGTGTCATGTCTTTGACATTTGCTGGCTGTGTCTGTGCTTTGGACATGACAGGAAAGATGACACTGTCGATGGAATCATTGATGTTGTTGGTAATCAGATTGGGTATCTGATGTCCTCGGTTGTAGAATGCAAGCTCCTGTACTGTGTATATTTTGCCAATTATCAATGAACGCAGCTCCATATAAGTGCGATCAATTAAAGAAGAAACTAGCAATTTCCAGCCGTATGAAAACAGCCTCTTAAGACGTTGCATGGAAAACATCAATCTTGGTCGCCAATGGACAAATGCCCAAAGAACAAGTGTTCCAACTCCAGTCGTGAATAATTGCTGGACTACCAATGCCCATACACCGAAGCCTTTGTACGCCATCCACAATCCTGCTACAGCTGCAAGAATTGAACTTATCATTGTTGCAAGAAAAAAAATTCGGAAGAGAAGATGGCGAGATATGTACGCTCCTTGGACATTGCGAACGCCGGATATGATTAATATTAATCCTAGCACACGTGTTATTGAAACCAATTCAGGCCTTTGGTAGAAATCAGCTATAATTGGTGAGCAGAAATACAATCCTATATAGAGAACCAGACAAAAGAAAATGTTACAGTAGAAAACAGATGAAAAGTCCAAATCATCAGCATCTTTCTTCTGAATCAGCGCCGTGCCCAAGCCACAATTAACAAAAACATTTAGAATAGTGGTAAAAACCATCACAAGAGCTAGCGTGCCGAATGCATCTGGACCTAGAAGTCTTGCCAGTACCATTCCGACTACTAGCATAATGCCTTGGCTACCGCAACGTTCAAGGAAACGCCAAATAAGGCTATCTACTATATTTTTATGATTCATACTATAATTATCTATCTATATTTATATCTGCTATGATATCTGTTATCTTGACCTTGGAACTGTAGCATATATAGTAAAATTTTCAGTTTGATTAATTATCTTATATTCAGCTAAAGATAACATATATTTAATCAAAGCAATTTTTGCATTTGATGTATAATGTTTATCTTTTCGTTGAATTTGATTTATATATGAAATAACAATTATTGGTGGATCATCACCATTATTTTGATGATTGTTAATTTCTATAAGAAGATCTTTGATTTTACAAGAAGGGTAATCTATGCATGGTTCTGAAAAATAATTTTCTTGTTTTCCTAATACAAAGCCTAACGGAAAATATCCAAAAATAGCTAATTGCCTTCCCTGTAGTTTATCATTGTTCATTATCATTTGATATTCTTCTAGTTGTTTTGAACGACAATCAGATGTGTACATGCCATTCAAAAGACCTGTTTCATCATTGACACTGTAAGTTAAATTATTATATGTAGAATCCATATATATTATAGGCAATTTGATAATATTGCATATTAACACTCCAAATATTAAAATAAAATAGCATAAATAATAATATATTGTAATACAATTTGTCATTTTATCTTTAAAATAATAACAAATTCTTTTAGATTGTTTTAGTAAATCTTTATTAGGAAGAATAACAGGAACTAGATATAATTGAATTATACTTAATCGAAATAATCCTAAATCTGACCCGAAAACAGTACAAGGTGCAAGTATCAAAGCTATTGAATTTAAAAATACAAATGTTGGTTTTGTTCTAAAATATTTTAATAGCTTAATTAAACATAATATCAAACAATACAAATATAATAATATATACATGTTTTGAGATGTATATCTTTTATATTTAAAAATATAAATTAAACTATACAATAAAGAAATTATTATTATTGTATATTCAACTTTACTTGTTTTATTTTTACAAAATGTAAAAAATCCATTTAATAAAATAATAGATGGCAAAATATATGTAATGGCTAAGAATAATGCCTTTATCGTTTGTTTTGCTATTAATTTTACTAAAATAAATATTGAATGAGCATCCTTTGTTTCCTCTATATTAAGAAAATTATAAAAATTATTAGTTGTTTTGCCCAAAGCTAAATTATAATAGTTTCTAAATGACAAAAATATTTCTGTTGGCTTCATATAAAACATCATAACCAACAAGTCCAAGAATATCCCAATTATAGAACCAATAAGAAAATAAGAAAACATAATAACGATTTTCTTTTTGGGTATTTTTTTACTGAGGTAATATATAACAATACTAAAACAGATAGAAATAAACAATATATTAGGGAGACGAACAAAAACATTAATTCCAGATATTATTCCGGAAAATATAACTAAATATTTATTATCGTTTATAAGACCATCACGAAGCAAAAGAATTGCAAATATTAGTAGAAGTCGTGTTAATACATAATAATTAAAAAGCGCTTCCCCATTCTTTGTCCCCAGCGAAAGAATAAAAAGCAAAATTAAAAGAATATTCTTGTGAACATATGGACAAAATATTTTATAAACAATATATAATGTTAATAATCCAATCAACCAATGTAATATTCTTAAAACTAGTAATTGCCCAAATGGTAATATATTATATATTAATCCACCGATTAAAGTTGTAAGAAATAATCCGATATCATGAATACCATTTCCAGAAAATACATTTTTGTAATTAGCTAAACTATATCCTGTATCAGTATAATCAATACCTTTATTTATGAAAGGTATTCTCCATACTATAATTAATATTATCAAAAGTATTTTTAACAAATTATCTTTGTTAAAAATTATATTCTTTACATATTTCATTATTTTATCAATATTTTAGATATCTACTTTTTTATGAGCGAATTTTTTTTATTAGATTTGGGAAATAACATCCTAATGTTATATATAATTTTCTCTTTAAAGATGTATTTTTGAATGCTCCTTTCTGTTTTGCAGTTTTATAATCATTATTTGCTATAGCTATTTCAAACTCTCTCCAGTCTATACACTCGGATATTTCTTTATTATATCTATATTCTGTATAAACATCATACTTCTTTAAGAATGTAATTATATTCTTTTGATCTTCTGCTAATTTTTTGGAATTCATTCCTTCACGTAATGTCCATGAACCTTCAGTAAATCGACGATATGCAGACATATTATAGTTGAGATAATATAGTGGAGCCTGTGCAGCACAATATAATCTTATTACCATGTCATTATAACGTTTACCTAAAAATTCAGATCCAAAATTTGCTAATAAATCTCTTCTCAAGAACATTGTTGCAAAATGTGGAGCCTCCAATTGGTTTCCAATCAAACATGACATTGGAACTGGTCCATCTGAAGATAATAATTTCTTATTCTGTATTAATGTCTTGTCTTTTTTTACCATATCGTAAGCATGGCAACAACCACTATATTCAGGATTTTTTTCCATAAAATCATATTGAATCTGTAGTTTATTAACATCTGTCCAATAATCATCTCCTTCACAGAATGCGATATATTTTCCTTTTGCACGTGGTAGTTGAATATTTGTGGTAATTTTTCCGCCTCTTGAATATTGATTTTCTTTTTGAATGATAGGTTTCATTATTTCAGGATATTTCTTTGTATAATCTTGAATAATTTCTGAAGTCTTATCTGTAGACGCATCATCATGTACTAATATTTCATATTGAACAGAAGTTTGTTGCATAATTAAACTGTTCAAACAATCTTGAATATATTTCTCTTGATTGTATGTATTACAGATAATACTAATGATAGGATAAGGTTCATTCATTTTTCGTATAGCTCTGTATGAAGATTTCCAGCTCTAATATCATTGCGAAATTTGTCACAATAATATTGCGCTTTCAGAACATCAAAAGGATGATTTCTATTTAGACATCGTTGTAAAAAAGTACCGATATTGGCCCATCTTGTACATAGTCGAGAATAAGGCCCAAGATTCCATTTGTATGTAAGGTATTCACGATTGATGATTTCCATCATTGTGATTGTTCTACTTGATTCTCTCCATTCATTTGAAATTCTATGATATACTGCTATTGATGGGTCGAGAATGCAATCCATTCCTGATTTCTTTGCTTCTTTACAATATCTATATGAAAAATCCAAGTCTTCTGGATATCCGTATTTAATTAATCTCTCATCCCAATAAATACTCCATTTCTGAACTAGACTTTTTCGAATAACAAAAAAAAATCCCATAGCCCAATCAGTTGCAACTTTTGTATTTTGCCTTATTGGATACCGGCCATAGATACCTTTGGAAATAATGCCTTTTCTTCTTGATTGAAATGAATTATGTAAGAATAAATACCCCCAATATGAACTTTTATAAATACTATTCAAATCAATAGCTCCTATGAGAGCTATTGTTGGAATAGACATTTTTGAACGTACATTGGCGATCGTTTCGTATTCAAGAGTAACATCATCGTCCATGAAGATGATTATCTCGTTTTCAGCTTGTTTAATTCCTATATTTCTTGCATATGTTAATGAATGCTCATCAATATGATTATATTTTATTTCAAAAGGCAAGTTCTTTTTCCATTTATGAATTTCTAACTCTGTATTATTGTTATTACTTTGATCAACTATTATCATTTCATCTGGGAATGAAATCCCCATTGACAGTGATGTAATAGTCTCTTTAATTGATACAGGACGATTTATAGTCGAGATGATGACAGATATTTTTAAATTTGAGATCACTTAGATACTCTCTTGACAAAAAAGAATATGACTAATTCGAATATTTCATAATGCATAATATTGAATATTAGATTTCAAATTATTTGAAATATTATCCTATAATTATTTGATGGTAAAAGTTTGTCTACACAAATAATGCTTTATTTTTTATCTTTTACTCGGCACAACAATTTGAGCACAAAGCAGAACACCTATTTAATAATATTTCTATAAAATGTTATTTTCAATTAAACATGTTGAACAAAATAATCGAAATACTTTCATATTTCTTGGGAAGCACTCTACTCTTTCTTCAACATTAATATTTTCTCCATTTTCCAAAGGTAATTCTTCATTGAATTCATTTTCATCATAAAATAGTATTGAATTTTTTGTTCCATGACAAATGAGATGTAGCTATCTATATGATTGAATGTTTAAACATTTCTAAACAATTAATAAAATCTAGTTTATTTTTTGCTGACATGAAGATAGGATTCTTGCCAGATACCTTTATATTTGCTGAAAGTAAAGAACCCAATCTAAAATTGATTCTACCCAAAGATTCAATTATAAACACATCTGGAATCGTTCTATTATTCATAATTTTTTGAAGAGAATTTTTACCGTATAATTTTATAAAACTTTTCTGAATGATTTTTAATATAAAATAGAAATGAATATACTATTACTGCAAACCATGAACTCCTAAACCTCAGTATAAATTTGAAAATTTTTTCAATTTTATCATTAGCATGATATAATGGCAAATATTTTTTTATATTTGTATCTTTGAATATTTCTTTTATTAATTGACGCTTTTCTCTTAAAGATAAGTTTGCATTTATTCTATACATATTTGGAATACATGTATGTAGATATGATATATACGAATTTGCATATATAGTTAAATATTCTTGATTGTCGAACATTCTATATTCTGAAAAGAGATCATATTTTCTTTGATTTAGTTCTTTAACAATACCATAAAGTCCTTTCTTATATCTTGCGCATAAAGATCCTACTCCATCTTTCACATAATGGTAAAGACAATGATTTGAAATCATACCTTTTCTTATATATCTAAAATATTTCATGTTAAAATCATTATCTTGTCCAGTAATAAATTGTTTTTCGAAACGAATATGATTCCTTTCAATTATCTCACGTCTATATATTTTATCCCAAAGATATGGGAAACGACGTGACGCTTCCAAACGTGCTATATATTCTGGAATGTTATCTGTTATATAATTATCACAAGGTAAATTCATCGTTTTTTCTGATAATGTAACAAAAGTTCCATCTTTTTGTTGTCTTTCAAAAAATCTTGCACAACAGACTGAATCTAATTCATCATCATTACTTATCCATGATACCATTTTTTCAATCATGTTTGATTCATACCAGTCGTCTGCATCCATGAACATTACATATTTCCCAGTGGCTATGTCAAGTCCAAAATTTCTTGTTTCACTAGCTCCACTATTTTCTTTTTGTATTAATTTGAAACGTTCATCTTTATTAGCAAAAAATTGTAAAATTTCTATACTATTATCTGTAGAACCGTCATTAATCAAAATTAATTCAATATCAGTATAAGTTTGATATAATAAACTACTAAGTCCTTTGTTTAACTTTCGTGCAACATTATATACTGGAATAATAACTGAGACTTTTTCTTTTTGAGATATCATACTTCAATTTTCGATATTTATATTAATAATTATTATTTATTTCTTTTTTATTATAAAATAACATCTTATATCTTTCAAATATTCCTAACATTAACCATAAAAAGAATGTTGATACACCTGGACCAAATGGAACATAACCTTCAAATATCGATAAAATACTAAAATAAATTACAAGTATATTTACTGATTTAATTATTAATCTGTCATTATTATCTTGACACATTAATAAATTAATACATTTATTCGAAATTTGTATAAAATATAAATATGTTATTGGAATGTAAAGAAAAAATGATAAAAGACCTCCAGACCGAAGAACATACAAAGGAAAGCTGTCAATATAAGCCCATCCACCGACACCTATAAATGGATGATTGATAAATTCTTCATATGCTATAGCAAAAAATTGTAATCTTTTACTTGTAATTGAATCTAGAGTAATCGTCTCTAATCCATTGCTCATATCACCTTGGATATAAAATAAAAACGAATTAGAATTAATATATAATGGGGAACAAATGATAAATATAATGATGATGATTATTATAAATTGAATATTTTTTATGTTCTTCTCTCTTATAGTGACATAAAAGTATGAAATAATTGTAGCCACCATCGGCGTTCGAGAATGTGATTTATATAATAAGATGAAAAAATACAAACATAACAATAACATGAATAATGATTCTTTTTTATTTTTTATTGTTGGTAATATACAATACAATAACAAGGTCAGGCATTCACCTATAAGAAGTCCATATTGATTTTTAAAAAAAGCACTTGAATTAAATGTAGCCAATGATAACACACTAAAGATTAAAGCTAACAAAATATATTGAATTCTAATATTCTTAATATTTGTACCTAATATATAAAAAAATGAACAATATATCAAGGTTCTTGCAACACCTGGACCTTTTGAAAGGTAATATCCTTGAGCATAGAAAAAATGACCTTGAATTACTGCTATAAAATATATAAATATAAGGTAAAGTGATAATTTTGTGATGATTATTCTTTTATCACTTTTATATAATAAAAATAAGAATAACAACCATAAAGGTACAAAAGACATACTACAAAACAATTTCACATATGAATTCTGTGATATTGTATGCAAAGTCAAAAAAATTAGAAAGCAAATATAATATTCCACTTGTATCTTAATAAGTCATTTACCACTGTCTAAAGTGGTGGCTTGTTTAGCCATCTCAAAATGGTCTTTCTCCATTGTTCCTACTTTATAGAGCCAGAGCCATTGTAGCGGCCATTTTCGTAACTGTCAAACTTTGTGTTTCTCCCTAGCAAAGCTTGGAGTTTACATATTTAAAATTAATTGTATAAACTTTTTTTATCACTTATTTACTAAGTTTTGATTCAATCACAGTTATATGTGATTTTGCTATGTTCTCTGTAGTCCAATCATGAATTTTTTCAAGATTAGAACTAGACATTTTCATGCGAATATTTTCATTTTTTAATAAATAATTAATTTTTTCTGCTAATTCTATATCATCTTCTGCTTTCACAACATATCCATTTATACCATTATCAATTAATTCAACACCTGCCATACATTTATCTGTAGTTATAACTGGAACTCCTTGGGCCATTGCTTCATTAATAACCAATCCCCAAATATCCTCCCTTGTTGGTAAAACAAAAATATCTGATGCTTTATAATAAGGATACAGATCTTGTTTATTCATAAAATCCATGATAAATACATTTTTTATATGATATTTTTCAATCATCTTTTCATACATCTCTTTATCTTTGCCTCCACCAATGATAACCAATGTTGCATTACAGGAAATCTGAATCCATGATTGTAAAAGTATATCAAAACCTTTTCTATAAATAAATTGTCCAATTGAAAGCACCATCGGATATAAAGGCAAATTTAAATTATGTCTAATTCTTATTTTTTCATTTGAATCAATTACTGAACATAATATATCTTCAGAATGAAGTGATGTAAAATTATGTTTATAAATACACATTTTATTCGCACCATATTTCAAATAATTATCCGTTGCTGATTTTCCACTTGAAAACAAGGCAGTGGCTCCTTTGAAAATAAACGGATATATTATTCGTTTAACAAATCTTCTAAATATACTTTTATGATATATCGCTCCATCTGAGTTTATAAAATATGGGATATTAAATAAATGGCAGAATATTACGGCCAAAAGACTTGGTTTTGTTGTACAATCATAAATTAGAACAAAATCATATTTTCTTATATTTATAAGTTTTTTAATAAAATGAATCCACTTCTTAAAATTTGTAATTATAATAAAATTTAATTCATCATTTTGACAAAACCACTTTTCATTGCTATTTTCATTTTTATTAGATGAAAAATACACATCTAAATCATATGATCTAGATAAATATTTGAAAACATCAACTCTATATGGAGCTGGATAAGAAGATGAAACTAGACCTTTTTTCCTCATAATTCATTAAATTTTTGAGCTATTTTTTTAATCTCTATAATTTCCATATCCCACCATTTTATTTTTTGTAATTTTTCTATTATATTATTATTAAAACGCATTCTAATAATCTTTGAAGGAACTCCTGCTACTATAGCATAATCAGGAATATCATGAGTAACAATTGCACCAGCTCCTATAACAACGCCATTTCCAATTTTAACACCACTTTTTATTAATACATTTGAGCCTATCCAAACATCATTTCCTATTATTGTATTAGGACATGATTTATACTCTAATTCCAATATATTAATATTTAAACAATTCTTTCCACGAATAAATATTGGAGATGTTGATAGTGTATTTAATGGATGTGATGGCATTCCAATATTACACTTTTCAGAAATTGAACAAAATGAACCTATAGATGTATTTTGAACGAGAGAATCTCTTCCAATATAACTATATCGACCTAATGAACTATTATAAAATCGACAATGTGATTTTATTGCACATGTCTTATCAATTTTACTATTTATCACTACAGATGTAAACGAC
>JAEEGL013686804.1_pt1 | contig 11201 bp, 11 predicted proteins | sample 9134231 | NCBI WGS metagenome assembly JAEEGL01 (sample SAMN16246548, study PRJNA631951) | gut metagenome | biome: gut microbiome; feature: rumen; material: fiber-attached | host: Bos | place: Iran: Karaj | collected 2018-10
CATTATAGAGCCGTTTTGCCGTGATATGAACGCTTTAGAAAAGACCCTGGAGTGGCATTTTTGCCACAGCAAAGGCGTAGAATTAACGGACGAAGAAATGGGAAAGATAGACTATGAAGTCTTTAAAAGGCTTTTAGTTAAAGTGACCTGGAAAGACTACCCGGAGCAGCCCGCCCGCCTGGAGCGGATCAAAAAGGCCAGGAAAGAAAAGGAAAAAGAGAAAAAGAAAGCGCAGACAGAAAAGAAAGCCGAGTAGGAGCCTATAAAAGAATGAGGGCTAGAGCGTAGTAGAGCTAGTAAAAACGCAAAGCAGCCTTGCAACCGTATACCTCACCAAAGCGCTAGCCGAGACCTGGGGCAAGCAATTTGACGATGCTATTTTTAATACCGCCTGCCTTTATTCCTACCTTTTTGAGCTGGGTAGAATCCAGGGGATCAGAGAGGAACGGGCCAGGCATAGAAAAAGCCCTCAGCAATGAGGGCATACCTTTTTAAGCCCGCAGCACTCGACAAACTGAGAGCAAAAGAGGGGGGTATCGGTGTGCCTAGATATAGTGCAGGACCAAAAGCGCTACACAATATACCAAAATAACAACTATAGCAGCCGGGCCAACTGGCCTTTAGAACAGCGGCCAAAACGCCAAAAAGCCCGAGTTAGCGGGTGGTAACGATGTGCAGAGAGGGGGGTATCGGTGTGCAGAGAGGGGGGTATCGGTGTGCAGAAAATTTTTTGAACCCGCACAAACACTAGGTTTTTAGGCCCTCAAAAAGCCTAATATAACTAATAGTATTAAGAAACGCACAAGGTCCCGCCTTTATGCGGGCCGTGTGCTATAATAAGCCCATAAAAACAGCAGCGCCCAGGGGCAGCCCAGGGCAGCCAGCTTAAAGGAGTGGTAACAATGGATAGAAACGCCGCAAAGCAATACATTAAAGATCACCTGGAAGAGTACCTGGAGAGCCGGGGTATAGATCCTAGAAAGCCTTTTCGATGCCTTAACCCGGATCATAACGACAGACACCCGAGCATGAGCGTAGACAAAAGCAGCAGCTCCGGCCCTCATTGCAAATGCTTTTCGTGCCAGGCCTACTATGATACTTTTGACCTTATAGGCCTGGAATATGGCCTAACAGAGGATAAGGAAATCTTTAAGAAAGCCTATGAAGTATTCCACCTGGACAGCGCAGAGTACCAAAAACCGCCCAAAATCGAACGAAACGGCAAGCTCCAGGCACACAGCCAGGAAGCGCCGGACGAAGTGAAAGAGGGGCCGAAAATCGACTTTACAAGCGTAGTAGAAGCAGCGCATAAAGAGCTATTGAACACGCCGGAAGCGCTGGCATATTTACAGCGCCGGGGCCTCAGCGCACGGATCATAGAAGAGTATAAGCTAGGCTATGACCATGAGGGCTATAACCACCTCTTAAAGGACTACCCACAGAACCAGGCCAAGAGTAAAAAAGCTGGCCTCTATCGTTTCGTATATCCATACCCGGACACCGAGGGCCGCTTTACCTACTTTTTAACGGAGATCGCAGACCGCAGCCAGGTAGACGAATGGAACGGAAAATATAGAAAGATCAGCAAGGGAGAGAGCGGGCTAGAGGCCAAGCTTTTTAATGAGAGATACCTACAGAACCCGCCAAAAGCTATTTTTATATGCGAGGGTGTTTTCGATGCCCTCAGCGTAGAAGAGGCAGGCGGCAAGGCTATAGCTTTTGTAGGTACAGCCCACAGGCGCTTTTTAGGACTTTGCAAAAAGTACCGCCCTCAGACTACCTTTATCATAGCGCTGGACAATGACGGGCCGGGCCAGGAATCCACCGAAAGAGTGAAAGCGGGCCTGGAAGCCCTGGAGATCCCGTATATTGTTAGATCGGCAGCCCAGGGCAAGGACTTTAACGAAGCGCTCCAGGCAGACAAAGCGGCCTTTATTGAGTATATCCGGCAAGCAGAAGAGGAAGCAGAAGCGGAACAGGAAGCAGCAGAGGCAGCCGAGAGGGACGAATATTTAAAGACCTCAGCGGCAAGCTATTTACAAAATTTTATAGACGGTATAGCGGAAAGTGTGAACACGCCCTATATACCTACAGGCTATAGCAATTTTGACGAAGTGTTAGACGGGGGCTTATATGAGGGCCTCTATACTATAGGCGCTATTAGCTCCCTGGGAAAGACTACTCTTATTATTCAGATAGCAGATCAAATAGCGCAGGCGGGTACAGATGTTTTAATCTTTTCCCTGGAAATGTCTAGGGCCGAGATCATAGCCAAGAGCATAAGCAGGCTAACGATCCAGCTAGTCTTAGAGACAGGCGGAGACACCCGAAACGCCAAGACGGTAAGAGGAATAACCACGGGCAAGCGCTATGAGAACTACAGCAAGGCAGAGAAAGACCTTATAAGCCAGGCTATAACTAGATATAGCGAATATGCGGGCCGGGTGTATATCAGCGAGGGGATCGGAGACATAGGAGCGGAAAAGATTAGAGAAACCGTAGAGCGCCACAAACGCTTTACAGGAAGAACCCCGGTTATTTTCATAGACTACCTACAAATTTTAGCACCGTATAACGAACGATATACTGACAAAATGAACACAGACAAAGCCGTAATAGAGCTAAGAAGAATCAGCCGGGACCATAAAACGCCCGTCATAGCTATTAGCTCTTTTAACAGACAGAACTATAAAGAAGCCGTGACTATGGAAGCCTTTAAAGAGAGCGGGGCTATTGAATACTCCAGCGACATTTTAATAGGCTTGCAGTTAAAGGGAGCCGGGGAAAAGAATTTTGACGCAACAGAGGCAAAGAGGCAGAACCCGAGAGAGATAGAGCTAGTCATACTTAAAAACAGGAACGGCAGAACCGGGGATAAAATCAGCTTTAAGTACTACCCGCTCTTTAACTACTTTATTGAGGAATAAAGGGGGCTTATAATGGAGCTGGACTTTACAAAGCTAAACAGCATAGGAAGCCACGAAATCATAGAGCAGACGGGCGAAAAAACGCCCTCAGAACAGCCCAAAAAACCAGCCGAGAGTATGCCGGGGCATGAAGTCAAACAGGCAGACAGGGCAGCTCTAAAGGACAAAAACGAGACGAAAAGAACCGAATGCAGCGAGATCATAAAAAACTACCTAGACAAGCTTCCAACGGAAAAGCAGAAACCAGCATCGAAAGCCTGGAAGCCCACACCGTCTAAAGTGGGAAACTGTATTAACAAAGAGCAGGAGCCAAAACAACCCCAGGAAGCGCCAAAAACGGCCCCAGGACAAGCCGGGGAAAATGCGGGTACAACTTCCACAAGCGGGGCAGAAAACAGCCCAGGCGGGCAAAATGAGACCCCTTTTGCATCGGACGGGCTACAGCGAAAAGCAGACGAATACAGGGCCACGGTAGACAGGGCAGCAGCCGCCTACAAAAAATACCAGCAGAACATACTAGCAGCCGGGCAGCTCCGCTCCGAGATCACAAAGGGAACCAGGGCCGGAGAGGATATATACACCCTTTTTCTAAAGGCAGCCCAGGCTATAAGCTGTATGACCGGGGACGCATCTTTTGTAGATCAAATAGAGCGGAATCTAAAGAGCGTATACGGGGCCGGACTGCGAGAGCCGCAAGCGCTGGGCCTGGAGATCCAGGAAGTCAAAACCAGGCTAAGGAAGCTGAGGGCGGCAAAGAAAAGAGAGACAGCGCCGGACAGCCTGGCCAGGATCGGCAAGGCAACAGAAGCACACGAAGCCCGACTAAGGCAACTAGAGCAGCTAGCAAGAAAAGCAGCAGAGAGGCCCGCATAGCAGCGGGCTTTTCTTTTTATGCTAGTAATATGCCGATATATGAAAATGATACTTGACAAAATAACAATATTGTAGTATACTAGAGCATAGAAAAAAGCATACACATAGAAATATACACATAACAGTATACACATAAGAACATACCCACAAACACACGGCAAAGGGGCGGCAAATATGAGCGAACTTATAACGATGCAGCAAAGCACCGATATAGCGGAAACCAGGGCTATAGGAGCAGACACCTTTTCCCGCTTTATTGCATACCTGGACAGCTCCCCGAAAACAGTAGCGACATATACCAGGGCGCTAAGGCAGCTTGCAAACTACCTTGCTATTAACGGCATACGGCAACCTCAGCGGGAAGATATTATAGCGTTTCGGGACGAACTGAAAGCCAGCGGGCACAAGCCTACAACGATACAGAGCTATATAACCGCTACAAAAATCTTTTTCACCTGGACAGACCAAGAGGGCCTATACCCGAACATAGCGGCACACCTTAAAGGCGCTAAGCTGGATCGGAACCACAAGAAAGACTACTTGACCAGCAGCCAGGTTAAAGAAGTGCTTAACAGTATAGACCGCTCCGGCGAAAAAGGCCTCAGAGACTACGCTATGCTTTTCTTAATGGTAACAGGCGGGCTAAGAACGATTGAAGTAGCCCGGGCCGATATAGGAGACCTTAGAACCCTGGGAGACAACACCGTGCTTTATATCCAGGGCAAGGGCCGGGAAGAAAAGACCGAGTATATCAAAATATCAGCGCCAGCAGAAAAGGCTATAAGAGCCTATTTAAAGGCCAGGGGCGAAACCCTGGAGAGTGAGCCGCTCTTTACATCTACCAGCCACAACAACCAGGGCGAGCGCCTAACTACCCGGAGTATAAGCGGGATCGTTAAAGAACGCTTGCAGAATGCGGGCTATGACAGCTCCAGGCTAACAGCCCACAGCCTGCGACATACAGCGGTAACGCTTTCTTTGCTTGCAGGCCGTGACCTGGCAGAGGTACAGCAATTTGCTAGACACGCTAATATAGCCACCACAATGATATATAACCACGCATTAGACCAGGCTAAAAACGGGTGCAGCGAGGCTATAACGGCAGCTATAACAGGCTAACAGTATACACATAGCAGCATACACATAAACACACAAAGCGGGGATAATATGACACCACACGAAAAGGCAGCCGCAACCTTAAAACGGCACAAGGCAGAGCAGCGGCAAAGGGAAGCCGGAAGAAAAGCAGAGCGGGAGCTTATAAAAAAGAACCTACTAAAGATCATCGACAGCGACAGCGCCACGGCAGCCGAAAAGCTGGAAGCCTCTAGGCTTTTGTTAGAGCTGAAATCATAAGCATATACACATAACAGCATACAGATAGAAGTATACATATAAAGAGGGGACAATATGACACCACAAGAAAAAGCAGCAGAGACCAGGCAGCAACACCAGGAAGCCCGGGACCGGAAGCGGAACGAATGGAAAGAAGAGCGGGAGCTTATAAGAGCCAGCATGAAAACGATACTACAAAATCCCAGCGCCACACCAGGCGAAAGGCTGAGGGCCGCCAAGATCCTTTTAGAGCTGGAAACCTAAGCCGCTATACTTAAAGGAGTGAGATACTATGCGGGCAGAGCTAGGACTATTAGCGGAAAACGATAAACGCTTTTTAGATATGATCGGCGGCAGCGCCGGGGTAACACAATTCAGAGAGGCAGCCGAGGCAGCCAGCGCCGAGCCGTGCCCTTTTTGCGGGGGTAGACCAGCGGCAAGAGTAAGCAGCTTATTAAACCGCCTGGCCGTGAAAGTGTATTGCCAGGAATGCGGGGCCGGGACTAAGACATATATAGTAGGGCCTGCCCTCATCGGTGAGAGCTTTACAATAATGGGAAGCCTGGAACGGGCTACAGAGGACTGGAACAGACGCACACCCGCCCCCGGGTAAAAAGCAGGCCCACACCTGGGGAGAACTGATAAGAGGGTGCTATTTTTCGGGCGGGACGAATTTTTCATTTTTTCCGGCAGAAAAAACCGGGAAAAGGGGGGATTAAATGAAATCTACCAGCAAGAAAGCGGAATATATCACTTTAAGAGCCGAGGGCCTCAGCTATGCCAAAATAGCCGAGAAAATAGGCATCAGCAAAAGCACTTGCAGCAAGTGGGAAACGGAGCTGGCCGGGGAGATCCAGGCGGCAAAAGACGAACGCCTGGAAGAGCTACAGACCCTCTATAGGATCGGCAGAGCCGCCCACATCGAAAAGCTAGGGAAGATGCTAGAGAGGATCACCGAGGCCCTGGAGCAAAAAGACCTAGCAGAAGTGCCAGCGGATAAGCTCTTAAAAATATACCTGGACTATGAGGGCAAGCTCCAGGCGTTGAAAACGGAGCCGGGAGCAGCCTTTAAGGACTACACGGGGGAAGAGCTACTGGCAGCAATCGGCAGCCTATACGAAAAAATGAAAGCCGGGGAGATCACGCCCCAGCAGGCAAAAGCAGAATTAACGGCCCTGGACGCTATGAGGCGAACCCAGGCCGAGCAGTTTAATACATGGTAAAAAACAGCCGTTTCTATTGAATAAAAAGGGGGAAAACATAGTGGAGATAAGGCTAGCAATAATAAATCAAAAGGGGGGAGTAGGAAAAAGCACCACGGCCCAGGCAATCGGAGCGGGGCTGATCCTTAAAGGCTACAGAGTGCTTTTTATTGACCTGGACGCACAAGGAAACCTCAGCTATAGCATGGGAGCCAGCACAAGGGGCTATAACGCTATGGGAATCCTGGAACGCCCGGAGACCGCAAAGGAAGAAATACAGCACACGGAAGCCGGAGACATTATAGCCAGCTCCCCGAAACTAGCCGGAGCAGACAAGCTCTTAGAGGAAACGGGCAAGGAATACAGGCTAAAAGAAGCCCTGGACAGCTTAGAGGGCCTATACGACTATATGATTATAGACACGCCGCCCGCCCTGGGAATCTTGACTATTAACGCCTTAACCGCCTGCACGGGTGCTATTATCCCGGCCCAGGCAGACCCCTATAGCCTACAGGGTATAGTACAATTAAGCAGCACGGTAGACACGGTAAGGAAATATTGTAACCCGGGCTTAAAGCTCCAGGGGATCGTTATAACCCGCTTTAATGGGCGCTCTATCATAAGGCGGGAAGTAGCCGAGGCGCTGGAACAGACAGCCCGGCAGCTCCACACGAAGCTATACAAGGCCCGCATAAGGGAATGCGTGAGCCTAGTAGAAGCCCAGGCCACAAGGACACCTATTTTTAAGTATGCACCCAGGAGCAACGCAGCAGCCGATTATAAAGCCTTAGTGGAAGAGATAGAGAAAGGGGACTAAACACAATGGCAAAGAAAAGCTTTTATGAGGACATTAACCCGGCAGAGCTTTTTATAAGCAGCAAGCCGGAAAAGGAAGAGGCCACGGAGCGCCGGAGATCGGCAGCAGCTCCAGCGGGATATAAACCCAACTATGAATATATCGAAACGAAGAGCAAAAGGCTACAGCTCTTAGTGAGGCCGAGCCTACTTGACCAGCTCCGGGCCACAGCCAGGGCAAACGGGCAGAGCATGAACGACCTAGTAAACACTATCTTAGAGGAAGCCCTCAGAAAGGAATAAAAAACAATGCCGGAGATCAAAGTATACACGCTGGAAGAGGTATGCAAAATTCTTAGTATCACGAAAAGAACGGTATACAACTACATAAAAGCCGACAAGCTCCACGCTTTTAAAATGGGTAAATACTGGAGAGTGACAGAGGAAGCCCTAAGAGAATTTATAGGCCAGGACACGCCCGTAGTAGAAAGCAACAGACGCAAAGAGAACCAGGCATAATATAAGCCCTCATAACAGCTTAACTTCTGTAAACATACATTAGCAGAAGTTAAAACAGAGGGTAAGACAGCCCCGGAAAAGGGGCGGTATATGAAGATATACACATAACCGTATACACACAACGGAAAGGGGACACGCCTTTTTGAAATCGCAAGAAACGAAAGCAGCCTTTATAAGAATGAGGGCAGAGGGGAAAAGCTATGCTAAGATAGCTGAGGCCCTGGGGATCAGCAAGAGCACTTGCAGCGCATGGGAGCGGGAACTAGCAGCCAGTATAGCAGAGCTGAAACAAGAGCAGCTAAATGAGCTATACGAAGAATACCACATGACAAAGGAAGCCCGCATAAAGAAGCTAGGGGACACCCTGGGCAGCATTAACGAAGCGCTGGAAGCCGCCGACCTAAGCGAAATGGCCCCGGAGAGGCTACTAGATTTTAAGCTAAAGTATATTGATGCCTTAAAGGGCGAATATGCGGGCACAGGGAAGCCCTACCAGTTTGAGGGTAAAATAAACCCCGAGAACATAGTAGAAGCCCTGGGAGACCTACTTAACAGAGTGAGGAACGGAGAAGTAACGCCGGAGCAGGCCAGCCGGGAAAGCGCCGTTATATCGTCACTCTTAAAGGCCTATGATATAGCAGAGATCCAAACCAAACTAGAGGCGCTAGAATCCATTATAGGGGGCAGAGCATGAGCAGCAGAGTAACACGCCTTTTGAAGAAAAAAGGCTGGACGGGCAAGGAAGTAGGCCAGCTACTTATAGCCAGTATGCTTAACGACATAGAGCAGATAAACCAGGAAGAGAAAAAGCCGCTTTTCACGCAAGCAGAGTTTGAGAACATCGAAAACACCCTAAACACAGAAAAGGACTTTTTGACCTATGGCGTATATAGGGACCTCTACAGCTCTATTATAGACAGCTACAACAGGGGCCAGGGCATTTTCCAGCAATTCTTTAACGGTTTTTCCCGTTTCTTTTCGGAGCTGCAGCTATTAGAGCGGGCAGAGGAAGCCCAGGGAAGCATGGACGGAACGCCGCTTATTATGACGGAAAGCCAGTATAATAGGCTTAAAACAGAAGCAGCCGCCCGCATAGGGGAAGAAAAGCATAGCTTTTGTTTTGTTTTCTTTTGGAGCCTGGAGACCCTTATAGCTATGGAAGAAAACGGGGAGCCTATAGACAGCGCCGTAGAAGCGGCAATAAAGGACACCCGCAAACAGCCGGGCGAACAAAGCCAACTTTACAAGCGGTATCACGAATTTTATAACACGGGGCACTATACCCTAGAGGACGGATCACGAAGCGACCAGCTCCAGGGGACAGAGTGGGAAGATGCCCTGGAGAAAGCATACCTGGAAACGCACAAACTAACCGTAAACGGGAAAAGAGCATCGAACGAAAAGACTATAAAATATTTCAGAGAAAAAGCTTATTTGAAAGCCCAGGAGCTTTACTACCACGGGGCAGAGGCTACTAGAGCTTTTGTAACGGAAAAGACCGGGGAGCCGTGTACCCTAACGGACGAACAAATAGAGAACGACCTAAGCAGCCTTATAAATATGGGGGGCGGCCCTTTTGAGCTTGCACTTTCGTGCGGGCCTATAGCTGCAGCCCTGGACTTTGTGCCTAAAGCGACCTGGACAAAAAACACCGACCCACCGCCCGCAGGCTTAACGCTGCACGACTTCCTGGAGCTATATATAGACGAATGGAGAGCGGGAAAAGAAAAAGAAACCTTGCAGGCCTTTAAGAAGGACTGCCCGGCCCTGTTTGATGCCGTGAAAGCCTATATAGAAAAAACCGTGCCGGAACTCTGCGGGCTTAAACCTAACCAGCTATACAAGGATATTATAAGCGCCTGGGAGCTTGAAAGCTCCGGGCTTATAGGCTATGAGAACTATACAGAACCAGCAGACAGCACCATTCTATCGGTTTTAACTGGCCACAACCCGAAAACAACAGAAGAGCATAGGAAAACAATAAGAGGCGAAAACCGGGGCATAGCAATTATACGGGAGCCTTATAGCTGGCAAGTAGACAAAAACGGAGACTATAAAGAGAGCAAAAGCCCGCTTTCTTATTTTGGAAGCATCGACACCCTGGCCGAGGACGAAACGAGAAAAGAAGAACTCAAAGGCTATTCAAAATACCTTATCTACCCGGCAATGAGCTATTTATATGCTTATAACGCCCTCATGGAGATCCTGGCCGAAGTATACGACCTGCCCGAGCTGAAAAAAACCGCCCGCATAAAGACCAAAGACCTTGAAGGCAGAATGGAAGCCTTTAACTCTTTTTTGCACAGCCTTTATTATGGGGTATACGGGACGAAAGAGGACAAAAAGCGCAAGCGGGAAATTATTAAAGAGGCCCTCTATGAGCTGGACTATGAGCAGCTTAAACCGACAGAGGAAGCTATAGCCGAGGTAACTAAAGAGCTGGAAGCCCTGGGGATCAGCAGCAACGCCAGGAAGAGGCTAAAGTACCTGGATAAATTTATAACCGCCCTGGAGACAATCGGAAAGGGGGCGTTATAATGGGAGCAGAGCTTAACAAAGCCTATAGCGAACAGACCCCGGAGCAGCTCCTAGCGCAGCGAGGAACGCCACGCATAGCGCCGACCATACAGCCAGCAGACGGGCCGGAAAAGAGACCGTATGCAGCAATTCACCAAGGCCCGGGCACAAACGCATTAACCAAACTGAGGGCGGTAGAGAAAAAAGACGATAACAGGCCCGGAAATGTTACCGTAGACAAAATAAACCGCACCGTAACCGTAAAAGGGGATAATATATCGTTACAACTAAGGCAGAAAAACGACACAGACAAGGAACCCTTTGAAAAGGAAATAGCTCTAATGCTAAAGGGCCTTAGTGTTCCTACTTATCAGCTAATTAATATTTTAGGTATGGAGCTAACCAGGACGGGGGCCAAAAGCGACACAGTATTTCTTTCCGTAGAAGATTACATGAAGCGCCGGGGCCTAAAGGATCGGAAAGAGGCACGAAAGCAACTAGTGAGGGGGCTAGAAGCAATTATGAGCTTCACCCCCACATGGGAAGAGCGCAGGCGAGGCGGGGAAACAATAACCTATAGACAAATAAATTTTGCGGATAGCTGGGAGTGGGCAGACAAAAAGAAAAGCTGGGTAAAATTCAGATACGGGGCCTCATTATATGAAATTTTGAAGAACTACCCCACAATGTACTACCCGCTCCAGGCGCTAGAAATTAACCCGCAGCGCAACCCTAATAGCTACCATTTAGTGATAAGAATGGCCGAGCACAAAAACATGAATTTTGGAAAGAAAAACGAGGACATTCTATCAGTAAAAACGCTACTAGACAGCGCTCCATATATTCCCAGCTATGAAGAAGTTATGGCCGGAAACAGGAACCTACAGGCCCGCATTATAGAGCCGTTTTGCCGTGATATGAACGCTTTAGAAAAGACCCTGGAGTGGCATTTTTGCCACAGCAAAGGCGTAGAATTAACGGACGAAGAAATGGGAAAGATAGACTATGAAGTCTTTAAAAGGCTTTTAGTTAA
>JAEEGL015202868.1_pt1 | contig 11201 bp, 8 predicted proteins | sample 9134231 | NCBI WGS metagenome assembly JAEEGL01 (sample SAMN16246548, study PRJNA631951) | gut metagenome | biome: gut microbiome; feature: rumen; material: fiber-attached | host: Bos | place: Iran: Karaj | collected 2018-10
ATACCTGAAGCAGCCAGGATCATTGCGGTAGCCGATGCTTATGATGCAATGAGCAGCAGGAGGAGTTATCGTGAGATACTGCCTCAGGTCAAGATACGCCAGGAGATCGTTGACGGCCGGGGAACGCAGTTTGATCCTGTGTTTGCCGATATCATGCTTGCCATGATCGATGAAGATGCAACATTTACCATGAGAGAGGGCGATTGAGATTTCCATGGATTTTAATCAGGATGAAAATGAGTTATACAGATCCTCGCATCTGATGATCCTGTTAAGTTATACGCTGTTCTCCGTCATACTGTGCGGAGAAGCTGTTCTCATGTCCTGGGAGAGATGGGCGATCGTGCTTGTCCTGTCCGGAGTTGCCGCTGCCTGGATAATCCATATCAGGCGCATGTTGAGCGAATACGGAAGACTTTGGATCTATTCGCTTCTCATGATGGCAACTTTTTTCTTTTACGGAATACATCTGACCAGCATGTTTGACATGTCTACGGTCATGATCGTAGCCATCATGATATATACGATGACCGGGCACAGACCTCTTATCACCATGTGCCAGGTGACCTATTATATAACCATGTCATATGACATAGTCTCCCTCTTCTTATCCGGGGAGACTTTCGATGTTTTAACAGTCACCAGGATACTCGTTCATGTATGCATGATCCTGATGGCGGGATGGGTCGGACGTATCATCATAGACAAATGGGACAAGGTCATGGGCAATTCCCATGAAGAGATTAAGCTGTTAAAGGAACAGTCCGACCGCCTGAATCACTTCCTGGCCAACGTATCCCATGAGATCAGAACACCCATCAATGCTGTAATGGGACTTTCTTCCGTTCTGGAAAAAGAGGATCTCCCTGCGGGAATAAAAGAAAACGTGGATGCCATATCGCAGGCAGGCCACAGGGTAGCCGAGCAGATGGGAGACATCTTGGACTACACGGAGATCGATATGAACAAGCTCTCCGTAAGCCACGAAGTCTATATGATCAGCTCGCTCATAAATGATGTCCTGACTCAGTTGTCTTTTGCGGAAAATTACGGACTTGATCTGGTCGTGGATCTGGATGCTTCCATTCCCGCCGAACTCGTGGGTGATGCGGAGAAGATCAAGAAGATCCTCTGGCATCTGATCACCAACGGATATAAGTTCACCAAAGAAGGCGGCGTCTGCGTTCATATCTATCCGATCAAGAGGGAGTACGGGATCAATCTGGTGCTCGAAGTCAAGGATACGGGCAACGGTATCAATCCCGAAGAAAAAGAGCATATCTATGAAGGCTTCTATCAGTCGGATTCCGGACATACAAGAACTGCAGGCGGACTCGGACTCGGACTTTCCATCGTAAACGGATTTGTCAAAGCAATGAGCGGAGTCATGATCGTTGAGAACTTCGGAGACGGTACATGCGTCAGAGTCAGCATCCCCCAGCAGATCGAGGATCCCGATCCCTGTCTGTCCGTACGCGAACGTGAAAAGTGTAAAGTTGCGGGTTTCCTTGGATTTATGACTACGGGTCATGCCGGTGTCAGGGAGTTTTATATGGAGATGATCGCCCATCTTTCATTGGGGCTTTCGATACCTTTTTCCCGTGTTGAGTCGATAGATGAACTTGAAAAACTCGTGGATTCTTCGCAGATAACCCACCTCTTTGTTGGAACAGGCGAATACTTAAAGAACAGGGAATACATAGATTCGCTCACAGACAAAATGAACGTTGCCGTCGTTGCGGATATCGGATTTTCGGGTGATGTCGGACCGGATCTGACACTTCTTGCCAAGCCTTTCTACGGCGGTCAGGTTGCCAATTTCTTAAATCACGCATTTGAGTCGGGTACTTTCACTGCGGAAGAAAGAATGACATGTCCGGGACTTAAAGTTCTGGTCGTTGACGATGAACCCATGAACCTGCTTGTTGCAAGGGGCATATTCGAAACCTACGGAATGATTGTAAAGACTGCGCCCGGAGGAGAAGAATCCGTGCGGATGTGCGCGGAAGAGGACTATGATGTTGTATTCATGGATCATATGATGCCCGGTATGGACGGCGTGGAAGCCATGAAAAAGATCAAGGCCCAGGCTATGAAGTTAGGCAGGGACATCATCGTTATAGCCCTTACCGCCAATGCGATAAGTTCGGCCAAGGAAATGTTCCTTTCGGAAGGATTCGACGGATTTGTTCCCAAGCCTGTGGATCTGTCCGAACTTGAGCGCGTATTAAAGCGTGTTCTTCCGGTAAGCGCGATCGTATATTCCAAAGAGAATGTCGAAAAAGAGAATAATTCAGCAGTGAAAAACACCTCACATTCACATGTGATCCCCGGTCTTGATACTGCGGCCGGTATAGAATACTGCAGCGGCGATGAGGATTTCTACAGGCAGCTTGTTTTGGAATATGCATCGGATTATGAAAATAAGATCAAGACGCTGCAGGCGATGTATGCATCAAATGATTTTGTGGATTACAGCATCAGAGTACATGCGATCAAGAGTACTTCAAAGATGATAGGTGCCTTTGCCCTCTCGGATACGGCTCAAAAACTTGAGGAAGCAGCCAAAGGCGATGACAGGGAAACAATAAATGCCCTTCATCCGGGATTCATCTCTGATTATGCCAAACTGCTCCGTGGCATTCATGATCATTATGATGAACATGATGATGCGCCGCGCAGTGCTCAGGGAGACGATGAAATACTCGAATTTGCTCCTGATGAAGAGGATGCGGAAGGGAGCGGAGCATGAAAAAAGCCATTGCCGCATTAAAAAACCGTCTGCTCGATCCCGGAAGGGATTTTCAGGAAAGACTGTTCCTTCTTCTTACGATCATTGCAGAGATAGCCATCTTCCTTGTATTCATAGGGGATGTCATTACCCATGAGAATATTGTGGAGTGCGCATTTCTTTTGGGCATACTCATCGTTTCACCTTTTATAACTTTCTATGCGATCAATAACGGTAAAGTCCAGCTGGGTGGTGGGATAATAGCCACAGGCATCATTTTTATGGTACTTCCGACAACGTTTTATTTTGGCGGAGGATTAACGGGCGGTTCCAATATCTGGTTTGCTTTTTCCTATCTGTATATAGGACTCATATTGGTGGGCGCTCTTCGTACCGTGATGCTTACGCTGCTCACCATTCTCATATTTGTCGAATATGCTGTGGATTACTTTTTCCCCGATCTGATCGCTGCCCATGACAGGAGCATGTGGTATGCGGATTCTCTGATATCTGTGGTTCTTGTCGGATTTGTGGTTTACATAATGATATGGTTCCTGAACCGTCTGTTTACGGAAGAGAACAGACACGTGCGTGAGCAGGCGCAGGAGATAGAGAACTTAAACAAGGCTCAAAACCGCTTTTTCTCAAGCATGAGCCATGAGATCAGAACTCCCATCAATACGATCATAGGACTTAACGAGATGATTTTAAGAGAGGATGTGTCTGACGAGGTCATCCAGGATGCCGAGAACATACAGGCTGCTTCGAGGATGCTTCTTTCACTCATCAACGACATCCTCGATATGTCAAAGATCGAATCCGGAAAGATGGACATCATACGCGCACCATATCATGTCGGTGACATGTTAAGCGAGATCGTAAACATGATATGGATCAGGGCCAATTCCAAAGGGCTTGAGTTTAATATCGATGTCGATCCAAACATCCCCCTTCGACTTAATTCCGATGAGGTGCGTATCAAGCAGATCCTGATCAACCTGCTCAATAACGCAGTCAAATATACCAATGAAGGGCGCGTGTCCCTGTCTGTCAGCTTAAGCGCAGTTGAAAACGGACAGGCGCTTGTGACCTATTCCGTTGAGGATACCGGTATAGGTATCCGCAAGGAGAGCATCCCGCATCTGTTCGATGCATTCAAGCGTGTGGATGAAGAACAGAATAAATATATCGAAGGAACGGGACTCGGTCTTTCTATAGTCAAACAGCTTACCGATCTTCTGGGCGGAACCATAGCCGTAAACAGTATATATACCAAGGGATCGACTTTTGTTGTCACGATCAGGCAGGATATAGTCGATGATACACAGCTTGGCAAGTTTGATCCCGGAATCAACCGCGGAGTTCATGACAGACCGATGTATCACCAGAGTTTTGAGGCTCCCGAGGCCAAGGTACTCATAGTTGATGATAACTCGGCCAATCTGATGGTCGTTGTCAAGTTCTTAAGGGATACGCTGGTTCAGACCGATACCGCAGTCAGCGCCGAACAGGCTCTTGAGCAGACACTTGTAAAGAAATATGATGTGATCTTAATGGATCATCTTATGCCCGGTATGGACGGAATAGAATGCCTCCATGCGATCAGGGAGCAGGCGGGCGGTCTTAACAAGGATACTCCCGTCATAGCTCTTACAGCCAATGCCGGAAGCGAAAATCAGGCTTTGTACAAAAGAGAAGGCTTTGCGGCATATCTGGTCAAACCGGTAGATGCAGCTTTGATGGAGCATATCATTTTGGGACTTCTGCCCGAGGATCTTGTAAGGATCACGGGAAATGTGCTGAATCCACGCAATGCTCCTGAGATAGTCCGCGAAACATCCCAGAAAGTACCTCTTATGATCACGACCGACAGCGTGTGCGATCTTCCGCCCGAGATGCTTGCCAAATACCAGATCAGGCAGATACCTTACAAAGTACATGTACAGAACGGAACATTTGCCGACGGCATAGAAGCGGACAGCGATGTCATCATCCGCTTTTTGGAAGACAGGAATATCGAAGCGCAGAGCGAAGCTCCGGATATTACCGATTATGAGAGCTTCTTCTCTGAACACCTGACTAGAGCGGAGCAGATCATCCATCTGTCCATGGCTTCGCATTCAAGTAACGCATTCGATCACGCGCTCGAAGCATCCAAGGCATTTGCCAATGTTCACGTCGTGGATTCCGGTCACCTTTCGAGCGGTCTCGGATTAATGGCAATCGAGGCTGCAAATGAGACCGACGCCGGAATGCCGGATATCGATACGATCATGCGAAAGCTGGATAAGGCCAAAAACAAAGTCCAGACCAGCTTCATCGTTGAGAGTACCGAGTATCTCTACCGCGGTGGCAAGATATCCGAGCGGGTTCACAGATTGTGCAGCGCCCTGATGGTCCATCCCGTGATCGCGCTTAAAGACAGCTCAATGCGCGTTGCGGGTATCATACTGGGAACGAGAGAGCGGACATGCAATGTTTATATCAAAAAAGCACTCCGCGATCCCGGCAAGATAGATAAGTCCGTACTGTTTATCACATATGCGGGAATGAAGGCTTCGGAGATCGAGAAAGTCAAGGAAAAAGCCTTATCGATAGCCCGCTTTGAGCATGTATACACACAGAAAGCATCGCCTGCCGTATCCATCAACTGCGGCGCGGGAACTTTCGGTCTGATATTTGCGAGGAAGTAAAAGATTGGATATAATTATAAACAGTTTTCATATACAGTGAACTCAAAGAATAAGGAGAAAGCGTATGATCAGAGAAAACAAGATATTCTTAGGTATGGCGGATGGAGAAAAGGTCGAATTTGACTTAAAGATGACCAATCGTCACGGTCTTATAGCCGGTGCGACGGGTACAGGTAAAACGGTCAGCTTAAAAGTCATGGCAGAGAGCTTTTCGGATGCGGGTGTTCCCGTTTTTATGGCTGACGTAAAAGGCGATCTTGCCGGAATGTATGAAGCCGGATGCGATAAGGAATCCGTAAAAGCCAAGATAGACGAGTTTGATCTTACTTCTTACGGCTTTGGATATAAAAACTATCCCGTCAATTTCTGGGATGTATACGGCAAGGGCGGCATGCCGCTTCGTACGACCGTATCTGAGATGGGTCCCCTGCTCATGTCCAGGATCCTCGGCCTGACCGATACACAGGCAGCTGTTCTTACTGTAGTTTATAAGATAGCCGATGATAACGATCTGCTTCTCATAGATACCAAGGACCTTAAGGCAATGCTTGCGTATGTAGAAGAGAATGCAGCTGACTTTGCCATGGAATACGGAAACATGTCCAAGCAGAGTCTTGCAGTCATCGTAAGAGCTGTTGTTGCGCTTGAAAGCCAGGGCGGAGAGCAGTTCTTCGGAGAGCCCGCGCTTGATATAAATGACTGGCTTACGACCAATCTTGACGGAAGAGGAATGATCCAGATCCTCGATGCAAGGGAACTGGTCAATTCTCCCGCAATGTATTCAACATTCCTTCTTTGGATGATAGCCGAGCTTTATGAGACACTTCCCGAGGTCGGAGATCTTGAGAAGCCCAGGATGGTATTCTTCTTTGACGAAGCGCATCTTCTGTTTGATAACGCATCCAAGGCTCTTCTTGAGAAGATAGAGCAGATCGTTAAGCTTATCAGATCCAAGGGCGTCGGCATCTACTTCGTAACACAGTCGCCCAAGGATGTTCCGGATTCCGTTCTTGCACAGCTTGGCAACAAGATCCAGCATGCTCTTCATGCATACACACCCGCTGAGATCAAGGCTGTTAAGCAGGCTGCAGAATCATTCAGGGAGAATCCCGCATTTGATACATATGATACACTTACCAACCTCGGTATAGGTGAAGCTCTTGTATCCACACTTGAAGCAGACGGCGTTCCGACGATAGTACAGAAGACTTCGATCCTTCCTCCTCAGTCATCACTCGGAGCAATCGAAGATTCCGTAAGGGAGCAGGCAATACAGTCAGGCGCTCTTTATAAGAGATACAGCGATTACTTTGACAGGGATTCCGCATATGAATTCCTGACCAGAAGAAATATGGAAGCTCAGGCAGAAGCAGAGAGACTTGCCGCTGAGGCTGAAGCCAAGAAGCAGGCTGAGATCGAAGCCAAGGAAGCAGAGAAGAAAGCTGCCGAAGAAGCCAAGAATGCCGAGAAAGAGCAGAAAGAAGCAGCAAAGCAGGCTGAGAAAGAAGCTGCAGAAGCTGCTAAGCAGGCTGAAAAGGAAGCCAAGGAAGCAGAAAAAGAAGCGCTTGCCGCTCAGAAAGCTGCTGAAAAAGAAGCTGCAGCCAAGAAGAGAAAGGTTAAAAATGTTGTTTCTTCTACCGCGGGAACTGCAGGCGGTACCGTAGGCCGTGAGATAGGCAATGCGCTCGGAAGCGCTGTCGGCGGCAAATTCGGCAAGAAGATCGGCGGCAATGTCGGCGCATCTTTGGGACGCGGTATCTTAAAGACTTTGTTCAGCCTTTGATCTGAATGATGGAAAAAGGATATAGGAAAATATCCGATTTAGTCGGCGTAATATGTTTATTGATCGGAGCAGGGGTCCTTATACGGACCGCCTGCTTCGTTGTGTCTGCAGATATATGGTTTGATGAACTTTTTACAGTTGAACTGGCTGTTAAAAATACGGGTTCTCTTCTGGCATATGCGGCAAGGGACGTTCATCCGCCGCTGTATTATCTGATCGTGAGATTGGTTTACATAATTCTAAATCCGATATTCGGTACCGGAATAGTGAGCGCGGCCAAGATCACATCTTTTATTCCGTATGCGCTTGTACTTATATACCTGGTCACATATATCCGCCGCAGGACAGGTCTTTTATCTTCGGGCCTTGCTTTTCTTATGATCCTGACCATGCCTCATATGAGTGAATATATAGTTGAAGCCAGAATGTATTCGTGGGCTGCATTTGCAGTGCTTGCGATGTTCATACATGCGGTGGAAATGATCCGTGTTTTCGGGGCAGATTACGAGGATGGTTCTGACAGAAAACTTCGCGGGCAGAAGATCCTGCATATGGCATGCATGTTCATATACGGTGTCTGCGCGATGTATCTGCATTATTACTCTTTTATCTGCGCAATGATCATCGCAGTCTGCACTGTTGTCTGTGTGATCGTAAGACTTCGTAAAGCAGGCACTTCGGTTTACATAAAACAGATATCAGCTCTGATCATATGCGTGATCGTGGCGGTTATTGCATATATCCCCTGGATCAAAGTCCTTTTAACACAGATGGGACAGGTATCGGCAGGTTACTGGATACAGCCCGTGAGCATACGTACGATCCCGGGATGTCTTAAGTATATATTCAGCGCGGGATTTGAAAGCGGTATTGTGAATTATGCATGCGCCGGAATACTGATCCTTGCATATGCATGCATGATGGGCATATATATACTTCGTTGCCTGAAATCCGGGAAGAATTCCGGGTTATGCGCGGATGGAGATTCCGATGCCGGTTTGATGTCTTCTCCGGATCCGGCTGCGGAGCAATTGTATATATTTGGCTGTCCCGTTCTCTTGGCAGCGCTCATACTTGCGGGGCTCATCCTGTCCGTCATTTTCAGACCTGTATTCGTATACAGATACATGATGCCCGCAATGTTTGTCTTCTGGATGGGTTATGCCATTCTGATAAAAAAGACGATAGACGTTGTAGTTGGAAGCAAAGCAGCTCATAATGTGACATCCGGCACAACAAAATCTGATATACCCGACCGCAGCCGCATACCATATATAGCTTTTATTTCTGCCGTATCGGCGCTTGCGATCGCTGCTCTTATCATGTCGGGGATCCGTTCATTTAACCTGTTCAGATGGGAAGAATCGCACAAGGCATCCGGGATGGAACGGACTAAAGAGGTATTTGATGAGATCAGACGTGACTATCCCGATACACTCATAGTGTGCAACTTTAACCAGATACAGGCTCTCATGTGGTATTACCTTGATAATGACAGCGTGCTCTGGGGATGGACTGACGAAACCCTGATCGCAGATATATGCGGATCCGCGCCCATAGTAATGACGACGGATGCGGATGAACTGAAGCAGATAGTTGAAGAGCGCGGACAGAACAGCTTCTTATTCTTCGGAAGTGGAAATGCACGGGATGAGATCATAGCTGAGTGGAATTCTTATGAATTTTTTACAGAATTGTTACAAGATAGTTGCTTTTTGGAACGGTATTATATTAATATATACGAGATAGCGTTTTAATGTGGTTCCGTTCTCTTTTGCAGGGATGGGATCCGACTTATGAAATAGGAAACATGAAGAAGATAAAGGTTAATTTACGCAGCATACTGATCGGCGTGGCAACAGGACTTATAGCCGGAGCGGCTCTGATCATGTGTGCGTTTTCTTTTGGAGACAACGGAGACGATCAGGGTTACCGTGTGGTTCAGGCCATGGACGTCGACGGATCATATATCACTGCGGAAGCCAAGGAACTGGTTGAAACCGATGCCGGATCCGCAGAAGTTACGGCAGATGAGGAACTTTCCGAAGAAGAGATCATCCGTACGGTTGAGGTTCTCGGCGCTGACAAGGATTATCTTTCAAGCATGACAGCCGAAGAGCTTAAGAGCCTGTCTTCAGAGGCATTGTCCAATGAGGGACTTGATACATCCGTAGCCGACGGAGCGGTAGCGACTACAGGCATTACTTTTGAGATACCCGAAGGATTTGAAGCAGATCCCGACCACGAGGGAATGTATGTCGGCGGCAGATATCCGATAGATGCAAGCAATATGGTATATACCGCATCCGCTGCTGATTACACGCTCCAGCTCATGGACAAGGATTATTTTGAAGAACTTGTCGAGGCAGGATTTGCCGCTCAGTACGGCACACCTATCGATGTAAAGATCACGGAATATGAGTCATATGCAGTTGACGGTGTTCCCGCTCTCCGCATCAAAGCAGAGTACGATCTTGAAGATAACCATATGACGAGCCTTATGATAATAATAAACGGCTCGGAGACATATACGGTAGTATATACACAGAATCAGGATTACGACCGCATGGAACAGTTTGAGGCCAGTGCAGCAAGCATCCATGTGTCGAAATAAAAATGCTTGACACACATCATTTAACGTGATAGTTTAGTCAAGTACGCAATAGCGCAAACCAAAGCAGAGTATCCGCTCTCACCCGACGGCAGTTTCGTCGATCGGCGTCAATGATGAATCGCAGACAATAGTCTGTCAGTTTTTGAGTTTGAGGTGGATAGTTATGCTGTCCACTTTTTCTTATGGAGGGAAACAGCCATTAGCAACAATAACAATAATGACCTGTTCATAAACGGACAGATCAGGGATAAGGAAGTACGTGTTATCGGAGAAGACGGCGAACAGCTTGGCGTTATGGATATTGCTTCAGCAATGAAGCTTGCCGAGGAAGCGGGAGTCGATCTGGTCAAGATCGCGCCCAATGCCAAACCGCCTGTCTGCAGGATCGTAGATTACGGCAAGTTCAAATATGAACAGACACGTAAGGAGAAAGAGGCCAAGAAGAAACAGAAGGTCGTAGAGATCAAGGAGATCCGTCTTTCACCGAACATTGATACCAACGATCTGAACACCAAGATGCAGAATGCCCGTAAGTTCCTTGAAAAGGGAAACAGAGTCAAGGTTACCCTGCGATTCAGGGGACGTGAGATGGCTCACATGGCGCAGTCCAAACATATACTGGACGATTTTGCAGAGGCGCTTTCAGAGATTGCGGTCGTTGACAAAGAACCCAAGGTTGAGGGCCGTTCCATGACTATGTTCTTAGCTGAAAAGAAAAAGTGACTAACTTTTAGGAGGAAAAAGACATGCCCAAGATGAAAACAAGCAGAGCCGCTGCAAAGCGTTTTAAACCTACAGGCACCGGCAAACTCAAAAGAAACAAGGCCTACAGACGTCATATTCTGACCAAGAAGACGACCAAGAACAAGAGACAGCTCCGCCATCCCGCTATGGCAGATGCAACCAACGTTAAGAATATGAAGAAGATACTGCCTTACGCATAAGGGCATAAGCAGATCAGTTTGCAGGAGGTTTAATTATGGCAAGAATCAAAGGTGGATTAAACGCCAAAAAGAAACATAACAGAGTTTTAAAACTCGCAAAAGGATACAGAGGAGCCCGCTCCAAACAGTACAGAGTTGCCAAGCAGTCTGTAATGAGAGCACTTACTTCTGCTTATGCAGGACGTAAGGAGCGTAAGCGCCAGTTCAGACAGCTGTGGATCGCACGTATCAACGCAGCTGCAAGATTAAACGGTATCTCATACAGCAAGTTCATGTTCGGTTTAAAGAATGCCGGAGTTGAGATGAACCGTAAGATGCTCGCAGAGATGGCAGTAAATGATGCTGAGGGATTTGCTTCCCTTGCAGAGCTCGCCAAGAAGAATCAGCAGAGCGCATAAAAATGTTTACATGACCGTCACACCTTCGGGTGTGGCGG
>JAEEGL015299592.1_pt1 | contig 11201 bp, 9 predicted proteins | sample 9134231 | NCBI WGS metagenome assembly JAEEGL01 (sample SAMN16246548, study PRJNA631951) | gut metagenome | biome: gut microbiome; feature: rumen; material: fiber-attached | host: Bos | place: Iran: Karaj | collected 2018-10
ATCCTGAGCAATGATGAGGTCAGTTACTGGCGGGAGATGTATTCCTTTGACTGCTGCGGTTTTGGCTTCGGAAAGAACGGATGGCTGGGCTATGAGCCCGCATCGATCGGTTCCTTTGGCTGTCACGGCTTTCTGCAGGTAGCGGCATGGGGCTGGTATACGCTTCTTTTTGAATGGACGCATCATTCGATCGCGATCGCAAATTTCATCATGCTGGAAGCGGCTTTCCTGCTTTTTGCCGTTCTTGTAAAACCAGACTTCCGGCAATGTCTGACCATCATTCTTTTTTCGCTGTGTTTCAGGCCATTAAGCATCTATCTGAATACTTCGCTGATGGAGATCCCCTGTTTTGCGGCGATCATTCTGTATTTCGCCCTGTTTGTCTGGTACTGCAGAAAACCCGATTCCCGTCTGAGACTGTTTCTCTGTCTGATTGTTGGACTCTACTGTTCTGTTTTGAGGATCTGCTATATCGTCATCCTGTTTCCGGCGATCATGGTGAGCAGCGATTACAGGATCGATCTGAAGCTGATCCTGAAGATGCTGCTTTATGTGGCTGTTTTCCTTGCGCTGTACCTGGTCTACAACAGAACAACGGCAGAATATCCGCAGTGGTTCCTGACGGAACTGAAGCAGGAAAGCGGTCTTCTGGACAGAGTCTTCAGCATAGCACTTTACTTCAAGACCGGTCTGATCCGATATTTTACGCAGATATGGGAAAGGATCGTCTGGTTCTATACCGGTTATGCGAGCCTGGACAGGATCATATATCTTCTGACGGTATCATTTCCGGAGCTTTTCTTTCCTATCAGAATAGTGAATCTGCTTCTTCTTCTCTTTCTTCTTGTTCCCGATTTCAAGGAAAAGAGAATCGTTATCAATAAGGAAAAACTGTCTCTGTTTGTCATGCTGCTGACGTTCAACCTTGGCATCATCGCTTTGTACGATGTCAGCGGATGGGTCGATACAAGGGTCATATCATCCCTTCTTTACGGCATTTTTCTGTGGATCATTGTCCGCTACAGCGGCAGAATCGGGAAAGGCGTATTCACAATACTCAGCGTTGTTCTTCTGGCGGGTTCCGTTCTTATGATCAGGATCATCCCGATAAAAGACAACGGGATCTGCATCATGAAGGATTACGGGAATACTTTTGACGTATTGACTCAGTATGAAGGAAAACGTTCGATCGCGGTCGACCTGAAACTGATCGACGGAGAAGATGCCTTCAGTTTTGCGAGCTCGGTTCCGGCTAATTTCGGATTTCTGATATACACTGATGAAAAACAGCTGAATGAGTTCAGACCTGAATTTATATATTCCGTGTCTGAACTGAAGCTGAACGGATACAGGATCATCAGCGATGACAATGGATTCGTATATATGCGAATATAATGACAATGAAGAAAGAGACGTTCTCACTTAGCAGTAAACAGATCCTCATCATGAATGAGTGCCTGATCCTCTTGGCTTGTCTTTTGATATGTTTCTTATGCAGGCTTCCGTTTTCAGATGGAGTCTTTTATTTTCTTTATCAGCTTTTCGGAATACTCATTCCGGGATCGGCATCTGTCATTCTGCTGAAAGTCAGAACAGATGATTGCATTTCATTTATTCTTTTTTCCTTCGTTTGCGGTCTTTTGATACAGTTGCTGGAGTATCTTCTCCTGATGCTGACGGGTTTGAACTCTTTCTCTCTGGTTCTGTATCTGATCATCGCTGCAGCTTCTGTTTTCGTGATATGGAAGAATAAAGACAGTTTTAACAAGAAACAGGATCCTGGCACAGTTTTGTTCTGCATTCTTTTGATCTGCTTTTTATTGGCGATCTGCTTTTTTGCAGTATCCTGGCATACGGTCTCCCCAGCCGTGTATGGCGGCACTGTTTACAATAAGGACTTTCTGTTCTGGGTAGGCAACAGCATCTCGTTTACCAAAGGGCTGCCGGTTCAGGAATTCAGGCTATACGGTTATTCATTCCATTATCATCATTTTTCCAGTGTTCTGATGGCGGAAGCAAGTATCGTCACAGGGATCGATGCGATGACTCTCTGCTACTGTTTTTCTTACCTGATCCCCTGCTTCCTGCTGGTGTACTCTTCATACTATTTCCTGACTACTTTACTGAGTGAGAAGATTTATATCTGGATCGGAATGATCTTTATACTGCTGGCTGACGGATCTGTCTGTTTTCTTCCGGAACATCTCTATTACTGTCCGTTCGGTTTTGATTACGGTTATATACTGGCGATGGTCTCTATCGCCTTTCTGATCCGCGTCTATCAGAATGATGAGTTTACTGCAAAGAACCTGTTTCTTTCCTGCGCGCTGATCGCTTTGGACACCGGTTTCAAGGGGCCGTTGGGCGTTGTCGTTTTGTTGGGATTCGGCATCACGGCTTTTGCGCTTCTTTTCGGCAGGAGATGGAAACAGGGCCTGATATTCGGATCGTTTTGGCTCATTTCGTTCCTGTTTGTTTATCTCGTTTTTATCATCGATCTTCATCCGGGAATGGAGACGGTCAATGATCTTGAATTTCTGGGTCCTTTGAGAGCTTTTGATGTAAACCGCTGGGCGATCGGAATCCTGAACGAACTGATCGAACTGCGCGGTTTTGCTAATAACGGGATCACAAGGATCATCGCTCTGGCTCTGTATGTCTATCGCTGCCATAAGGCAGCAATATGCCTTCTGATCCTTTCTGCCTTTTCGCTTATATATCTTCTGCTCAGAAGGAAGAATGCTTTTGTTCTTTTTGTTCTGATATGTATCGCTTCTTTCGGCATCCTTCTGACGGTCATTACCCATCAGGATGGAAACAGCCAGATCTATTTCATCATGGCTTCTTTCCCATTTGCTGTAATGGCGGGATTGTATGGATTTGAGCAGGTCTTTACTGCCAGATCCGTCCGGGTCATCGCTGTGCTGCTTGTTCTGGCTTTGTCTCTTGGTGATTACAGGTCCTTCCTGTTTGACAGCGTGAAAGGCCAGATTGACGAAGCATTTCTGATCCAGAAGGGCAATCAGATCGATGGAGATAAACGGTATTATTTCACAAAGGATGAATACGAACTGGCTCTCTGGCTGAAAGAAAATACGCTCAGCAACGATCTGATCGCGCTGGACTGCTTTGAATATGACGGATACAGAAAGGAAGAGATGCTCGGCGTCTTTTCCGAAAGGTTCATCTGGAACGATGGCCAATATGCAAATGAAAAAGAGAGAGACAGAAGAAGGAAACTTGTTGAAGAGGCCATGGGTCAGGATGCGGATTCATTAAGAAAACTGAAAGAAGAAGGCGTGTCTTATCTCATTCAGACTTTCTCACAGAATCCGAAGGATCTGATGGTCGATTCAAAGATCGTCTATGAGACGGATGCTTTCAGAGTCTATTCCATCAGGGAACAATAATCGGAGATATCTATGAAATCAAAAAGGAATTCCAGTATAGAAACTTTAAGGATCATTTCGATGCTTCTGATCATTGCTCAGCATTATGTCTATCATGGCGGCTATGACCGGACGATATTCGATACAGTTGCACCAAATGTCATCTATCTGAAGATCATCAGTATCTTCGGCTACAGCGTATGTACGGTCTTTGCATTGATCACCGGTTATTACATGGTCAAGGCGGATACGAAAAAGAGCTATCAGAAGGTGATCCCGATCGTTCTGGAGACTACTTTCTATTCTGTGCTGATCGCTGTTATTCTGCTGCTGACGAAACTTGTTGATATTTCCGGGAAGGATCTCATCAAACAGGTATTATCGGTATTCTATGGCAACTGGTATGTGGTCTTCTATATCCTGATCCTGCTGTTCGTTCCTTACGTCAATTCCTTTTTGCTGCATCTGGAGAAGAAGGACTATCGAAGATTCCTGATGCTTTGTTTTGCATTGTTTATCGTTGTTCAGACTTTCTTGGGTGAGGTATACGATCTGAACAATCTGGATTTCATGCTGATATCCTATTTCTTTGGTGCCTATGTAAGACTGTATAAAGAGGATTTTGAATATAAGAATATCTATAACCTGCTGATCACATCAGGCTGTGTCTTCATCATCGCTGCATCGATCATCGGGATGGACTTGCTTGGAGTCTGGACGGACAATGTCAAATTTGTCCGGAATGATACGCTGATGGTCAAGTGGGATATCCTTCCAAGCTTTGCGTTCTCTTTCTTTGCTTTTGTGTATGCGGTCAACCGTTCTTTCAGCAATAAACTGATCGACATCCTGGCTTCTACAGTCCTGGGGGTCTATCTGATCCATGATGGTCTGCTGAAAACTGTCATCTGGGAGATGATCAGCCCGAACGCAAAGTATGTGGATGCACCGTATCTGCATTCGGTCGTGAAGATCGTTCTGGTATTCCTCGTCTGTGCATTGATCGATCTGATCAGACAGAACACAGTCGAGAGATTTGCTTTGAAACAATTGAAAAAAACGAAATGGTTCAGCTGATAAAACAATCAGCTGACTTTTTAATATAGCCTGAATAATGATAAAATAAGAACGAAAAAGAGGTTTTTTGTTATGGGCAAAATCTTAGTGACAGGTGCAGAAGGCTTCATAGGCAGCCATCTGACCGAATTATTGGTAAAAGAAGGCTATGATGTCAGAGCGATGGTCCAGTATAACTCTTTCAATAACTGGGGCTGGATCGATACGTTTGACAAGGAAATAAAAGATAAACTGGATATCTTCTTAGGCGATGTCAGGGATCCCAATGGTGTCAAAGTCGCCATGAAGGATTGTGATGCAGTCTTCCATCTGGCAGCTCTGATCGCTATCCCGTATTCCTATCATTCACCGGACATGTATGTGGATACCAATATCAAAGGTACTTTGAATATCCTGCAGGCGGCGAGAGATCTGGGTACAGAAAGGATCCTGGTCACTTCAACGAGTGAAGTCTATGGAACAGCGCAATACGTGCCGATCGATGAGAAACATCCCTATCAGGGACAGTCTCCGTATTCAGCGACCAAGATCGGTGCTGACAGACTGGCAGAATCCTTCTACAGGAGCTTCTCTTTGCCGGTCACGATCGTCAGACCATTCAACACTTTCGGTCCCAGACAGTCGGCAAGGGCGGTCATTCCGACTATCATCACGCAGCTCTTGTCCGGTATGGAAGAGATCAAGCTGGGTTCATTGACTCCGACGAGAGATTTCAACTATGTCAAGGACACGGCCAGAGGTTTTCTGGAGATCTACAGATCAGACAGGACGGTCGGTGAGGAGATCAATATCGCGACGCAGAAGGAGATCTCGATCGGCGAACTTGCCGATGAACTGATCAGACAGATCAATCCGGATGCCCGGATCATCTGTGATGAGCAGAGAGTCAGACCGGAGAAATCAGAGGTCAACAGACTGCTGGGTTCCAATGAAAAGATCAGAAGACTGACAGATTGGGAACCGCAGTATACCTTTGAAGAAGGTCTGGCGGAGACGATCGAATTCTTAAGAAATAATCTGGATAAATATAAAGCAGATATCTATAACTTATAAGGGAGAGAAAAGTATGAAGTATTGCAAGAAATGTGTCATGCCTGATACCAGGCCAGGGATCACTTTCAATGAGGAAGGCGTCTGTTCCGCATGCCAGTCCATCGAAAGAAGAAAAACGATCGACTGGAACGCAAGATGGAAGGAGTTTGAAGCGATCTGTGACAAATACAGAGGAATGAATGGCGACGGCTATGACTGTGCGATCGCTGTTTCCGGTGGTAAGGATTCCCATTATCAGGTCCATCTGATGAAGAACGTCATGCATATGAATCCGATCCTTTTCTCCGTGGAAGACAACTTCCCGATGACGGATGCCGGCATTCACAACATCCAGAACCTTTCTGAAGAGTTCGGATGCAACATCATCTCCATCAAACCTGATCGCAGAGCACAGAAGAAGCTGATGCGTTATATGTTTGAGAAATACGGAAAGCCGACCTGGTACGTCGACAGGCTGATCTATACATATCCGTTGCTGATGTCTTTGAAGTTCAATACACCGTTGCTGGTATATGGTGAGAATGTTTCTTACGAGTACGGCGGAGCTGATTATGAGGAAACTTATTCAGCAAGAGAACAGCTGAATAACGGTGTCGCTTCCGGTGTCGATGAGCAGGAACTGATCGACAACGCAGGCGTCACTGTTCAGGATCTGGTATTGACCAGAGCTCCTTCCAGAGAGGAACTGAACAAACTGGATCCGATCTACATCTCTTATTTTGTCGAGTGGAATTCTGTGAAGAATTATGAATTCGCCAAGAAACACGGTTTCCATGATCTGACTCATGAATGGGATAGGACACAGTGCCTTGACTGGTTCGACCAGGTCGATTCCAGGGCTTATATGGTCCATCCGTGGCTGAAGTATCCGAAGTTTGGTCACGCCAATGCGACGGATTACGCTTCAAGATTCGTTCGTTATGGAATGATGACGAGAGAAGAGGCTGTCCAGAAGGTCAAGGAACATGACCATCTGCTGGATCCTCTCTGTGTGAGAGATTTCTGTGAATTCTGTGGCTATACGGAGACGGAATTCTGGAACATCGTCGATACTTTATACAATAGAGACCTGTTTACGAAGAACGAACTCGGTCAATGGGTCCTGAAACATCCTGTCTGGGAAGAATAAAATGGAATACAGAGAACTGCTGATAGAAAAAGAAAAGACGATCAAAGAGGCAATGGCACAGATAGGATCATCAGGTCCGAAGATCCTTTTTGTTGCGCAGGATGATGAATTGCTGGGCTCTTTGACCGATGGAGACATCAGAAGATACCTGATGGCAGGCGGGGACATCCATGACGATGTCTATGCTGCGTGCAACAAAAATCCTGCCAGAGTCGCCCACGATCTTGAAGAAGCGAGAAGGATGCTGAGCAGGCATTTTATCGCGATACCGATCGTCAATGAAGAAAACAGGATCATCGATATCTACATCGGCAGCGGTTCTTATAAAGAAGAATACGATCAGATCGATGTTCCGGTCGTGATCAATGCCGGAGGCAAGGGAACAAGGTTGGAACCTTTCACCAAGGTCTTGCCAAAACCACTGATCCCGGTCGGGGACATGCCGATCATCGAACACATCATGCACCGTTATGAGCAGTTTGGCTGCAAGCGGTTCAATGTCATCGTCAACTACAAGAAACAGCTGATCAAGACCTATTTCAAGGAAACGGAACAGGATTATCAGATCGAATGGTTCGATGAGGAAGAACCTTTGGGTACAGGCGGTGGTCTATCTCTGCTGAAGGGTAAGCTCAATGAGACTTTCTTCTTCATCAGCTGCGACAATCTCCTGTTATCTGATTACAGCGACATACTGAAATATCACAAGAAGAACGGATATGATATCACGATGATCTGTGCCTATAAGAACATCACGATCCCTTATGGGGTAGTGGAGCTGAATGAAGATGGTTCTTACAAGGGCAGCAGGGAAAAGCCGGAATTCTCTTTTCTGACGAATACGGCCATGTATGTCGTCGAACCTGAGATCCTGAACGATATAAAAGAGAATGAAAAGATCGATTTCCCTTCGATCATCGAGAGAGAAACTGCGAAAGGAAGGAAGATCGGCGTCTATCCAGTCTCCGAAAGCGAATGGCTGGATATGGGGCAGATGTCTGAACTGGAAAAGATGCGGATCAGACTCTATGGAGAATAGCTTATGAAAGATATCATTATCATGGGTGCCGGGGATCTGGGTAAGGATGTTGCCTGGCTGATCGAGAGGATCAATGAAAACAAGCCGGAATGGAACCTTCTGGGTTTCACTGAAAAAGGTGAGATGAAGGAGTTTCAGGGTTATCCTGTTCTGGGAACGGATGACGTCATCGAAAACTATGAAGATGTCTATGTCGTCTGTGCATTAGCCAACACAGCAGTCCGGGAGAGGATCATCGAGACTCTGCCAAAGAACGCTCATGTCGCAACGCTGATCGACCCACGGGCGATCATTCACAGGACGGCGCAGATCGGTGAAGGTTCCATGGTCTTTGCCAATGCGATCGTCGGGATACAGGCAAAGGTCGGCAAACAGTGTGTCGTATTATACAATGCTTCTGTCAACCACGACGTGGAAGTTGGTGATTACACGACCGTCTATCCCAATGCCACGATCTCGGGAAGATGTGTAATCGGCAAGTATTGTGAGATCGGAACAGGCGCTTCCATCATTCAGCATGTTTCCATCTGCGACAACGCCAAGATCGGCGTCGGTGCAGCAGTATTTACAAATATCAAGAACCCGGGCACGACGGTAGGCAATCCGGCTGTGACGATGGGTGCCAGGAAGAAGGATAAGTAATATGAAAACTTTGATCATTGCGGAAGCCGGTGTCAATCACAATGGCAATTTCGAGATCGCAAAACAGTTGGTGGATAAAGCGGTCGAAGCAGGCGCGGATATCGTCAAGTTCCAGACCTGCAAGGCCGAGAATGTCATTTCCAGATATGCCGACAAGGCGGAATATCAGAAGGTCACGACCGGTGAAGCAGATTCCCAGCTCGATATGGTCAGGAAGCTGATGCTGACATACGAAGAATATGGCCAGCTCAAGGAATACTGTGATGAGAAAGGGATCGGTTTCCTTTCGACGGCATTCGATCTGCCAAGTGTGGATTATCTGCACAGCATCGGCATGAAGATGTGGAAGATCCCTTCCGGAGAGATCACGAACCTGCCTTTGCTGATCAAGATCGCGGAGCTTCATGAGCCGATCATCATGTCGACAGGCATGTCGGAGCTCTATGAAGTCGACAATGCGGTAAGAGTATTGAAGGAACATGGTGCTTCGGATATCACGCTTTTGCACTGCACGACGGAATATCCGGCACCTTACGAGGATGTCAACCTCAAGGCCATGGAGACTATGAGATACACGTTCGATCTGCCAGTCGGCTATTCCGATCATACAAAGGGTCTGGAGATCCCGGTCGCAGCTGTTGCCAGAGGCGCTTCTGTGATCGAAAAGCACTTCACTCTGGATCGGAACATGGAAGGTCCTGACCACAAGGCCAGCATCGAGCCGGATGAACTGAAGCAGATGGTCTCGATGATCCGCCATGTGGAAGTGGCGATCGGTGATGGCATCAAGAAGGTTTCTCCTTCCGAAGAGAAGAATCAGGCGATCGCGCGCAAGTCCATCATCGCGAAAACGGCGATCAAGGCTGGCGACGTCTTTACGGAAGAGAACATCACGACCAAGAGGCCGGGCAGCGGTATCAATCCGATGCGCTGGTTCGAGATACTGGGCAAGAAAGCCAAACACGATTACGAAGAGGATTACCTGATCGAAGAAGACGAATTATATGACTGAGAAAAAGCTGAAGATATGCGCTGTTACGACGACCAGAGCTGATTACGGGATCATGCGGCCTTTGTTATTGAAACTGGATAAAGCTCAATGGGCCGATCTGAAGCTGGCTGTCACCGGCACACATCTTCTGAAGGCTTTCGGTCATACGATCGATGAGATCAGAAAAGACGGCTTGTGCATCGATAAAAAGATAGCGATCATGAACAAGGCCAATGATGATGCGATCGAGACCGCAAACATCATGGCTAAGACGGTCACAAGGTTCACTACGTATTTTATGGAGTCGAGTCCGGATGTCGTCCTGCTGCTGGGAGACCGCTTTGAGACTTTCCAGGTGGCGGCAGCCTGCACGATCTGCCGTCTCCCGGTCATCCACATTGCCGGCGGTGAAACGACGGAAGGGGCGATCGATGAGGTCTTCCGTCATTCCATCAGCAAGATGTCCTATCTGCATCTGGCTTCCACAGAAGCCTATAAGGACCGGATCATCCAACTGGGTGAAGATCCCAAGAGGGTCTATAATACTGGTGCTTTGGGTGTTGAGAATGTCTTGAATGTCAAAACACTGAATATAGAGGAACTGGGTAAGGAACTCGGTTTTGAACTGGACAGACCATATGCGGTCGTGACTTTCCATCCGGTCACTTTGGAGAATGACAGCGCCATCGATCAGCTGAATGAATTGCTGAAGGTCTTGCATAGACATCGTGAGATGAAGTTCATCATCACAAAGGCCAATGCGGACCTGAGCGGAGAAAAGATCAATGCGCGATTGGACGAGTTTGTCAGGGAAAACGATCACTGTATCGTGGTCTCTTCTTTGGGCACTTTGAAGTATTTCAGTGCGATAAAGGGTTCGGTCTGCGTGATCGGCAATTCTTCCAGTGGGATCGTGGAAGTTCCGTCGTTTAATAAGCCGACTGTCAATATCGGCGATCGCCAGAAGGGCAGGATCCAGGCAAACAGCACGATCAACTGCAAGCCCCTAGAATCTGATATCGAAAAGGCTTTGAACAAAGCTTTGAAATTCAGGAAGGAAGTCGTCAATCCGTACGGGGATGGGAAGACTTCTGATAAAATGTTAAGAATAATAAAGAAAACTTTCTATGGAAAGGATATCGATCTGAAGAAAGTATTCTATGATCTGGAGAAATAGATGAAGAATATTGCGATCATTCCCGCCAGGAGCGGTTCCAAAGGATTAAAAGACAAGAATATCAGGCTACTGAACGGCAAGCCGCTTATGGCGTACACGATCGAAGCCGCTCTGAAGTCGAAGTGTTTTGATACGGTCATGGTGTCAACGGATTCGAAGAAGTATGCCAGGATCGCTAAAGAATGCGGGGCGGAAGTTCCGTTTTTGAGAGGGGATGAGAATTCAAAAGACAACGCTTCCCCATGGGAAGTCGTGAAAGAAGTGCTGGATCAGTACAAGGAAATGGGTAAGGAATTTGACACCTTTGCTTTGTTACAGCCGACTTCTCCATTGAGGACGGCGAAAGATATCAGAAACGCCTATGCGGAATTGAAGGAAAAAAACGCCAAAGCGGTCGTTTCCATGTGCGAACTGGAGTGTTCGATGCATCTGGTGAACACTTTGCCGGAAGATCTTTCAATGAAAGGTTTCATCTCCAACGAACAGTACAACAAGAGAAGACAGGATATCAGACCGTACTATCATTTCAATGGTGCGATCTATATCTCCAAGGTCGGATCTTTTTACCAGCATATGAACATCTATGATGATGAGTGTTACGCCTATATCATGGATCGAAACAGATCCTATGATATCGATGATAAGGACGATCTGAAGATCGTAGAGGCTTTATTGAAGAAATAAGTATGATAAAAGAACTGTTA
>JAEEGL016180844.1_pt1 | contig 11201 bp, 10 predicted proteins | sample 9134231 | NCBI WGS metagenome assembly JAEEGL01 (sample SAMN16246548, study PRJNA631951) | gut metagenome | biome: gut microbiome; feature: rumen; material: fiber-attached | host: Bos | place: Iran: Karaj | collected 2018-10
ATGAAATTCCTTTCCTTTTACAGACCGTGTCAACTGAAACGTTTGCGGTTACAACTGATTAAATTATATCATATATTTGATGAAGTTTGGTTTGAAATATGATAAAATAAATAAAATGCAGTTGGGTGGAGATGTGAGATTTCCACCGGAGGTTATTTTATGGATTCGATAGGTAAGTCAAGAGAAGATTATCTTGAAGCGATTCTTATGCAGATCAAGAAAAACGGTGCATGCAGACTGACCGATGTTGCAAGTAAACTCGGATTCAGTAAGCCCAGTGCAAGCGTGGCCGTAAAAAAACTTGAAGAAGAAGGCTATATCATAAAGGACGATTGGAAGATCGTGCTTACCGATAAGGGAATGAGTATAGCAAAGAATCTCTATGACAGACATACATTTTTTACCAGTCTTCTGATTGAAGCGGGTGTTGAAGCAGGTGTTGCCGAGGATCAGGCCTGCCTGATGGAACACGGTATCTCGGACGACAGTTTTAAGAAGCTACGTAAATATCTTGAAGATAAGGTTAAATAAAGGTGTGAATTATGGCTATTTCCGGCATAAGTTCAATGAGTATGAACAGCATACAGGGAATCGGTCCGATGATGAGAAGACCTCAGGTTAGGAATGACAATGAACTGTCTGTGGGCAGCCTGAATAAGGTCGCCGCCATTTCGGATGATGTAACGGATTCCAAAGTGGATTTTTCGGGGCTTCTTGATGAAGCGGTTAAGACAATCAATCCGTTAAAAAGAGGCGAAAGTGTTAATTATGCAGATATCTTGGCTTCTCAGATGGCTATGAGCATGGCCAACAGAACAAGATTAATGATTGAAGAATAAAAAATGGACCGCAAGGTCCTTTTTTATTGTATTCGGCTGCAAAACGAAACGAGTAGGGGACGCTTCCGCTCGTTTTTTTGATTATGCAAGCCATAAAGGGTGTCTTATGGTATAATCTTATCTTAAGGGAAAAACTACAAAACAGCACCGGGGAGGCAGCGTTATGTTAACCAATTATACGCTTGTTATTATTCTGGCAGTAGTGGGGATACTGCTTCAGATTGTTTTTATCTGCAGAGAACATACCGAGAATTATGTGGCCGCGGATATCCTTAAGGGAGCCGCATCGCTCTGTTTCGTGCTGATCGGTGTGATTGCATCTTCAGTGGGAAAGAACGGATCCTTTGCAAGTAAGATCGTAGCCGGTCTTGTATGCGGAATGATAGGAGATATACTGCTTAATCTCAGATTTGTATTTAAGAAAAACGGGCAGAAATTCTTCCTTGCGGGCATTCTTGCATTTCTTATTGGTCATATCCTTTATCTTACTGCCATAGTGCCGGAATCGGTACATACTTTGGCGGGTGTCTGTATAGGAGCGGTTCTTGCAGCGGGACTTCTTACTTACATATTCAAGACAATGGATGTAAAGATTGCATTTAAGATATTCGGAGTATTCTATCTGGGTGCGGTTATAATCATGACTGTACTTGCGATTGATATTGCCGTATTTGCTCCTTCTGCAAGAGCATTGATGTATGCCGTGGGAGCTTTCCTTTTTATGGCTTCCGATATCGTACTTATATTCAATACCTTCAGCGGTGTTACAAAATTCTCATTAAGAATTACCAATCTGAGTCTTTATTATATCGGACAGCTTTTGATCGCTGCCTGCCTTATGGTCTAGGAGAAGATTATGGCCGATATGCGCGAAGACTGTGATTATATTATAAAGAAGGCCATTGAAGGAGTGCTTCCTGAAAAAGCCGTTGCTAAAGCTCTTGAAGGCTTTGAAGCTCCGGCAGGAAGACTTATTCTTGTGGCAATCGGCAAGGCGGCTTACAGAATGGCAGCATCGGCCTATGAACTGCTTGGCGACAGAATAGACAGTGGCATAGTAATAACGAAATACGGCCATCTTGGGGAAGATATTCCGGGAATTACCCTCAGGGAAGCGGGACATCCCATCCCCGATGAAAATGGCTACAGGGCAACGGAAGAAGCATTGCTGGTCACAGATAATCTGACCGAGGATGACATGGTTCTTTTCCTTGTTTCCGGCGGTGGATCGGCTCTTTTTGAGAAGCCCTTGATCAGTCCGAAAGAAGTCGAAGAGATTACGGGCAGTTTGCTTAAATGCGCCGCATCCATAGGAGAGATTAACTGTATAAGAAAGCGACTGTCGGCTGTTAAGGGAGGAAAATTCGCCCTTCACTGCAGTCCGGCAAGAGTGTTTTCCATAGTTTTATCCGATGTACTGGGGGATCATCTCGATGTAATAGCGTCGGGACCTGCCTATCCGGACAAAAGCACGGCTAAAGATGCTTTGGATATAGCTGGGAAATACGGGCTCAAGCTCAGTAAAGAGGCTATGGCACTCATGGAGGCAGACGGACCGAACAGTCTTCCAAATGTTGAGACCATAATATCCGGAAGTGTTAAAGAATTGTGCAGATATGCGGCGGAAGCTGCAAAAGAAAGAGGATACGATCCTCTTATAATCACGGACAGTCTTGACTGTGAAGCGAAGGAAGCCGGCAGAGAGGCCGCAGGTATAGGAGCGGAAGCAACCGGTAAAGGTGAGAAAAAAGCTTATATTATGGGCGGAGAGACTGTTGTAAAAGTAAAAGGTCAGGGACTTGGCGGCAGGAATCAGGAGATAGCTCTGACAGCCGCAAAATATATAGATGGAATGGACGGTGTTGCCGTCTTTTCTTTCGGATCCGACGGAACGGACGGCCCGACAGATGCCGCAGGAGGATATGTCGACGCCTCTACCGTGAAGACACTTAGAGATAAGGGACTTGATATTGATGAATTCCTTGCAGACAACGATTCATATCATGCTTTGGAAAAAAGCGGAGGCCTTATAATAACCGGGCCCACCGGAACCAATGTCAATGATGCCACACTTGTACTGGTATCGGGATAAGCAGGCGCCACAGACAGTTAATAAGCAGGAAACAGAAATGACGGAAAGCAGAATATATGTGGCCGGAACCGAGGCTTTTGAAGACCCTGTGGTTTTTGAGGAATATTATGGTCAGATTCCGGAATACAGAAGAGAAAAGATTGATAAGATTGTACCGTTACAGTCCAAGATAGCTTCTCTGGGAGCGGGATTGCTTCTTAAAAAGATGCTTTCGGAGATAGATCTGGAAGATATGAAGGCTGTCTTTGGAATAGGAGAGAACGGTAAGCCTTTTCTCAAAGAACATCAAAACATTCACTTCAATCTATCCCATTCGGGGAAAAGGGTCATGTGTATCCTGTCCGATAAGCAAGCGGGATGTGATGTTGAAAGGGCAGACAGAGGAGATATAAAACTGGCAGAACGCTTCTACTCGGCCGAGGAGATAGAGTATCTTGAAAAGATAGAAGATATAGGGAAAAGACAGAAAGCCTTTATAGATATCTGGACAGGAAAAGAAAGCTACATAAAAGCTCTGGGTAAAGGGATGGCAGAACCTTTGAACGGTTTTTCGGTGTTCAATCTGCCGGATGATTACAGATGGTACAGTTATGACCTGGGAGATGCTTATTCTTATTCCTGTTGTATAAAAGGCGAAGACAAGAAACCTGAAATAAAAGAAGTCAGTCTTATATAGGACAAAGATTTATGAGGAGGACCTTAAATTGTTAATTGCTGTTTTAATTTTTGTACTAATGTATGTGTGCATGCTGGCACTCAGTAAGTGGAGAGTGTATGTTGCTTTGGCAGGTGCCGTTGCCATGATTGTATTCGGTGTACTTCCCATCGCATCCGTTCCCGGAGCAATCAATTGGAATGTCATCATGATGATAGCCGGAACCATGGGACTTGTAACTCTCTTTATTGAGACCGGAATGCCTGCAAGAATGGCTGATTTGATGCTGAAAAAAGTTCCCAATGCCTGCTGGGCCATAGTTGCTCTCTCTGTTTTTTCCGGAGTTGTGTCGGCATTTGTGGACAATGTGGCCACCGTGCTAATGGTTGCACCCGTCGGTCTCGCCATTTGTAAGAAGCTGAAGATCAACCCGGTACCCGTAATCATATCCATAGCGGTATCTTCCAATCTGCAGGGTGCAGCTACCCTTGTTGGAGATACAACCAGTATCTTGCTTGGCGGATATGCGGGTATGAGTTTTATAGACTTTATTTTCTGGCAGGCTAAGCCCTCAATCTTCTGGGCAGTAGAACTCGGAGCCCTTGGAACGGTATTTATTCTCTTCTTTATATTCAGAAAGGAAAAAGAACCTGTTGACAGTGAAAGGCTTACTCCCGTGAATGACTACATTCCGGGTATAGTACTCGGACTGGTGGTTGTATTCCTTATCATAGCTTCTTTCTTCGAAGTTCCTTATGTAGATGATCTTAAAAACGGTATGATCTGCATGATCTGCTTTATCTTCACTCTTATAAGGAGCTGTATAAAGAAAAGATCCTCAGCGCCTTTGAAACTGGTAGGCAAGGAGATGGACTATCAGACAATAGCCATGCTTTGCGGACTTTTTGTTGTTATTGCGGCTATTACGGAGGCCGGTGTCATTGATGTGATTGCGGACTGGTTCGCTTCCATCGGAGGAGGCAATGTCTTTGTTCTCTACACAATTATTGTATTTGCATCGGTTATTCTGTCAGCGTTTATTGACAATATTCCCTATGTTGCGGCAATGCTTCCCGTTGTTCAGGGAATTGCCATTAAACTGGGAATCAATCCCGTGGTACTTTATTTCGGTCTTCTGACGGGAGCAACCCTTGGAGGTAATATCACTCCTTTCGGTGCATCAGCCAATGTTACAGGTATTGGTATACTGAAAAAAGAAGGCTACAGTGTTAAGAACAGTGATTTCTTCAAGATTGGTATTCCTTTCACCATGACTGCGGTAATCATAGGATACCTCTTCATCTGGTTCGTATGGTCTTAAGTGCTGTTACGGAGCAACAGTTATAACTGAAGGATATGATCCCTGTGTCAGACTTGACACAGGGATTTTTATTGTCAGATCCCTGTCATTCGAGACAGCGTGGGTACCGTAATAGAGACATTTATCACCGTGACTGTCATAGAGAACGTACGAAGTCGTGGCCTGATCGGTGCTCGGGTATTCGGCGGCCAGGCTTCTGTCACCTTTTGCAGTGAGTAAGATCAATAACAATACAGCAGAGAGGATTTTTTTACCGCTTCCTAAGAATATGTCTTCACGGATCTCAAGGACTCTTTCACTGTCAGCACTTCCGGCTATGATTCCTGACATAAGAAGGATTCCGAGAATAAGAAAGAGGAGATCACTGCCTTCCTTAAAAGTTAAGAAGGATAAAAGGGAAAAGAGAGCAAATGATGCTTTGTAAAGCAGTCGAAATGAACGTTTGATAAGTGTGGCAAGACATGATCTTAAGGATGAGATTCTTGCTCCTTCAAGGGCTTTTATCATTTCATCCATATTTGGGAAGCGTCCTGAGGGCTTAAGAGAGGTTGCTTTGGCAATTACGTCTGCAAGAGGTCGTCCAAGGGAGGGATTAATCTTAAGAATATCAAGTTCGCCCTTGGGGTTCCTGTATTCTTTCTTAGCACCGGCGGCCAGATAATAAAGGGTCATACCCAGTCCGTATATGTCTGTACGAATGTCTATCTGTCCGCAACTTTTCTGTTCCGGAGCGGCGAAAGCTGCGGTACCGCTGATACGTCTCTTATCCGAACTGTCGCATATATATATGCTGCCTATATCAACGGGCCTGACACTTCCGTCCTCGCAGAGAATGAGATTGTCGGGCTTGCAGTCCATATAGAGCATGGACGGAGAAAGACTGTGCAGGCCTTTTATGGCAGTCGCCACATCAATCCCCCAGTTTATCATCTGCTCCTTAGTGGGGGGATTGTTCTTACAGACTTTTGAGAGAGGACTTCCTGCCAGGAGATCCATAACCAGATATGAATAAATATCACATGTTATCACATCTGTAATATGTGGAAAACTGCGGCTTTCGAGACTTTTTACCACATCGGTTTCATTGTCCGTAAGTTTGCCTGTTTTCTTGACGGCAACCTTCTTTCCCAGCCTGTGATCCAAAGCAAGATAAACGGAACCGCTTGCTCCGGAACCGATCTTTTTTAGAATCTGATATCTGTTATCCAAAAGGGTAGGGATATCGGCATATTTTTCTTCTTTAATAGGCTTCCTCCTTTCCGGATCCTTTCGGATCCCATGCAGTGCCCCTTGGTCTCTATGAGACTTTGATCAGCACAAGAGTCCTGTTGTCCTTTTCATCATTAAGATAATATCCGTCGGTGCAGAGGCTGAGCTCATCTTTTTTTGACAGATGAAAACGTCGACAGAAAGGACGTTTATAGGAGCCGGCACCGATACAGCCTTTAAGTTTCCTTGGAGATATGGTCTGATCCTTTGTGAGTATCCGCTTGTTTTTATATACCCGACTGTCTCCGCAATGGATAAGAACGCCTCTTTTACCCAGGATAAGAACCATACTTACAGTGCTACCAAGGCTTATGGAATTGTCTTTACCATAGTCCGTCATATGTCTGTGACTTCGATAAAGCTCCTTAAGCATCAGCCTTTTTAATCTTGATAAGGATATCTTTCCGGGACTTCGAAGTCTTTGTTCCAGACAGAACTTAAGCCGGTAAAGAAGGCTGCTGCTGGCATCCTGGCCCATGGGAAGTCCGCCTATTCCGTCGGCGACCGCGGCAAATATGAGAGATGTGGAATTAAAACTCAGTGAAAGAATGGCAATGGAATCTTCGTTGACGGGACGTGCGCCCTGTTCCCAGAGATAAGAAATGTGATATGTCATGAATTGCTCCTGTGAAATGATAAGTACGTGATGCGTACATTGATTATATGTCTCTTTCAATATAATTGCAAGTGCTTTTTTAACATATTCCGGAGTCGATGTGATAAAATAGAAAAGGTTTAGTTTAAATGGCTAACAGAAGAGGAATCGCCAGTTTTACTCCGGAGAAAGGCTGTCCATGACCAAGCGCAGGATAGAAAGATTAAAAAAAGCAGCCGAAAAACGCTGTGAAATAAGGAAGCTTTTGGGAGAACACGGCAAGGATATTCTGTGCTCCGACAAATTCAGATCAAGCAAGAATTATGTCCAGCACGGTAGTATGTCCGTAAACCAGCATTGTAAAAACGTGGCTCTTGCAAGTCTTACCCTGAACAGGGCTCTTCGTCTTAAGGGAGATACGAGGGATATAGTCAGAGGAGCACTTCTTCACGACTATTTTCTCTATGACTGGCATACCATGAAGCCTGCAAAAGGGGAGAGACTACATGGCTTTACTCATGCCGAAACCGCTCTTAAGAATGCCGATCGGGACTACAATCTTACCGACAAACAGAAGGATATAATAGGAAGTCACATGTGGCCCCTTAATATAAAAAAGATACCCCGTTGCAAAGAAGCGTGGACCGTGACGGCGGCAGACAAATACTGCTCACTCATGGAGACCCTTAAGATACACAAGGGAGTTATGAAATAATCAGAACAGAGGAAAAAGTTATGTACAGAGACAATACAAAAGTAATCCATATAGGCGACAGAGTGATAGGCGGAGGCAACCCCATCCTTATCCAGTCCATGACAAATGTTCCCACGGAAGATGTGGACAGATGTGTGGAGCAGATACTGAGGCTTGAGGCGGCAGGCTGCGAGATCATCAGATGTACCGTGCCTAATAAGGAAGCGGCAGAGGCTCTTAAGGATATCAAGAGACAGATACACATTCCTCTTGTTGCTGACATTCATTTTGACTACAAGATGGCTATAGCTGCCATTGAGAACGGAGCCGACAAGATCCGTATCAATCCCGGCAATATAGGCAGTGAGGAAAAAGTGAAGATGGTGGTGGATGCCGCAAAAGAGAGGAATATTCCCATCAGAGTCGGTGTCAACAGCGGTTCCCTGGAGCAGGGACTCATCAAAAAATACGGTGGCGTAACAGCCGAGGGTATTGTGGAAAGTGCCCTGGATAAAGTGCGTATAATCGAGAACTGCGGCTATGACAATCTGGTTATATCCATCAAGTCATCGGATGTTCTTATGTGCGTAAAGGCTCATGAGATCCTTGCGGAAAAGACGAACTACCCTCTGCATGTCGGTATTACGGAATCGGGAACGGTTCAGAGCGGTAACATCAAGTCGGCCATAGGTCTGGGAATCATCCTGAATCAGGGCATAGGAGACACCATACGAGTATCCCTTACAGGCGATCCGGTGGAGGAGATCAAGTCAGCCAAACTTATACTGCGTACTCTGGGACTCCGCAAGGGCGGAATAGAGGTTGTAAGTTGTCCCACATGCGGAAGAACCAAGATAGATATGATCGACCTTGCCGGCAGAGTGGAAAAAATGGTTGAAGACATACCTCTTGACATAAAAGTGGCCGTAATGGGCTGTGCGGTTAACGGTCCGGGTGAGGCAAAGAATGCGGACATAGGAATCGCAGGAGGAATAGGTGAAGGCCTTCTTATCAAAAAAGGAGAGATAATCAAGAAGGTTCCCGAGAAAGAACTGCTTTCTACTCTCAGGGAAGAATTGGAGAATTGGAATCTTGGACAGTAAGATCTTTGGGGAAGTATTTCCAAATATCAAACTGAATAAAGAGCTTTTGACTGCTTTTGAAGATGTGCTTATAGACAGAGTGGGTATGACTCCCGACAGGAAAGAGATGAGAATATGCATCACTTCCGACCACATCATAGAAAAGTGGGTCATCAGAAAGATGGAAAAGCTCATAGGCGACGTTGTCGTTAAGGATAAAGATGTCCGCGTAAGAATACTTCAGAGATATCATCTGTCGGACAGTTATAATCTGAAGACTCTTATGGATGCTTACGGTGACAGTATATCCGATGAACTCATGGATTATGACCATCTGCTTTCATCGGCCTACAGACACGGACGCATAGAATTCACGGATGACAACAGTATGAGAGTATTCCTTCCGGATACCCTTCTTAACAGGGACGGAAAGGAAAAGCTTCTTACTTTTCTCTACAAGGTAATAAGAGACAGATGCGGTATTGAGGCTGAGATTACGGTGGACTTCGACGAAGATCTGATCGTATCCCATACTCATGAAGAAGAAGTCAAGATGAAGCGCAGGATTGCCGAGATTGCTGCAAGAGCCGGAATGGAGACTGTATACAGCACTGAAGATGCACCCGGAGAGGACGCAGCCGGGGGAAGCAGTGAAGGAAGTCCCAAGGCTCCTTCCATGCCCGGTTCGTCAAATGCAAAATCATTCGAGGGCAAAAAGGCGGATTCCAAGCTGCCTGCGGGAGCCAACAGAAAGCCTCTCAAACAGGCTTCAGATAATCCCAATCTTATCTTCGGAAGAGAATTCGAAGGCGATGTAACTCCCATAGTGGATATTATAGGAGAGATTGGTGAAGTAATAATCAGGGGACAGGTCATAAGCACCGAGGAACGTCCCATAAGAAATGAAAAGACCATCTACTTCTTCGATGTGACAGACTTCACGGATACCATGCATATGAAGGTGTTCGTTCACAACGAAGATCTGGCAGAAATCAGGGGCAAGATTAAGAAGGGCGCTTTTATCAAGGTAAGAGGTATGGCCCTTACCGATTCCTTCTCCAAGAGTCATGACCTTACAATCGATAGAATATCAGGTGTTATGTCAATAAGCGACTTCCGTACAACACGCTCGGATCTCAGTGAAAAGAAGAGAGTCGAGCTCCATTGTCATACCAAGATGAGCGACATGGACGGTGTATCGGATGTTAAGGATATAGTTAAGAGAGCATACAAGTGGGGCCATCCCGCCATCGCCATCACAGACCATGGTGTGGCTCAGGCCTTCCCCGATGCCAATCATGCTTGGGAGGATATCGGAGATCCCAACTTTAAGATAATCTACGGCCTCGAGGCCTATATTGTGGACGACCTTGCAAAGGTGAGCTACTACGGCAAAGGCCAGAGTCTGGACAACAGATTCGTTGTATTTGACCTTGAGACCACCGGTTTTTCATGTGTTAAGAACAAGATTATAGAGATTGGTGCCGTGAAGCTTGAGGGTGGTAAGATTGTTGACCGTTTCTCAACCTTTGTCAATCCCCTGGAGCCCATTCCCCACAGGATCACAAAGCTCACAAGTATCGATGATGACATGGTACGTACCGCAAGGACCATAGAGGAGATACTGCCGGAATTCCTGGAATTCGTGGGAGACTCCGTATTGGTGGCTCACAACGCATCCTTCGATACTTCCTTCATCAGACATAACTGTGAAGTGCAGGGATTCGACTATGATTATTCCCATGTGGACACGGTGGAGCTTTCAAGAATACTCCTTCCCCACCTGCCCAACTACAAGCTGGATACGGTGGCCAAGGATCTTAACTGTGTGCTGGATCATCATCACAGAGCTGTGGATGACGCGGAATGTACGGCCCTTATTTTTGAAAAAGAGATCGAGATTCTCAGATCCAAGGGCATAAGAAATATAGACGAACTCAATGCTCTTGAAGGAGATCGTGTCGCAAAAGTTAAGAAAATGCGCTCTCACCATGCCGTTATTCTTGCCAAGAACAATACGGGCAGGGTGAATCTCTATAAGCTGATATCCGAGTCTCACCTTAATTATTTTGTTAAAAAGGGAGCAATCGGTACCCCCTGTATACCCAAGAGTCTTCTTGATGAGAACAGGGAAGGACTGCTTTTGGGCTCGGCCTGTGAAGCCGGTGAACTCTATGAAGCACTGGTGGAAGACAGACCGGATGAAGAGATTGCAGCCATTGTGGAATATTACGACTATCTGGAGATACAGCCCGTAGGCAACAACATGTTCATGATTGCTTCGGACAAGCATTCCGGAGTTAACAGTGTTGAAGACATTCAGGATCTGAACAGGAGGGTGGTCGCCCTGGGTGACAGATTCATGAAGCCTGTCGTAGCAACCTGTGACGTCCATTTTCTCGATCCCGAAGATGAGATATACAGGAGAGTCATACAGACTTCCAAGGGCTTCAAGGATGCGGACAATCAGGCACCGCTTTTCCTGCGCACCACGGATGAGATGCTGAAGGAATTCATGTATCTGGGTCCGGACAAGGCGGAGGAAGTGGTAATAACAAATACCGTTAAGATAGCGGACATGATCGATACCATCAAGCCGGTACGTCCCGACAAGTGTCCTCCGGTTATTGCCGACAGTGACAAGACTCTGACGG
>JAEEGL010265996.1_pt1 | contig 11200 bp, 6 predicted proteins | sample 9134231 | NCBI WGS metagenome assembly JAEEGL01 (sample SAMN16246548, study PRJNA631951) | gut metagenome | biome: gut microbiome; feature: rumen; material: fiber-attached | host: Bos | place: Iran: Karaj | collected 2018-10
CATGTAGTCTGCAACACACCTGAGGCTTCCATCAATGATGGATATCTCATTAATCCGGATGCAGTGGCTAATGCCATTAGAACGGCTCTTGTATCTAACAGGATAAAGGGCACGAAGAATGTCATATTCACTATTTCATCGACCAAGATTGTTACGCGTGAACAGCAGCTTCCTCAGATGAAGCCTGCACAGCTGGATTCCATGATCCAGACCAATCTGTCGGATTATTTCCCTATCGATCTTGACAATTATCAGGTTGCATATACCGTGCTTGGAACGATTGATGAAGGCAAGGATGCCGGCAAGCTCCGTGTCTCTATTATGGCAGCTGAGAATAATCTCGTTGAGAGTTATAAGCAGCTGGCTGCATCCTGTGGACTTTCTCTTGTACAGGTTGATAACGTTGCGAACTCTGTTTATCAGGTGCTTAAGAGCGAGAACAGACCTCAGTGTAAGATGGTTCTTAAGATAGAAGAGAATGCCACTTCGGTTCTCGTTATCAAGAATGAAAGCCTTCTCCTTCAGAGAAATATCGGATTCGGATTCCTTCCTGCTATCAGAGAGATCATGCATCAGCCTGCATTTCAGGCTGTCAGCGAATTTGATGCCCGCAATATTGCAATGAAGAGAGCCTGCATTAGAAAGACTCTTAATGAGGGCACCATGATCACCGACAATGAGGATATGCCGGAACCCTCTGAAGGCACTGCGATGACAAATGCCCGTCAGGCGGTTACCGACAGCCTTGAGGATCTAATCAAGGGTATTCAGAGAGTTCTTAATTATTATAATTCAACCAATTCATCCAACCCTCTGGATGTATGTTATGTGTGCGGTGCCGGCGGTTCGATTAACGGTATATCACATCTGCTCTCCAATGAACTTGGTCTGAAAGTTACTGTCCTCAGAAAGCTTGAGAATGTTGCTTATTCAGTTCTCGGAGATAATGCTGACCTTTACAATTATGTTGCATCTATAGGTGCCATTTATGCACCTGTTGGTTTCTTCTCAAAAGCTAAAGCTAATAAAGCTAAGCAGACCAATTATGGAAAGCTTATTCCGCTTGTTGTATTACTTGCGGTTGTTATCATTCTTGCAATTGTTGGAAAAGGCTTCCTTGATTATAAACAAGCCAAGGACAGGAATGATGAACTTAAGGTGACTGAAGCCAGGTATAAGGAATCTGAGCAGGTTTATCTTAAATATGCAGCTGTCCTTGACTTCTACAAAGAGGTTGTGGCAGGCGAAGCCGCAACACAGAGATCAACTGACAATATTGCTGATTTCCTTGGTGAACTTGAGCAGAAGATGCCGACAGAGATGACTATCTCCGAATTTTCATCTGATGACTACCGTTTTACCATGAAAGTAGACGTGCTTGATAAGAATACAGCTATTGGTATTATAGAAACCTTAAGAACTTTTGACAGTGTATCAGGAATTCTTGTTGATTCACTTGTGGAAGTAGAGGAGACTCTGCAGCCGGAAGATTTCGAAAAAATCGTTGGTACTTTCCTTGTAATTGACGAAACTGGTGATAATGCTAAGCCTGTAATCAGTGATGAAGATGAACTTGAAGAGGGAGAAGAAGAGGAAGTTGCCATTATTACGACCAATGAGAATGATGAAGAGGATTCTGCACTTCATGTAAAGAAGATTGGTACTTACTATCTCAGACTTGATCCTGAAACCGAAAAGGAAATATATGTGAGAAAGTATGTCCAGTTTAGTGTCAGCTGTGTATATGCTCCGGCTGAGCAGGTCGAGATCCAGAGCAATGTAGCCGGTTCAGAGGAGGGTAACTGATCATGAAAAATGTTAAAATGGATGAAAAGTCCAAGTTTATGTCCGCTGTTCTTCTTTCTATTGTTTTGATAGGATTGGCTTTCTTTTTCGGATACAAGAAGTTTGAAGACAAAGCTACACAGTTCAATAACGATAATGCAGCTCTTGAACAGAGGATTAAATCTCTTGAACAGTATTATATAACCGAAGAGCAGAACAGAGCTGATACCGAGACAATGACAAAAGCTATTGCTGATGTTTTCTCGCAATATCCCGGTGATGCAAGATTTGAGGATGGTATTTTTGAGGCTTTTAATCTGTATGGTGCTTCAGGTAACACTCTTGAATTTGAATCCATTGGTTTCAGCCAGACCGAGTCTGTTAAGAACATCCCTCTTGATACAGTTGTAGCTGCAGGAATAGAAGGCTACAATGAGATGATTGATTTCAACAAATTTGATGTTGTTTATCGTGGAAAGCTTACTTACGAAGGTCTTAAGGGTACGGTAGAAGAGATCAGCAACGGAGATTATAATCTTGCTATCGGTAATATGACCTATTCCGTAGCTGATGACGGTTATATTCAGGGATCTACCATGCTTTCATTCTACTCTGTTGCCGGAGTTGGTGCTCCTTATACAGAACCTCCTGTAGAGGAATATCAGACCGGACTTGCCAACCTGTTTGGCGTAAGCGCTCCTGTTATCGAATCTACTGAAGAAGATTAATTCTTTTAATCGGAGAAGAGTATGAAAAAGGGATTTAGAAAAGATGATTTTGGTATGACTCTTGTTGAACTAATTGTGGCGATAGCTATATTTGTCGCTGCAATAGTTCCGATGCTTCATGCATTTGTATATTCAACCGGATTTAATTTCAAATCCCAGAGGACCATGCAGTCAACAGGAATTGCACAGGCTATTGCAGAGCAGTGCAAGAGTGTGAATTTTGATTATTCTGATCTTCAGAGTACTTTTGCAATGGATGGCAATACCATACTTGACGGATCTCAGTTCACAGTTAATGGTGATGCTACCGGTGACAAGGAAGGTGTTAACCGTGGTATGTATTGGATGTATGGTGTCAGAGCCACCAACAATACCACAGATGGCACTACCACCAGAAGAGCCTATGATGTGGCTATAGATTTCAAACTTATTACAGACAGTGTTACTGATTATTCATCGATTCAGTCCATGGGACATACGACATATAATTTTGGTGATTCGTTGTCAAATGCTCTGAGAAATGAGGACAGGATTGCTCAGGCAAAAGCTATCGAGAAGATCAAGAACCTGTTTGAAGATTCTAATATTACGAGCAACAGAACTCTGCCCACATTGCCTGCCGGCACACTTAGGGCGTTCTTTTCCGAGAGTGATATCAATATTTCAAAGATTGTTCTTGACAGGGATATAATTATTACTGTGAGCAATCCCGATACTTATACAGATCCTTCCGGTAGTGGCAACAAAGAGAGCGTACAGGTTATAGTTAATTACTACTGCGGTTTTGACAGTGGGGATGATGGTGTTGCGGATACGGCCAATTGTCGTGTTACACGTAATGATGTTAAACTGTCACCTGATCCTCTTGCTCCAACATATGATCTTGTTATAAGCAAGCCTTTGGATGCTGATTATACATATGACACTCATACTACTCCTTTATATACTGTAGATATGGGAACTTATACGGATTTTAATGAGGCGGCATCTGCTGTATATTTCTATTATTATCCCGGATATAAGTCTGTGAATTCAAGTACTGCCAGTTACAGAGATCATTTTATCATTAATAACAATATGACGGTTAATGCAAAAGATCATGATGATGTGGCAAGTATAGATGATCTTGATTTCTATCTATTCAAACAATATGATCACGATCTTGATGTGGCATCCCATGTTACTTACGATGACAGGGAAGAGAATTATGTATGTGATGTTACATTGAGTTCAACAGGTCATAAGACCTTCTTGTATCATAATCTGTTATGGAAGGTTGTTGAGGATGTGTCACATTCTCCGCATATCTTTAGATTGCAGAAGGTTGTAAGTCCTCATACTTCTGTTACAGCCGGCACGAATTGCTATAATTGCACAGCTGCGGATTCCGATTATCTTAATTATGGAGCAAGTTACAAGAAGTTCAATGCTGCATGGACCCTACCGAATGATGACGGAATATCTCATGCACTGTCCAATTATGCGGCTCTTCCGTACAGGCATCAGGACTATACTGATTATTACGGGTCGGATGAACAGCTCTTTGAAGCGAGATATCGTATAAGCATATATGTGTATCCGGCAGGAGATAATGCTGCAGGTAATGAAGTAGAGATAATGACTTTTGAAATGCTTAATTGGTGATGCTTATGAGGTTAAATTCTAAGATCAAAAAAATCAATAAGGATAACAAAGGCTCAGCTCTTATAGTTTGTATCATTGTTCTTCTGTTTGTCAGTATTCTTGCTACCGTAATTCTGTATATGTCCGGCGTTAATTACAGAATGAAAAAGACTGATATGTATTCTAAGTATGCTTTTTATGCAGCTGAAGAGCCTTTGGAAAGGATGCAGAACAATCTTCTTATTCCGGTTTCTGCGGCGTTGAACGATTCATACAGAGTCTGTAATAGTATTTACGGATTCAGGGCTAATGCAACAGACAGGAGAAGAGAATTCTATTCGCAGTATGCACTTGCGTTCAGAGATCTTCTGATTAAGCAATATGGAGGATCCGGAAGTTCTGTCGGTGTATCCGGTGAATCAGTGTTGGATGGCGAGCTTATCCGGAATATAGTGCATAATCTTGTTGCTTGTAATAATAGCCGTGATGATTATAATACAGCTCTTTATAATCCCCGAGGTGTGTTTTTCCTTGATGCGGATATTCCGGTAAGTGATATTTATGTAAATGACGACAGCATTCTGGGATTTGCTGCTCCTTCTGATCCTGTAGGATTTGTGGAAACTCTGGCGGGCGTGGCCGATCGCGGTGATGGTCAGGGATTTTTCCAGGGAAATGCAGACGGATCTCCCAGAGCCTATATCTGTGTTTATGAACCTTTCACAGGTGCTTCGGCTATCGAAAATTATAATAGTTTTATCAGATTGAGCGTAACGGATAACCCGGATGATGACCCTGTATTTCCAACCGGGACTCTGCTCAGCGAAGATAAATGTCGTCTTCTTATTAAGGGGATTGCTGTTGTAGTCGTTGAGAACGGATACAGATCAGTAATAAGCACAGACATTGCCATTCAGTTCCCTCCTCTTGACTGGAGCGACGGAGGTATGACTCCGAAGTATGAGAAGTTTGATCCTTATCAGCTTATATATTATGTAAACTGGCAGAAGAACTAAAGGTGACGATATGGATAAGCATATTGATTTAAAATCGAATAATAAGGGACTGTCACTGATAGAGCTGCTGATCGTTGTAGCTATAATGACCATTATAGGCGGAACGGTATTTTTATCCACTTCGGTAGCCACAAATAGACATGTTACCTCTTGTGCCAATAAGATCTCGACGGCATTTGAGCAGACCAGAAATCTGACACTTGGTAAGCAGAGCGGTAAGATTAAGTTCTGGGTGGGTTCTGACGGACAGATATATGCTCAGATGTATGTTGACGGCTCCACATATGGTGATCAGGTTGCTATCGGACATTCCGGACTTACTGTTACTTTCGTATATGTCAATCCACTGAATGCCGGTATCGTATATCATCAGGATCTCACCACGACCGGCATGGAGATATCATTTTCCAGGAGTACCGGCGGCATAACTTCACAGACTTTTGATGGCTCTGCCATTGATCCTTCTGCTAAGAAATTGAAAGCGATCGTAGTTACTAACGGTAACAGGTCTATTACAATCGAGGTTGATTCATATACAGGCAGAGTTAATATAGTCAATTAATTAATACATAATTAAATTTATAAACAAAGTATAAACTTGTCTAAAATAACTATAAATCTATTGTATATAGTTAACATATTTGGTAATATTTAAGTCGGGATTGAATTGATCAGTCCCGACTGCTTTTTTGTTAAAATTGTTGCAAAGGAGAGAGAGATGAAGAGATTAATGAGTAAGAAAAACTTGCTCGGAGCGGCTGGTCTTTCGCTTGTCGAACTCATAGTCTCTATGGCTATTCTGGCAGTAGTCGGAGTTGCTATAGGCGGTGCTATGTATGTTACATCGAGAAGCTATACCAGGAACTCTGCAGAGATCAACGTCCAGGAAGAAGCTCAGGTTGCATCCAACCTGATCTGTGACTGGCTTGTTGATGCTCAGGAGGTGACTCCTGATGGTGCGGGCAATCCTGCCGGTGCCACTTCCACATCCCTTGAGATCAAGCATTGGGAGAATGGAAATCTTGTAACTGTTAATATTTTCAGAGCAGGTTCTGACCTTAAGTACACTGCCAAGAATGATGCCGGAGCTGTCATAGGTGAAGGCGTGCTTGCAAGCAATGTTACCGGAGTAACCTTTACATCTAAGTTCAAGGAGACCAGAAATGTACAGATAGCTCTTGATTTTGATGTAAATGAGAGAACTTATCATTCTGTAACCGATTCCACCTCACGTAATCACGATTTCATCGCTGATGTAGCAGGTGCGAATAATGCAAGGCCTATCATTACATTTGATATTCCGCCTACGAGAGGATCAAGTGAATTCGAAGTGTTCCTTGAGCCCGGACAGAATGACTCTCAGCATGCTTCCTTTACCTTTAATGCAACTGTTTATAACTATGATCCTTCGAATACTACATTTACAGTTACCGATTCAACCGGACATGTACATGATGTTACCTGTACATTTGTTGATAACGGAACCAATGTATTCCCTGTAACATGTACTACTGCAGACCATGCTAAGCTTGAAGGCCAGTTCACCTTCACTGCAACCAAGACTGTAACGGATCCTGTTAACGGAACCGTTTCCACTCTTATCGATCAGAAACTTCTTGATGTAAGAATAAGAAGAGCAACCGAGTGTGCATTCAAAGATGCTCCCAGTAGCAGTGGAAGTGATGTTGAAGAGCTTTTTGAAGCAGATGTTGTTGTTGGTACGCATGGTGCAGGCGGATGCCAGTATGAGCCTGTATATGTATATCTTGGCAACCAGACTTATCCCAAAGTTCCCGGCGCTGCATATGATAGCGTGTTTGTGGATTCCTCCAAAGTTAAGTTTGAATACAGGTTCTCTGATGGAACCGATGCAAGTGCTTATATCGATCATGATAAGACCGTAGAGATCACCACCGGACAGCCCAGTGTTCAGGTTGTTCTTAAAGAAACTCTTCCTGCAGGAAAGGATCTGTTTGTAGTAGCTGTAAGCACTCACCAGGGTGACATGACCGGAAACGCCGGCAATTACAATGTAAGCGCAACCGGTGAAAACAAGCTCAGACTTGCTCCTTATAATGTAGCCGGATGGGATTATTATGATAGCGTTCAGAAGGGCGTTACCTGGGATGTTTTCAAGATCAAGTCAACTGTTTCGGTTACACCTCCTCCCTTCACATTTGGAGAGCACGGAATAAGCAGAGGAACACCTTCCTTCGAGCTTGGACATATGAATCCTGCATTCAGAACATGGCTTTATAACTATCTTACAAATCCTCCCAGCTCAGGCGGCTTAGGCAAGGATGTTAATACAGTCAGAGCAGGATTTGAGTATTATACTTCGATGCGTTTTAAAGAGAAGGGCTCTTCAACATGGTCATCTCCTTATGTTATCAATAAGACTAATAACTGGGATACCACAAATCAGCACATCTTCACTCAGGGTTATACTGATGACAGAGGTTATGAGAGTTTCCTTTTTGAACTTACCAAGTCTTATGATGTAGAGATTACATTCAGTGTTTATGATAACAATCATAACTTCATCTACAGCACAAGCGCATCGAGCTATGTACCTGCGGCACAGGCCAATATTTACAATCCAAGTGATTCATACGGCAGGTTCCTGACAGATACATACAAATATGATGTAACCAATAATACAGGTAATTATTATTCATATCATTACACCAATAATGGCGGTACTGTTGATTCATTCTTTATCTACTTTGATTCTGTTAATATGAACAACAATACCGGAAATGCAAGGGTATCATATAAAGTTCAGAGATATAATACCACTACAGGTGCTTGGGATGATGTTTCCTCAGATTTTAATGGCAAGATCCAGATGGGTTGGAAGGAGGGAGAATTCCTTCCAGGCAACAACAGAGTAAGACTCTCTGACGGAACTCCCACCGGATTTGACCAGTATATCTGTAAGGGATATCAGGAGAATGATTATCCTGATTACGGTGTTAACCTTGAAGTACTTGAACTCCACGGTGACTGTCCTTTTGTAACCGGATATACCTATAGGATTTCATTCGAGACTTATTATCCTCATGCAGAAGGAACTGCAATCACAAATGGTATTCTTGGCGGTGCTTCCGGATGTGAAGGTAAGGTTGCTTCCTATAATATGAATCATTATTATCATGTATCTAACGAAAGTGATAATACCGGTTTCATCTACATCAAGGGTGACAAGCCCGCTTAAATGATTCTAATGAGCCGGAGATCTTAGGATCTCCGGCTTATTTTTTTGACAGGTTCACCTATTATGTATAATATAAAGTCGATGAAATTCATATACTTTGGAGGGGTTATGCGACTCGGATATTTTAAATTTATTGCTTGTATTTTTCTCGCTTTTCTGTTAACAGGATGCGGAAAGGCTACACTTGAGACAGGGGACTATGCGACCGATCAGTCGGTACTTGGTGACGGATGCTTTGATATTAAGAGTATCGATACTTCATTCATACCCGGTGAATTCAACAGCGAGGCACGTACGATCACTGATTCCGGATATGAATATGTTCTTTCTTCATATAACGTTACGGATTATTCTACTTCGTATTATTTTGTGAGTTTTGATCATTATGGCAAGACCTTAGGGTCCGGAGAGCTGGATATGCCATTATCCTCCAGTGATAATAAGGTTGTATTTTCTGATATATGCAATGATCTTGATATCAAGCCTTACAGTCTTACGATCGATAACGGTTATATTTATTATTCTGACTTCAGCTTTAATGAAGCCGGGGACTTTACGGGTTATTGTACTCTTAATTCAACGCTTGAAGGCAGAGACTCGGGTACTATTTATAAGACTTATAAAGTATCCTGGAATAGTGATGGAAAGTGTACGGGAATCGAGGATATTACCGGTTCCGATATCAATTATTCCGAATATGTATATATATATGATCAGGATGTGAATACGGAATATCAGACAGTTTCTTCCGGTATCACTATCGTTGATTCTTCGGGTAATTATATTTCCGGGTATTTCAATGCGATCAATTCGGGCGTATATATCAGGAATTTCGATAATCTCTCTATTCGTGACGAGAACTGTTTTGCAGGTATATACAGGGATATCGACGGACACACGCTGCTTGCATGCTTTAACAGGCATCAGGGTGGCAATTACAGTAAAAAAGCGATTCTTCTGGCATGCACAGGGCTGGATGAGGAGTTGAAGGCAGATATTGTCAGATTTAACCAGACCAATAAGGATTACATGATCTCGGTTCAGGATTTTACCGACAGAGTTCAGTCGGGAACAGAATCCGAAGCGTGGAATGAACTGAAAAAAGAGATTGCCGGAGGTTATTCGCCTGATATTATTCTTAATACCTCCGGATACGACAAGCCTTTCATTGATAAGCTCAGTTCCGAAGCGAAGCTCGCTGAATTATCAGGTGTTATCTATAAGGATAGCAGCTTAAAGGGGCTTGCTTTTTCAGATATAGCATCGGGACTCTTCTATGAAAAGGGAAGTATCTTCAGTGTTGTACCTTATTATGAGTATGATACCGTGGTAGGAAATGCAGAAGCCATGGATCTGTATTCAGGATGGGATCTCAGCGGATATACCGTATATTCCATGAGTGTTCCGGATTACTATTATCTGATCGATCAGAATTATCAGGATAGATTACTGGAAAGATTCCTTTTCTACAATGGATCCGGATATGTGAATTACGGTTCCGATACTTCTGAATTTGATTCGGATGAGATGAAAAAGCTTTTAGAGTATGCTTCAACACTTCCTTCGATGGCTGATTATTATGCTGATTACAGATCGGAAGCCGGAAAGGGAGATTTCAAGGTAAGTGAAGTAAGATGTGAGGTACTTGGAAATACTCACCTTGATGCAACCATAAACTGCCTCGGACAGTATAGTGATCTGGGATTCCCTCGCGCAACAGGTGGAAGCGGAGTTATCACTACATCAAGATGCTTCATGATCTCATCAGGACATGCATACACCAATGAGTGCTGGGAGTTTGTAAAGCAGTATCTTAGCCAGGAATATCAGACTGCTGATTTCCACGGAATTCCTGTAACAGAAGCAGGATTTACCGCATGGAAAACTTATACTACTCCTAAATCTATGAATCCCGATGACTACAGCTATTTTGTAGGTGATACGGAATATGTGGTTAACGATCCCACTGCTGATGAAGTGAATTATATAGTTGATCACATTGGAAGCTGTAAGATGTTTGCTTTCTCGGATTATCAGGTAGAGCAGATAGTTATGGATTATGCTCATCAGTATTTCGAAGGTAAGTTATCCCTTGATGATACAGTTACATCAATTGATAAGGATGTTGAAGCTTATCTGAGCAATCTGTAAAATATTAGCAGAGCTGGCTTTGGGGTCGGCTCTGTAATATTAATATGGTGAGTTATCGCAACAAGATGCAGATATCATATTTTATGAATATTTTTGTATTTAACCGGGATTTTTGTTAAAATATACAGGCAGGACTTAAGGGAGCTTGCATCGGCAGGCTCCTTTTTATGTGAAAACTGCAAAACCAAATATATGAGAAAGGAGGTAAATGGAATGTCGATATTTTCAAGGAAAACTGTTGAAGTTCAGGAGCCGCTTCTGGACCATACCGTATATCTGATAGATACCGAGAATGTCAGGACTGTGTGGACTCTGCTTCTTGACCGTATGACTGTTAATGACAAGATCTACGTATTCTATACCATGAATTCTGGAAATGTCTCATATGAGGATCTTAACGGAGTTCTGTCATCAGGCAAGAGTGTTGAGCTTATTCAGTGTCACACAGGCAAGAATGGCCTTGATTTCCAGCTGGTATCTTATCTGGGATACCTTATAAGGAACAATGAAAATGCAGATTACTGTATCATTTCCGATGACAGCGGATATGATGCCGTGATAAAGTTCTGGGAAGGCAGGGACGTTGATGTTACAAGAAAGACTGCTTTTCAGGTATCGGGTAAACAGGCAAAGCCTGCAAAGAAGCCGTTGTTTGGCGGAAAGAGCAGAGCTAAGGCTCA
>JAEEGL010413042.1_pt1 | contig 11200 bp, 6 predicted proteins | sample 9134231 | NCBI WGS metagenome assembly JAEEGL01 (sample SAMN16246548, study PRJNA631951) | gut metagenome | biome: gut microbiome; feature: rumen; material: fiber-attached | host: Bos | place: Iran: Karaj | collected 2018-10
GCTGCCGGTTTCACCGTAGACGCTTCCGTCGGCGAGGATCGCGCCGCGGGCTTCTATGCCTACGCTGGAAGAGAGCGAGCCGGAGATCGTGAAATCAAGCTTATCGGCGTTCTCTATCCGGCTGAAGTCATAGTCGTATTTAGTGTTCGTGTCGCCGGTAGGCTGACCGTCCGACCCGATCACCTGAACTGTCTGCGACGTTTCGGTGATCTTGAATCTTGTAAAGAAGAGCTGATTGCCCGAAGCGTATTCGGCAACGACGATCACTTCCGGCCCCAGATTCAGGCTGTTGTTGATCCAGGTATGCAGGTCTCCGGAAGCAACTTTCCTGATGAGCTTGTCATCCGATCCGGGAACGATGTAATAGAGCGAGTCCCCGGCGACGCTGGTCGTCAGAGCAGACTCGGTCGTGTAGGTGTCATTGCCGTATTTGACGGACAGCGTCAGACCGGAATCGGAACTTGACCCCGTCTGCGGACTGAGACGGAGATAAGTGCTCTTGACGTCAGAGGTGGCGCCGTTAAAGGCGATTATCACGCTGTCCCAGGCACTTCCGTAAGACTGAGCGACCAGATCGAAAATGGTGTCGCTGTAGTTCTCGGCAGACTTGGAGTAGGTCTGATACTGGCCGCTTGCGAGCTGTACCCGGGCCATGTATCCCGTCGGATAGTATGCGTAAACGTGTGCTGCACCGGCATCGGTCAAAGCCGATCCGGCATGGCAGAATGCCTGCGAATCGCCGGAAAGCTCAAGAATGCCTTCATAGCAGCAGACGTTTCCGTACGTCATCAGAGCGACGGTGCTGCCGCTGAAGCTGGATTCGCCGCCGTATACGTACGTGTTGAGCCTGACGTGTGCTGCAATGCCGTTTACATGGGATACACGCAGGACAGGGGAGGCGGTAGACATGCCCTCGGCGCCTATGGTCAGCGTGTTGTTGACGGTCAGTGCCGGTTCAGCGCCGTCTCCGCCGTAGCTGACGGTCATGCTGACCGTGCCGGCGAGCTGCATGGCGTATGCGACGTAGACCTTGCCGTTCGCGGTCAGCGAGCCGTTGCCGCGTTCGGTCAGATCCGCTCCTGCGTGGAGAGCCTCGCCCATGCCGGCGCAGTTGAAAGTGTTGCTGCCGGAGACGGTCAGTATCATGTCGGCCTCCGTATTGAGCAGAGGAACGTTGCTGAGGGTGTTGACGGTCAGATCGTCCAGCGTGAGCGAGCCGACCGCATCCGTCGCGGTGATGTGCAGGTTAAGCGCCATTGCCTGATCGTTGCTGCCGCTGAGGGTGAGACCGGAGCGGGTGAGCTTCAGCAGCTGGCTGCCGGGATCGTAGGTCCAGCCGGTGCCGGAAAGGGCGCTGATATCCACTCCGTTGACGGTGACGCCTATGGCCTTGAAGGAGACGGTGATCTCCTGGTTCTCCGTCAGATTGGTGATGGAATATACGCCGGTATCCGCATCGTAGCTGTAAGTCGTTCCGTCAACGGTGTTGCCCTGCTGGGTGAACTGATTGTTGTTGGCGAAGACGTCCTGCACCATGGCCAGCGCATCGCCGGACAGCTTGAACTTGAAGTCGCCGCCGGATGCAACGCTGGCGATGTAGCCGCTCTCCGGATCCACGCTCAGCCTGTTCTGGCTCTCGCTGATGGTGGGCCAGGAGACCAGATTGTAAGTCGTGGAGGAGAAGATGGGCTCGAAGAGATAGTCGGTAGTGATAGCCGGGATGGTGTAGCGCAGAGAGGTCGCCGGACGGACGACCGCGGTGCCGCCATCGGGGGTCGTCTTCCAGTAGGAGACGGTCTTGCCCTGCTTCGGGGTCACCATCACGGTGAAGTCGTCGCCGTCATGGACTTTGACGATGTTGGCGTTTTCTCCGTTGAAACCGCCCTCGGGGAGAGTGTATACGTAGGTGCCGTTTGCGGAGATATCCTCCATGGTGACCGTATGAACGGCTTTCTCATTCAGAGCGACCGTAAGCGTCTCGTCGCCGCTCAGAGCGGGAATGGTGTAGGTCGCCGCGGAGGAGTAGAGGACGACGTCCTCGCCGTCGAGCGACTTGACCGAGCCGTTGACCGGAGAGATGAAGAAGTACTTGCCGGTGTCTGCGATATACACGTAAGAGCTGTTCTTGCGGACGGTATCGCCGACGGTGACGTTCGTGGCTCTCGGATCGTTTTCCGTGGTGGCCTTGAGGGCCGTGCCGGATCCGGTCCAGCCGACGAGGTCGACCCAGCCGGGGTAGGCAACGGATACCGAGACCGGAGAGCCGCCGGGAACGTTCTCAACGACCTTGCTGCCGCCGCTCAGATATTCGTCGTAGGAGAAGCTGTAGTCCCTGTCGCCGATTATATAGGTGACGGATATGTCGGGGACCATCTCGGAGACCCGATCAAGATCGTATACGAGCGTCAGAGCGAACATCTGCTGGATCGTCCAGCCGTAGACGGTGGTATCCTGATCGATCGTCAGAGTGTAAGTGCCCGCATCGTAGTCAGCCGTGCCCTGCGTGCCCTGAGAGGCGTAGAGGCGGCTGGTGTCGAATTTGTATCCGAGAGCCGGGGCGACGGTGATCTCAGTTCCGCCCTTGACCCTGCTGCCGGAATTGATGGTCGTGACGACGCCCTCGTCATCGACGTAGGAGGCGGTAAGACCGTTGGAGGGGCCGCCGTCTATGTAGTTGAAGATATAGCCGTCGCGCTCAAATACCGCGTAGAGCGAGCAGCTTACGGCCGGCATGATGAATTCGAACGAGCTGCTCATCTCGCCGCCGTCTTCATCGTCGTATGCCGTGCCCTGTCCCTGCTCGGTATAGCGCCATTCTTTGAAGTGATAGCCTTCATTGGCCTCGGCGGTAAAGGTGAAGAACGAATTCTGGCGGACGACGCTGCCGCTTGCCAGAGATGCGTCGCTGCAGGTGAGCGTGCCGCTGTTCTCGCCGCCGATGACGCCGAAGGAAAGCGTGTTCTGCCTGATGGCGAACTGGACTTCGATCGTGGTGTCCTCCGCCATCATGGTGTGGACCAGGGTGTTGCTCTTGCTGCCCTGAGCCCTGCCGTTGACGTACCAGTCATAGATCTCGTAGCCGTCGTCGGGCTGTGCGCTGAAGACGACGCGGACGCCGGCCTGGATCTGCGCGGAGAGCTGCTCGACGCTGCCCAGCGGGCCGGACGAGGTGCCGGTCTCGGGCACGAGCATGTAAGCGCGTCCGACGTTCAGCCCGTCGAAGGGACGTACGCCCACGTCGACCGCGAACGCCGCGCCGAGAATGGTGAGCTGGCCGGAACGGTAGGTGATCTGGTAGTTGTCAAGCGCCGCGGTACCGATGATGGAATACGCGCCGCAGAGCTTGCGGACGGTAGTCGCGTCGAATTCCGTTCCTGCGGTGTTGTAGTATTTGGGCGCGATGCTGGTGTCGGCAAACTTGAATTCGCCGTCCTCGATATCGCAGTCGGCCCAGCTGCCGTTGACCAGATCGAGCATCGAGAAGGTGATGTCGTCGGCCGTACCCGTGTCAGATTCTCCCGCCTTAAGGTTCTTGGGGATCTGGAGCGTGACCGCGCGGGGCATGACCTCGATGGAGGCGTAGGCGGAGCCGTCGGCGCCCTCGGCGCTCATGGATATGACGTAGACGCCCGCAGGTATGCCCGCGTTAAGGATGTAAGCTCCGGTATCGGGCAGAGCGGAGATGTAGGAGCTGACGTCGTCTCCGAAGAGAGCGTAGCCTTCCATGAAATCGGCCGCGCCGTCGGCAGGAGCGGTGAAATACCACTTCATGCCTTCCGGATCGGTATACATGTATCTCGTGCCCTTGACGGCGCTGTCCTCATAGGCAACGGCGCCGGAGAGGGCCGCGCGGCTGAGCGGGGCCGCAAGACGCATGCTTACGGAAGCCGCGTCGGTATCCTGCGTCGTGGTGACGCCGCCCGCCTTCGTGACCTCGCGGAATATGATCTCGGCCTCGTCGCCGTAAGTCACGGAGGAGGGAAGGTCGATATCGAAGCCGCTGGCGCGCTGAGACAGATACAGCGTCTGTCCGGAGCAGGATTTGAAAATGTACGAGCCGGAATAGTATACCTCGACGGAATACATGCCCTCGGGCAGTATCTGGTCGAGGACCGCCGTTGCCGTACCGGAGGCCGTGAGCTGAGCGAAGAACTGATAGTTCTGGCCGGTGGCATTGGAGGTCAGGTTGAAGGTGACCGTGCCGCTGGGGATGGAAGCGCTGTCGGGGTGCGCGTTTCCGACCTCGGCATAGAGCTGGATGCCGCCGCCGGCAACGTCGTTGACGGAGACTTCCTTGATGAAGCTGGTGCGCTTGGCGTGCGTCAGCGTCACCTCATCGGAATAGGCCGTGATGGAGACGTTGCTCGCCTTTGTGATGACATTGGCTCTGCACCTGTAATCGCCGGCCGAGTCTATGCCGGCAGAGGCGAAGGTGAGCGTCTTGCCCGTTTCGCCTATAAGGTCGACCCAGGCGCCCTTGTCCTTCTTCTGCCACTGATACTGGACGACGGAGTAGTAGTTGGCTATCGTCTGTCCCGCGGGGCCGGAGACGAGCGCCGTCAGATAGGCGTTCTTGTCCGGGTAGACGAGGAGCTGCTTATCCTGCTCGTCGTCGGATTCCGTTATGACGATGCGCGGATATCCGTCGTCTGCCTTTGTCCTTGCAGAGAGCAGGGCCGAAGGCGTCGACAGCGGAGGAACGGGCGCGAGCCTCTCCACCTGTATCGCATACTGATACTCGGTGTAGGGCGAGAGGTTCGTATCCTCGATGTAGTATTCCTTGTAGGGCGTGCCTTCATCGTCGTACTTGATCCTGTAATGATCGGAGTCGCCCGGAGCGATCCTCGCGATCTCCTGAAGACCGCCTCCGACGGGGAAGTCGAACTGCTTGTAGATGATGAACGCCGTGACGGGGTCGTCATAAGTCCAGGTCAGGACGTTGGTGTCGCTGGTGGTGCGGTCGTAGTCCTGCTGGAAATCGTCCGGAAGCTCCGGGGGCTTGGCCACGTCGTTGACTATGAAGGAGATGACGGGGATGCGGGCGCTGGTCGCCTGACCGATGTTGGCGTTGGCCTCATCGTCGTCGTTTTCCTTGCTCTTGTCACCGAAGCAGTAGTAGTAGCTGAAGAGCTTCCAGTTGAAGTAGTAGCCGTAGGGCTGGAACTCGAGAGGCATGTTCGCGACTTCGGCGGCGATGGTAGTGCCCTTCATATCGGTATCGGCCCAGCCGCCCGCCGGGTTGAGGGAGAACTGGACGCCGCCTGTGCTCTCAAAGCCGGACTGGCCGATGTCGACCTGTCCTTCAGCGCCGCCGCCGATCTTGAATTCGATCTCGGCGCCGAGAGAGTAGGAAGTCTCGTTCTCTTCGGTTATCGCGATCTCCTGCTCGATGCTGCCGTTGCCGTAGCCGACGCCGGCCGCGTCCTGATCCCATTCGACGATAACGTCATACCCCTTGGAGGAGGTGGGATAGGAGGCCGGGTCGCCCGGAGTGGAGGTGATCGCTTCGCCGGCTATCGGCGGGAGGATATCGTAGTTGCCCTGTATGGATTCGTAGTAGTCCAGCGTCAGGACCTGATACGCGGGCTGATAGGTGTTGGATACGATATCAAACGTCTCGTCGTAGCCGTTCTTGTCGTTCGGGGTCAGGATGCGGTAGACGTAGTTTTCCGTGGGTATGCTGAAGAACGCCACGGCGTCCTGATCTCCGTACGTGCCGAAGGTCATCGTGTATTCATAGGATGTGGTGTGGCTGTCCTCATACGAGAGGGTGAAGCCCACGCCCCATTCTATCGCGAATTTGATGGAGCCGCCGGTCAGCTCGTGGTTGCCCCAGCCTCCGATGGAGAAGTCCACGCTGACGGTCGTCGTGTCGGCGTGCCCGTGGGACATGCCCCAGGAGTTGGTGTTGTTTCCGGCAAACTCATATCCTGTCGCCTCGTCGACGTCCTCGAAATACGGGGCCGCGGCGATGACTGCCAGCACCTTCGGGTCGGAGTAGGTCAGATAGTGCTGGCCGGTATACTCCATGATGATGGTGTCGATGTCGCAGTCGAGGAAGGTCAGAGCCTGCCCGCGGTAGTCGCCCGTGAAGTCGTCGGGGCAGGTGATCGTCGCGGACAGCTTGCCGTCGGACGTGCCGTTCACGACCGCGTACTGGTTGTAGTGGTGGCCCTCACCATCAAGATGAGACGTAGTCCCAACAGTATTCGTGACGAGGATCTGGAAGCCCTTGCCGTTGATGTCGGCGGCTGCCGCGCCGTATTCGGCATAGTTGAGCTGGGTGACGTCGGAGCCGCTTACGATCCTGCCGCCCCAGCGCTTGTTGCCTATGCTCAGGGCATTCTCGCCGTCGTATTTCTCCGTCATCTCGCCCTTGAGCGAGAGAGTCGACTGTACCGACTGATAAAGGCAGCTGTCGAGATACAGATACGGGTACTCAGCGCCCTCAGGCTTGAAGACTGCGGCGTTGGTGACCAGATAGGGCATGGAGTAATAGTGCTCGTCAAACCCGTTTCCGGAGACCCACGACGTCGTTGTGGTGCCGTCGAGAGTGTTCTGCTCGAAGTGGCCGTCTACCGGCTGCATCAGATCGGACGAATTGACGAGCAGTCCGGCCTGACGGTCATAGATGTAAGTGATCACCGTGCGCTGGGTGTTGCCGCCGACGGTAGTGCCGAAAATGCCGGCGAACTGCCCCAGATCGCTGACGGGCTGGCCAGCGGCTATGAGCTCTTCGACGCCGTCGCAGTCAAGATCGCCCTTGATGAGACTGACGCGGCCCTGCTCGCCGAGCGTGCCGGTCGCCAGATCGATGTTTGTGAGATTCTGGAGCATGCTGCTGCGGTCGCCCCAGAGCATGACCGCTCTGCTGGCCTCCAGACGGCTGATGGCAAAGGCGAGAAGAGCGTCGTTGACGACCGCGCTGCCGTAAGATATGCCCAGATCGTCCACGCCGTCCCGGTTGAAGTCGCCGGAGACGAGGGAGACCATGTTGGGAACGTAAGCATACTCGCCGTTGAGAGCGTGGCTCCAGACGCGGAGCCAGTTGCCCATATCCATCCAGTCTCCTTCGACGGAGGTGGATTTCTTCTGGTACTTGTAGACGTCGATGCGCGCGTTCTCGTTCTCGCCGACGTAGACCGCGATCTCGCTGATTCCGTCGCCGTCATAGTCGCCGGCCGTGACCTGCAGAAGGCTCTGCCAGTACATGTCATAATAGGTCAGAACAGCGCGAGGATCGACCCATTCCGTGCTGGCGTCAGGCACCGGGAGCGTGTAATACGGCGTGACGTCCGCCAGATCCTTCGTCGTGCCGAAAGACGCCGTGCGCCCGTTGTATACACGGAGCTTGAGCTTGGAGGTCTCAATGTCGCCTACGGTGAAGACCAGATTGCCGTTTTCTATATTCGTTTGGAACTCGGTCTTCTTCGGCTCGTCGATGCCGACGTATACTATCTCGCCGGCGAGGCCGTCGCCGTCAAAGTCGCCGGCGGCGGAGGCGTACATAGTCATTCCGATCCCTGAGCCGGAAGGGATGCCGGAGATGCTGCTCGCGGCGACGTTGTTGTTTCCCTTTCCGTACAGAGCGGAACCGTTCTTCCCGGCGACAGCGATCTCAAAGACCTGATTGCCGGGGATCTTGTTTCTGCCGAAGGGGTTGTCCGTGGTATACGGATCATATCCCTCCGGAAGCACCGTGGTATCGAAGCCGAGCGCGGTAAAGACGTCCGCGTCCTGACCTTCGAAGCCGTTTTCGAGGTTGGTCGCCGCGTCGACGGGGGCCGCCATGGCAGGCAGCAGGCCGAATACCATGACGAGAGCCAGTACGGCGCCGAGCAGCCGTTTACTCTTTCGTTTCATCTGATTCCTCCTTGATGACTTCTGGATTGTCTGTTTCCGTTATCTCATCGTTTTTTCTTCTGTACCTGATGCACAGCAGGGTTATGATCACGCCGAGCACGAATGCGATCACCCCTGCCAGGATGTAGCCTCCGGCCGCGTTCGGCAGGACGAAGGCTCCCAGCACCGAGCTCTCGGCCTCGGGACTGAGCCGGCCGGCTACGGTCCTCACGGAGACGATAAGCGCCGCGAAGAGGACGAGCGAAGCCGCCGAGAGCGCGCCGAGGGATTGTCTCTTCCGCTTCCTGCGCAGCCGTCGGCTTCTCGCCGAGAGCTCCTGCAGGGATTGCTCAAGGGAATATTTCAATTTCACCACCTCTATCCGCAAAAAGACATTAAAGACAGAACTTCTATTAATTAGTCGCAGCTCTGAAGGATTTTTCTCATACTTTTTTCAAATTAATAAAAACTCCCGCCCTTCCGAAAAAGAGCGGGAGTTATTCTTCTTTATCGGCCCGTTATTCCGACTTGGCCATGAAGCGCCGGAACGCGAAATAGAGCACGGCGCCGACTGCCAGAGGCATGGCGTAGCCTATGTAGGAAAATGCTCCGGGCTTGGATACGAGCAGATTATACAGCGCGTGGAACGTCATCGAGAGGGAGAGAGCTCCGAGAATGCCTGCGAAGGAGACGATGCGGAAGCGCCTTATCAGCACGAGCCCGAAGGCCAGCTCCAGCAGGCTCACGACGTGCATGACGCCGACGGCGAGGCCGCGGATGAGGATGTAGGAGAGACGGCCGGCGCCGGAGGTGAGTATGTAGCAGCAGTTTTCCAGCGTCGCGAAGCCCGCCCCGAGAGCGACCGCGAAAAGAAAGATCTTGTCGTCCGAAGGATTGAAAACGTAGAGGATAAAGAGCAGGGGAAGAAGCTTGATGAGCTCCTCGACGACGGGGGAGATATAGATGGAGACGTCCTCCGCCGAAAGCTCGCTCAGCGTGCTGAGAAATCCGGTTATGTAGGCGGATATGAGGCAGAGCACCATTCCGATGAGAGAGGCGATCATGAAGCGCCTCGCGTCGCCCTTTATGAAAAAGAGCGTGACCGCCAGCGGGACGGCTATGCAAAGAAGGATGTTCTCGGCGTAGATCATGCCTTCCTCACCACCCTTCTCAGAGCGAGGTACATCATTATCAGCATGGCGGTAGTGGACGAAAAGCCGACGAAGTACATCGGCTCGGCGCTCATGTACATCGAAAACAGCGCCCAGGTGAAGCCGCCGTATGCCAGACAGAGACTGCGTATGTGGGATCCGACTCCGCAAAGGGAGCGGATGACTTTAATATAGAAGAAGAGAAGGATCGCGAACATGAGGACGTAGTTGCAGATATCGACCGGGAGCACGGCGGACTCGGGTATGAACGAGAGCGACGCTTCTCCTGCCATCAGGAGCGTTCCGGCTATGGCCAGGACGACCCATTCCTTCCGCGACAGCCCCTCCGTGCGCACGATGCAGCGGCAGACTGCGCAGACGAAGTACATGAATATGAGCCCGTCGAATATATCCTTGAACCATTCGCCAGACCAGACTATCCAGAGCGCGATGTTGACGGCGGTAAAGCAGATCGAGCCGACCGTCACCGACATGAGCTTCGCCTTGCTCCTGCCCATGAGAGATATAAGACCGGCCGCAAGCAGCAGCAGCGCGCCGTCCTGACTGACCTCGGAGGAGGAATAGGGGAAACGGAAATCCGGACGGATTATGCCGTGGAGCATCCAGAAGACGTCGCTTGCCATGAACGCCACCATTCCGAAAAGGAAAAGTATCAGTGGATAAAAGTATTCTTTCTTGTCAAGGAGCCGGTATGTCTGCACGCAGATCCCGACGAGTGCCGCGAGCTGAAGCAGATTGCAGCATAATCCTATCCAGGGGTAGCTCATTTATCCCACCTGTCTCCGGCGTCGCGGAGACGGACGCACAGCAGCGTGACGCATACTCCCAGCAGGAAGGCCAGCACGCCGATGACTACCCAGCCCATATGGTTGGTCGTGAGGATGAGGCTGCCGTAATTGCCGGGAACGATGCCCGCGCCCTCGGAAAGGAAGGAGAGAGAGAGGGCCGCCGCGACGATGAGAACGACGCAGACGCATACCGAGACTCTGCTCAGGATAACGGACCTGCGCCTCTCGTGCTTCCGCTTCATCTTCACCGACCGCTCCCTTATTTCAAGGAGCTGATCTTCAGTATTCCGCATACTCGAAGCCCATCCTTTCAAGATTGTCCCGCAGTGCCTGACGGCCGCGGTGGGCGAGATTATATGTCTGCCGCACGCTCTTTCCCATGACGCGCGCCGCTTCTTCATGGCTCATGTCCTCGAAATAGAGAAGATAAAGGATCTGCCGATAGTCCTCGTTCAGGCGCGACATGGCCTGATAGAGGCTCCTGTTCCGCTCTTCCCGCAGGAGATCGAGCTCCCCCTCGGAAGCGCCGGCTTCGGCCGGATATTCCTGCAGCTCCGAGCCCGGCCTGCGCTTTCTGATCCGGCTGAGAGCAAGCTTGCGCCCGATGCCGAAAAGCCACGTCCGAAACGAGCTTTTTCCGCCGAAGCGGCTCGTCCCGGAAACGACGACCGCGAAAGCGTCGAGCATGAGCTCCTCGGCGTCCTCCATGTTCTGAACGATGCCGTTGAGAAAGAGAGTCAGGCTTTCCCTGTGGCGCTCGAGAAGTAGGCGCAGATCGTCTTCGCTTTGCTTGCGCAGAAATCGACTGTATATTATCTCGTCAGTTTCCTGCATATACAGATCCTCGAAAATCGCTTTATCGGCTTTCTTTGAATGATTATTCCGTCAATATACCATTATAAAAGATTTTTCGCGGTTTTTCAACATAAAGATACGCTTTCCGCCGCGCCGGATGCATAAGAGTGCCGGCCGCGTCAGGGCGGCGTCCGGCCCGTATAAGGATTTGACATTTGATGTAAAAAAAGACTACAATAGGAAAAAAGATATGCCGCGCCCGATGATACCTGAGATGGGATGCACCGGGGCGGACGAACACGATCCTTTTGAAACGGAGGTATAAAGATGAAGCGTAAAATGACCCGGTTTTTAAGCCTGCTCATCGCCGCGCTCATGCTGGCGTCCCTGCTGCCCGCGGCCGCGCTCGCCGACGACGGTGAAGCGAGGATCTACACCTCTCCGGACGGCCTCGACGCAGGGCAGTACTACTTCGACATGAACTCTCCCGAGCTGCTGAAGCGGTTCGAGAACAGGCGCTATGCCGAAAAGCTCAGGGAGGGCCTGCCTCCGGAAGAGGCCCTGTCGCAGGCCAAGGAGCAGGCGGCGCTCGACGTTGCCGCC
>JAEEGL010722102.1_pt1 | contig 11200 bp, 3 predicted proteins | sample 9134231 | NCBI WGS metagenome assembly JAEEGL01 (sample SAMN16246548, study PRJNA631951) | gut metagenome | biome: gut microbiome; feature: rumen; material: fiber-attached | host: Bos | place: Iran: Karaj | collected 2018-10
AGTTGCTTGCCATGTTCTCTACACCCATACGAGCATAGTTAATCACCTTGTTGCCATAACGATAGTTGAACTGAAGGTTCAAGCTAAACTTGTCGTAAGTAAATCTTGCGCCGAAACCACCCGTCAACTTAGGCAGAGAAGAAGCAAGGTAAACGATATCAAGCGCATTGATTTGACCATCATGGTTAACATCCTCATAGATAGCATCACCACCTACAAATGGATACTTCACGTTGTCATAGTCGTAGTACATCATCTTGGCTGCGCCCTTAGAGTCGTAGATAATGTCACCTGCTTCATTACGTGCAACAGGAGCAATACCTACAGAGTTCAGTTCTTCGAGCGTGATATCGCCAGCGTTGTAGGCAGCTTCTGCATCGCTGTATTCTGAATAGCGGTAAACACCCAGATACTTATAACCATAGATAGAACCCAGTGGGTTATGGAGACGTACCATCGAAAGGTAGGAACCATTGTCTGGTGTACTACCGGAACCATTCAATGTTTCAAGGATGGTCTCATCCATTGAGAGGATTTCATTGCGGTTGTTAGCAAAAGTAATATTGAAATCCATCTTGAACTTACCAGCTTTCACTACTTCGTGACCATTGATGTTGAATTCCCAACCGTTGTTACGCATTGAACCAGCATTTCGAGTCGCCAGACTTGAATAACCAGAAGAAGAAGGAATGGCAAAACCACCCATGAGAAGGTCTGTTGTCTTCTGTGTATAGAGAGATACATCACCGTCAATCAAACCATCAAAGAGTCCGAAGTCGAAACCAAGGTTCCAAGTTTCTTTCTCTTCCCACTGAAGAGCAACCAAACGAATGTTGGTCGGATATACAGAAGTTTGTCCCAAATACTGGGCACCAGTTGCATACTTAGAGTAGTAGAGACCTTCCGAACCAGGAGTACGACCTACGATACCCCAACCTGGACGGATCGAGAGCATCGACAGCCACTTCACACGCTCCATGAAAGGTTCATCGCTGATGTTCCAACGAGCAGAGATACCTGGGAAGTTACCCCATCGCTTGGATGGACCGAACTGAGTGGAACCATCTCGACGGAGTGTCGCATCAAAGATGTACTTACCCTTATAAGCATAGTGGAGCTGGAAGAGGAAGAATTGAGATTTCCACTCACCTGCACTTGTGCCAAAGCCTGTGTTCACACCACCAGCCAATGGCGAAGTAATGCCATTTGCTGTCGGCAACCACTTCTCACCCAGATTCTGGCTTGAAGAGCTACCATTGTTATATTGGTAGCGAGCCATGAAGAGCAGAGAATGACTCGTATTCTTGAAATGCGGAGAGAAGGTCAAAGTGTGACGTGTAGAGAGTGAATGGCTCTTGTACGACGAAGTAGAAGCTGCGTTGTAAGTGTCAGCAGACCAGTTATTGGCAATCAGAGTACCAGGGAAGAAGCTCTCACCATTGTTGGTGTAGATGTCAAAGATAATCTGACCTTCATACCTCAATTGGTGCTGATCAGGCTGTGTACCAAGAAGCTGATACTCAAAGATGAACTCAGGAGACAGTTTGACGGTTGTCTCGTCGTTCTTTGCATGATGCGCAATAGCCACAGGGTTTGGCAAGCCATACTGGTCTTTCAGCAGTTCTGCCGAAGCAGCATAACCACCTGTTGCTGCGGTGATGTATGGGTTCATCGTGTAGAAACGACCGGTGTCATTTCCATTAGCGTCCTCCTCGTAGATAGAGAGGTTAGGCATCTTGTTGTAGGCAATGGAGAGCAGGTCACGATTATCATAACGATAGTTCTTCTGGTTCTTCGTGTAAGTAAGGTCGAAGTTCGTACGCACCTTGATACGGTCGCTGACGAAGTAGTCGAGAGCTACACGAGTAGTGAAACGGTCGAGACGCTGTTTGATAACGGTACCCGTCTGATTGTCATAACCACCAGAAATACGGAAGTTTGCCTTTTCGCCACCACCCGTCAATGCTACATAGTGCTGATGATACTGACCGAACGACTTGATAGCATCGCGCCAGTCGGTGTTGTCATTAAACATATTATATTCAGAGAAGTTCTGGTTGTAACCAATCTCTGGAACATAGTTAGAAGAGTTATTGTTGGAATAACCGTCAGTTTGCTTAGGATTGAAGTAAGCTTCCTTCAAGAACATAGTGTAGTCGTCACCGTTGAGCATCTTGTAACCTTCTGGTTGCCAGTTACCCGTGAAGCGATAAGAATACTGCACTTTTGTCTTACCTCTTGCACCGCGCTTCGTCTTGATTTCGATAACACCGTTGGCACCTTGCGAACCCCAAATAGCAGTTGCGGCAGCATCTTTGAGGACAGTGATAGTCTCGATATCTTCAGGGTTCACATTGAGGAGCTCTGCGAACTTCTCTTCGTTAGCATTGGTGTAGTCGAAGTCGGCATTGGCATCGTTTGACCAAACGTTACCGTTCACAACAATAAGTGGGTCTGCATTACCATTGATGGTCGATACACCACGCAGACGCATGGTGGTACCTGCACCAAGGTTACCTGAGTTGGCCACGATGTCGAGACCGGCGATACGACCTTGGAGGGCTTCATCCACAGTCGTCATACCAATACCCTCAAACTCTTTCATGTCAATGGACTGGCTGGCGACAGAGATTTCAGTTACAGGAATCTGAAGACCAGATGACTGTGTCTTACGAACAGCCTTGACCGTCACTTCCTTCAGCGTGGTGTTGCTCTTCATGACAATTTTACCGAACGCTTTCTTGTTGATAGGTAATGTCAACGTTTCATAACCGATGTAAGAAATTCGGATTTTGTCTTTAGGGCTAACAATCTTGAACGAGAAGTTACCATTGATATCGGTAACGCCGTGGGCTACGATACGATTGTTGTGGTCGATTTCGACTACGTTACACATCATCAGAGGGTCGAAATCATCCCAGATTTGACCACTGATTACGTCGCCCGCTTTCACTTGCGCACTTGCATTGATACAGAAGCACGCCAAAAGCATTAGGATTGATACTATTTTCTTCATGATAATGATTTTTAACGACGTTTAGCTTCTGAAGATAGTGGCCTATACTGATATGTGAACTGAGAAGGAACGATGTCACCCTCAGCGTTCTTGTGCTGACCATCAGCATATACCAATGGGCCATCTATCGCATGCACTGCAACAGAAGAAGAGTTATTGATTTGTTTCTGATAAGGATTGTCGGTGGCCTTCATGTCGCCAGTAATCCAATATTCATCGGCCATGATGTTGTAGAGTCCTTCAGTCATCACGACATTGTGAGTCTGACCAATGTTGTCAGTCACAGTCATGCCACTGGCAGACGGGCTTACCTTTATCTTATATGGACGACCAGGAGAGAACTTGCCTGTATAATATATAAAGTTGTATGTACCGTCAGCATTCTTCGACAATGTACCTTCCTTTATATTATAATCGCCCAATTTGTCTTCGGCAATATTCTCGCCCATCGTCGTAGAAGGAATCAATTCCGTTTTGGCTGATTCGTATGAACCTGATGCAGAAGTATTGTCGTCAACATATACCGAATTATCGTGAATGTGATACTTCACGAAGTCAAGCATCGCTTCACGAACGCGAGCTGCTGAATCGGAATGCAGCACACCATTTTCTTCCTCCTGAATGCGGTCATACTCTTCAGCCTCAGCCAAATCGTCGAGGTTTGGCAGACCCATTGCGTATGCCTTTTCCATCGCCTCATTTGTAGGAGCATAAACGGTATAATGGTAGTTATTCAACAGATAAGTGGCCTTCTGTGTAGCAGAACCTGTTTTAGGCTTATCCTCGGCACCCACATCACCGTAAGTCTTGAGGTTGAACAAGTTACCGAAACCGTCGGCAGAAGCGACAGCTGTCCACTTATCTTTACCGTTGGTATTGGCCAAGGCACCACAATTCTGTATAATAGCCAAGAACTCTGATAATTCTGGATGCTCAGCCAAACACATAGCTACAGAACGGCGCGAACCCATCACAGGACCGTCAACGACAAGCGCATGACCGTTCTCCATGTTGTAAACCTTCTGAACGGTGAGAGGATACTCGCGCTCTGCCTGGAATGCGCCATACACATGGCTGCCTTCTGTGATGCCTTCAATGCGAACAAACGTGTTACCCTTCGTTTTGTAATAACGCTGACCAGCCTGATAACCTACTGTGACAATAATGTTGTCAAGCAAGTCTTCGAGACGGTTCTTCAGCACTGTGCTTGCGGTAGAAGTAACATCTTGATTCTGGACAGTGAACACCTTTTCGCCATCCTTCTCCCACTTGCCCGTTGTCTCGTTGAGGTTACACTTATAGACATCAGCATAGATGCGCTGAGACTCTTTCTTGGTAGGATCGAAATGGAACTCCCACAATTGAGAAACGGTCTGGCCGTATGAAACCGGGTCAACATAAGAGAGAAGACCATCATTGGTAGGAACGAGGAAGATGTAACGAGATACCATTGAGTTCAAATACTTATCGTAGTCCAACTGGCTAATAGCATGTTCGATAATCTTGAAGTTCGTCGTGTCAACAACGGCAGGGAAAAGGACTGAAGAATAGGAAGCGGGAGAAAACACTTTGTTGGTCTTATACACCACACCGTTGCAAGCGAGCTCCACATGCTTCACATCTTCTATTTTAATACGCAAAGGCTCGTTGGCATCGTCCAGCACATCCTCGAAACGAGAAGGCACGGAATTAACCAAAGAGATAAGCTGGTTTACATTAATGAGTTTCTCAAGTGTTTTGTTAGGTGTAGCCTCGATGGTGCCGTAGTAGTCCTTCACCACTTTACCACCACCATTGTTCCACCATTCATTGATAGCAGAGTCTGTTGGGACAAGCATCACGGCGAGGTCTTCCATCATAGCGTCACGTGGCTCACCAGAGAGAGGCATATAGCCATTCCATCCTGGGTCGTACTTCAGAGATGCATCAAAGGTGTTACCATTCTTATCTGTCGTAAATGGCTCGTCAGTCGTTCTGGAAGAACCTGCAGAACGCTTAGAGAAGTAACGCTTGTTAAAGACAGAGTCTATAGAGGTTCCCTTATTCACATTGTAGGCATCAGTCAACGAACGGCTGTAGTCAGGAGCTGCAAAACGCTCTATGATGCTACTATAAATAGATGTTTCCGGGTCTTTACGAATCACCTCAGCCATGTTGTCAAGCGGCACGATAACCTGGTCAACCTGATGGATGAATCCGTTCTTACAGAAAATGTTCGGTTTGATAACCTTTGCATTGTTCACATACACATCGTCGTTGCCACGTGTACCAGCTGGTTGGTTGTACAAGAAGTCGATGTCTGAACTGCTCAGCTTGTTGGAAACAATGAACTTGTAAGTGAAGTGCAGCATAGGAGCCGCGTTGGAAGCATCGGTGTAAAGCACGATGGTGTCGTGGTTGGCACGAATCTCATTGAATCGGGGTGTGTTGGGCAAAAATTCCGTGGCCTTAGCAGACATAGCCGTTGCAGAGAACACCGAGTCGTAGAGCGTAAGTGATGAAGAACGACGACAGACCTCACCCTTGATAGGACCTTCTGCCGTAGAAAGCATGGAGGTGGAATAGGGGTTGTCTATCATTGCCGAGTTGAGCAGAAGTTTTTTCTGCGCCAATGATAGCTCGCCATAACTCCTTACGCCCCAAGAATTGGAGGCAAAGAACTTGGCAAAGGCTTCATCGTCGGCAATAAACATTGTTTTACTACCGGTCTTGGAAAGAATCTCGTCTTGTCCAAGATCTCGAATCAGTTGCAAGCAATTGGTAAAGTTTCCCATCTCTTCCATGTAACCATAGAGACTGTTCAGATTGGAAGGCTGATCAGTGTCGAGGTCATACGTGTCAGAGCAGGAATACATTCCCAAACCTGCACACAGCGCACCTCCTACCAAGAGGTGTCTGTAGAGCTTTTTCCTCTGAAAGTTATACAACATAATATTAGAATAGAATTGTTTCTCTTTTCTAAGTTAGTAATAATTCTCGCTAAAAATTGCTACTGAAACCCAACGGTGACAACATTTGGCCAAATCGCCACACGACAGCGTTACAATAACTATGCAAAGGAACAACTTTTCTTTCACATAAACAAAAAAAATATTAAAAGAATATCAAGAATGGTTAATTTTAACAATCAAATGTCTCATTTTTGCAAACGAACGTCAATTAGCACGACAAAAATCAACAATACAGAGGTCAAGAAATAGCTAAAAAAGTATCGGACAGCCATCCCCTTGTGGGCCATCTGAAATACACCTTATCACCTGACGGGGAAAGGGGAACAAATGCACCCACATACCCACTTCTGACATAAAGGGAAAAGAGAGATAGCCACGACGAAAACACCTCCTGACCGATGCGCTCGTCACCACTGAATCGCACCCGTCGGGTGCGGCACGTCGTACCCGACGGGTGCGATGCATCGAACCCGACGGGTACGCTTTGGTGGTGACGAGCATAGGGTATGAACCCCATTCTCGTGACAAAAATGAGGTGATGCCGTTCGCATTGATGGGGATACAAAAAAAGCGATGTGAAAGTGTGTGCTTTCACATCGCTACAGGATGAGGAACCGTAAATGTCAATCGAACAAGACTTTCTTTCCGTTGACGATGTAGATGCCTTTGCCTGGGACTGTGACTCTACGACCCATCAAGTCGTAGATGCCTTGCTGACGAAGTGCCCTTGGACGGTCAGCCACAATCTCGTCGATGCCCACTGCGGTGCCTGCGTCAAAGACGTTCACACGGTTGAGCAGGGTGTTGAGTCCTTTCACATCGTCTGCAGAGAGTTCACGATTGTAAATCATGAGGTCGTCGAAATAGGCATCGGCTGAGCCCCAAAATGAGCCTAAACCGAGGTAGAAGTATTTGGCCGATGTGACAAACTCGAGGACAAGGCTACGATCGAAGGAGCCTGCCTCCGCACTGCCTGTATAGGCAAGCTGGGAATTGAGGTACTTGGTGCCATCCAAATAGAGCATATTGCCATTTTCCATCGAATAGGTGAACGTGACCAGATGCCACTCGTCCACCTTCATCTTTTCGACTTTCTTGGTGTCGGGATGGTTGATGTCGAACCAATTTCCGTTGTTATCATTGAAACCAATGTAACTATTGCCCGTCAAGAAAAGGCGTGGTCCTGTGGCTGCGGCGGTGTTACCACCGAAGAAACTCCAAAGGGCATCCCAATAATTGGCATCTGTGCGCTTCACCCAAAGGCTGACGGAGAAGCCTTCCAGATTCTCCTGTCCAAGCAACGGATTGTCCATGCGAGAATAGCTGTTGGAGCCTTGTGCGCCGAAGTATTGATGCACGACATTCCCGAAACGTGCCCAGTCATTACCCAATGTCGGCGTGGTGCCCGTGGAAGTACTGGAACGGCCATAGGTGATTCGGTTGGTTTCGTCATAAAGATTGTACGTAGGGGTGCTGTCGAAAGTATAGCAGGCAACAAGTCCCGTGGTTTGGTCGCCCTCGATAGGTGTGGCAGCACGTGCCTTAGCGTTGAATACCTTTTCCCAATAGTAGTTACCGCACTCCATGCGAGCTGTCATGGTAAATTCGGTCACATCGTCCGGCGCATTGTATTTACCTGTATTAGAGAACACATCGGGTGCAGAAGACTCCCACGACACATCAACACCTTCCTCTGGGTCGAACATGATTTCAACATTCTTCGAGATGCTCGACAGCAGGGTCTGCTTAAAATAGTTGACACCATATTTCTGGTAATTGTAGGAAAGAGCGTATGGAGGTTGAAGTTTATAGCCCCAACATGGCACACCTTGCTGGGCACCGTTGGCACTACAAACCGTGGTGAAGCAGAGCACCTTGGCATTGGTACGTTCGAGAGTCTGCTCTACCACCACGCCGTTGTATGTATAGGTGGTAGTGGTTCCAGCAGGTTTAATCTTGAGTTGGAAATAGGATTTTCCCTCGTCGGTATAAGCCCAAGTGCCCGTATAGTCACCCGTCACCTTTCCATCTGCCGCCAAGTGGACGGTGGATGGAGTGACTTCCTGCATGTTGGCATGGTCGAGTTTGTAAGGATGGATGATGATGTGATAATCGCCTTCGATGTCGGTAGCTGACCAAGGCTGCATGGTAGCGATGGAGTCGTCGTTGACCTCCTCGCCATCGAACTGGAACGGTGCAGTACAAAGCCATCCTTGTTTGTTAAGATACAGCTGATAGGCTCGGATTTGATGGCCAAGGGTTCCATTGTTAAACTTGGTATGGCACACGAGGAAGGAACGGCCTTTGTCATCTTGGCAAGCGGAGTTATGCCCCTGTGCGCACTCCCCTACTGTCATCAAACCCCAGTTGTTCATGGCACCAATGAGTTTCATGCCCTTGTTGGTAGCGGCCTTGGGGCCAAAATTCAGCTGATAGGATGTATATAAAGCACTATTGCCACCAGCATCTTTGTAAGGGCCATCGGGCTTCTCAGAACGGAACACTCGCATCTCATAGCCACCATCGGGCGCAAAACCGCCATAGCTCATAAAGAGGTAGTAGTAATCACCAATGTGCTGAATGTAAGGGCCTTCTCCACTCACGTATGCACCTCCTGCAATTTTCTTTCCGAAATAGGCATCACTGGTGGCCGACTCACTGGGACTGGAGGCTGTGCCGCTGTAAGTATAGGTGTAGTCGCGCAAACCTGTCGTCTTGTCCAGCTTCAGCATAAAAATACCGCCTGACCAAGAACCGTAGGCTAACCACAACTCTCCTTCCTCATCGAAGAAAGCACAAGGGTCAATGGGGTTAGGATAATAGGAGCCCCATCTGTTTGTCTTATAGCGAGATGGGAGTGAGGAAAGGGGACCCAACACGATTTCGAGGTCGGTGTCTTTGTAGTTGACGCTCTTGCCCGAACGTGTTTGTCCATCAAAGCCTCCGAAGACAATGGGGGCTTGGTAGGTGAAAGGTCCTTCGGGGCTGTCACTGGTCAAGAGAACGACAACGGATGCCCAGTAGTCACCATTGATACTGAGGTAATAGCACCATTTGCCCATGTGGGGGTTATACACGATGTCGGGAGCCCACTGACATCCGGACACCCATTGTGCCTCGGTGGTCGGTTCACGGTCATCCACTTTTATCGTGGCATAGGTTGAGGCAAATGCGGAGGCATCGTAACTGCCGAGAGTCACTTCTTCCACCTCTGTTTTACCTGGCAGACAACGTTTTACGGTGTGGATAGGATTGGACTGAAATGCCTTATAAGCATTAGCAGAGTCGTAGTTTCCTTTGTAATAGCGCGTAAGGTCAGTATAATTCTTGAAGTCTTTGGTTTTTACGCCATAGTAGTGAGAGCCATAAATGTAGAAGGTCTGGGTAGCAGCATTCCACACTACGGAGGGGTCGTGAACACTTTTGGAACCACGAGACTGAGTCTTGTAAAGTGAGGTCAAGTCATTGGTGGTCAATTCTGTCATTGAAGTCTGGGCATAGCTTGTCGTACATAGCCCAACTGAGGTTAAGATAGTTAGTAATAGCCTTTTCATATAGATAGATTTACTTTTCAGCGGGCAAACTTACGAATTTAATTTGACATGAGAAAATTTAATCGTCAATAGAGAACAAAAAAGTGGTAAAATAATCGGAAAAGCAAGGGAAGTGAACATAAAGGCACAAAAAAAGACCGCACACTTGTGGTATGCGGTCTGAATGATATGAATTTGGCAATAAGTTACTCTGCAGGAGTTTCTGCTGGTGCCTCGACTGTTGCTTCAGGTGCCTCTGTTTCAGCAACAGGAGTCTCTGCTGAAGCTGCCTCAGCAGCAGGTTTCTCTGCCTTGGAAGCAGACTTACGAGAACGGCGAGTGCGAGTCTTCTTTGCCTCTGTCTTGGCCATGTTCTCATCAAAGTCAACCAACTCGATGAATGCCATTTCAGCATCGTCGTTGGCACGACGGCCAAGCTTGATGATACGAGTGTAGCCACCTGGACGGTCTGCAACCTTGGTTGCGACTGTGCTGAAAAGCTCAGTAATGGCATATTTGTTCTGGAGGTAGCTGAAAACAACACGGCGAGAGTGAGTCGTGTCCTCCTTTGACTTTGTAATCAGTGGCTCGACATATACACGGAGAGCCCTTGCCTTGGGAAGTGTCGTAGTGATTCTCTTGTGCATAATCAGCGAAATGGCCATGTTGGCAAGCATGGCTTTGCGATGAGAATGCTTACGACCAAGGTGGTTAAATTTCTTATTGTGTCTCATTGTTTAATCAGTCTTTATCTAATTTATACTTAGAAATATCTGTTCCGAACGAAAGGTTCAAGCTCTCAAGCAAGTCGTCAAGCTCTGTGAGTGACTTCTTACCAAAGTTACGGAACTTGAGCAAGTCTGTTTTGTTGAATTGTACAAGGTCGCCTAACGTCTCTACATCTGCAGCCTTCAAACAATTGAGGGCACGAACAGAGAGATTCATATCGACAAGTTTTGTCTTAAGCAACTGACGCATACGCAATATCTCCTCATCGAACTCTTCATTGCCATCGAAGTCAGTGTTCTCAAGAGTGATTTTCTCATCAGAGAACAACATCAAATGGTAAATAAGAATCTTGGAAGCTTCTTTCAAAGCCTCCTTTGGATGGATAGAACCATCGGTGGTAATCTCAAGAACCAACTTCTCATAGTCAGTCTTCTGAGCCACACGATAGTTTTCTACTGCGAACTTGACGTTGCGAATTGGAGTATAGATAGAGTCTATGGCAATCTCATTGATTTCCTTACAGAACTCACGATTCTCATCAGCAGGAACATAACCACGCCCCTTGTTGATGCTCAACTCTATCTCCAATGTTGCCTGAGGATCCAAATGACAAATTACCAAATCAGGGTTTAACACTCCAAATCCACTCAGGCACTTGTTAATATCTCCAGCCTTAAACTCGGTTGAATTTTCGACGGAAATTGAAACCCTTTCAGACTCAAATCCATCAGCGACTTGCTTGAATCGAACTTGCTTCAGATTCAAGATAATGTTGGTGACATCCTCCTTTACACCTGGAATCGTAGAAAACTCATGCTCAACACCAGTAATGCGGATGGTGTTGATAGCATAACCTTCAAGTGATGAAAGAAGAATGCGACGAAGAGGATTACCGATAGTAATACCATAACCTGGCTCCAAAGGACGGAATTCGAACTTTCCGTACTTGTCGTCAGCCTCCAACATTACGA
>JAEEGL011572724.1_pt1 | contig 11200 bp, 10 predicted proteins | sample 9134231 | NCBI WGS metagenome assembly JAEEGL01 (sample SAMN16246548, study PRJNA631951) | gut metagenome | biome: gut microbiome; feature: rumen; material: fiber-attached | host: Bos | place: Iran: Karaj | collected 2018-10
AACATCACTGGCGTGAAGTTCATGAAGGAAAACGATGTGGTTGACGTTGTCGTCGATGCTTCCACTGAGACCATCCTCTTCGCCGAAATGCCAGTGAAGACTGTGCTGAAGGTGACCTACACCGAGCCGGGCGAGAAGGGCAACACCGCCACCAACGCTTTGAAAGAAGCTACCGTCGAGACGGGTGCTATGGTTCGTGTGCCGTTGTTCATCAACACGGACGACATGATTCGCGTCGATACCCGCACGGGCGAATATTGCGAGCGTGTGAAAGCCTGATGAAGCCAACAAAACAGAAAGCGCAGGGTCAAAAAGACTTTGCGCTTTTTTGGTTTTTTGCATGCCGAGTCGTTTTGCACGCAGAATGCGCAGAATCTTATGAATCGCAATGCGACGCAATACTTGACAACGGCAGTTTTCTGCGATTTCAGCGGATTCTGCGTGAGACAAAAGCAGTTTCTGCGTGAAATAATATGCCAATTCTATCGTTATCCAATAAATTCCTTCGCCGATGAAAATCAAGAAATCTACTCTGAAATCCATAGCGGAACTCATTGATGCTAAGTATGTTGGCCCTGCCAACTTCCCGATTACCGGACTGAACGAAATCCACAAGGTGGAAGCGGGTGACATCACATTCGTCGACCACCCGAAATACTACGCCAAGGCCCTCAACTCGGCGGCCACGGTGGTGCTTATTAATAAGGAGGTGGAATGTCCCGAAGGCAAGGCCCTGCTTTTGCACCCCGACCCATTCGATGCTTTCGTCCGCCTGATGCGGCATTTCCGCCCCTTTGAACCGCAAACCACGACGATTAGCGAAAGCGCGACGATAGGAGAGGGGACGCTTATCATGCCGGGCAGTTTTGTCGGACATCATACTGTCATCGGGAAAAATTGCCTCATCCATCCCAATGTGACGATTTATGACCATTGCGTCATTGGCGACAATGTAATCATCCATTCGGGCAGCGTCATCGGGGCGGATGGGTATTATTTCCAACGCCGTAACGAGGGCTACAAGAAATTCGAGTCCTTCGGGCGCGTGGTCATTGGCGACGACGTGGAAATCGGTGCTCTGTGCAGCATCGACCGTGGCGTGACTTCCGACACCCTCATCGAGAGCGGCACCAAACTCGACAACCACTGCCAAATCGGGCACGACAGCTACATTGGCCACAACTGCCTCATCGGTGCCCATGCCGCCATTGCCGGTGTGACGCGCATTGAGGACGACGTTATCCTGTGGGGACGTGTTTGCGTCAACAAAGATTTGGTCATTGGCACGGGTGCGGTTGTCTTGGCCACTTCCGCCGTCGACAAGAACATTGAGCCGGGCAAGGCCGTATTTGGTGTGCCAGCCCAAGAAGTCAAGAAACAATGGCGCGAGCAGGCTGCTTTGCGTCAACTGCCTGAATTTCTGAAAGAATACTACAAAACACATCAATCATAACGATGGTCAATGGCCTATGGCTGATGGCTCGCAATACGGGTGAAGCAAGCCATAGTCATTGGCCATAAGCCATAGTCAAAAAAACAGACGACATGAAAAAACTAATTCTAATCTTAGCGCTTTTCCTCGCGGGCATGGCGGCCTTTGCGCAGGACATGAAGACCTATCAGTATGCCGAGCGCGACACACTGAATCTTTATCTTGATTTCTACACGCCTGAAACCGTGCATGATAGCACCATTTGCTTGGTTTATGTCTTCGGTGGTGGCTTCATCGGCGGACATCGTGACGGAAAATGGGAGAAGGCTTATTTCAAGCAGTTGGTGGACGAGGGCTTCATGGTGGCCTCCATCGATTACCGTTTAGGCTTGAAAGGTGCCAAAAACCTTGGACTCTTGAATACCGAGCCGTTGGAAAAGGCGGTTTACATGGCTACGGAGGATGCAATTTCGGCCTTGGCCTATCTGCTTGAACACGCCAAGGAGTTGAAAATCAACAAGGATTATATCGTGATGACGGGCTCAAGCGCGGGTGCCATCACTTCGTTGCAAACGGATTATGCCCTGTGCAACGGTTTCCTCAATTCCGACATACTTCCTTCGGATTTCCGTTTGGCGGGCGTGGTGAGTTACGCGGGTGCCATCTTCTCGAAGGAGGGCAAGGTGCAGTATCGCAACCACGAGCCAGCCCCGACCATGATGTTTCACGGTACGCAGGATAACTTGGTGTCCTACAAAGGATTGAGTCTTTTCAATGTGGGCTTTTTCGGCACGGATGCCTTGGTGAAGCGTTTCGAGAAATACGGCTATCCTTATTTTGCCCGCCGTTTCGAGGGCTATGGCCATAGTGTGGCGGTTGGCGGTCCTTTGACGGTGGATGATTTGAAATGGTTCTGCCGCCATTATATTTATAATAAGGAGAAAATTCAGGTGGACGGCACATATAACAACCTCGACCCGCAAACCATGCCGCCATACGATTATTACACGCCAAGAGATTTGTATAAATGATTGAAAATCAAAAATTCAAGTATCTTGTCGACGAGTTCGCCGATTTGAGGATTATGCGCTACCAAATCCCGGAATGGGACCAACTGACGCTGCAACAGAAAAGTTACATTTACTATTTGGGCGAAGCCGCAAAATGCGGTCGCGACATTCTTACCGACCAAAATTTCAAATACAACCTGACGATTCGCAAGACTATCGAGGCTGTTTTGGACTCATACAAAGGCGACCGCGAGTGTGCTGATTTCCAGAATTTTGTGGTGTATGCCAAGCGTGTGTTTTTTAGTAATGGCATTCATCACCACTATGCCGAGGACAAGTTTTTCCCCGAAATCAGTGAGGCCTATTTCGCTGATTTGGTGAAAGGTAGCGATACCAACTTACTCCCGCTAAGCGAAGGCGAAACAATTGAGGATTTCATCATCTTTCTGACACCTATTGTTTTCGACAAGGAATTGTTCAAAGTGCGCCGCAGCAACGAGGACGACATCATCGCCAATTCTTGCGTGAACTTTTATGACGGTGACCTCAGTAAGGCCGAGGTGGAAGCCTTCTATGACAAAATGCGCATCCCCAACGAGGCTAAGCCGATTTCCTACGGCTTGAACTCCAAGTTGGTGAAAGGAAACGGACGTGTTTATGAGGTTGTATATAAAGTCGATGGCTTGTACAGCGAAGCCATCAAAGCCATCATCGGCTGGCTGGAAAAGGCTAACGAGGTGGCGGAGAACGACATACAACGCAACTACACGCAAAAACTCATCGACTATTACAAAACGGGCGACCTTAAAATTTGGGACGAATACAACATCGTGTGGGTGCAGGATTCAGTTTCGCATATCGATTTTGTGAACGGTTTCATCGAGGATTACGGCGACCCGATGGGCATGAAAGCCACTTGGGAGGCCATCGTTGACTACAAGGATTTGGAGGCCACGAAACGCTCCAACCTGATTGGCGAGAACGCGCAATGGTTTGAGGACCATTCGCCCGTAGACCCGCGTTTCAAGAAAGAGGAATGTAAAGGCGTTTCGGCCAAGAGCATCATCGTTACCACCCTTGGCGGCGACTGTTTTCCTTCGCCCCCGATTGGCATCAACCTGCCCAATGCCGACTGGATTCGGAAGGATTACGGCTCCAAGTCGGTGACTATCACCAACTTGATGGAAGCCTATGACAAGGCTGCCCAAGAAAGCCCGAGAAGTGCCCTCAAGGAGTTTGCATATTCGCAGGAAGAGGTCGAATTGTGCAAAAAATACGGCCCCGATGCCTCTGTGGTTCATACCAATTTGCATGAGTGCTTGGGTCACGGTTCGGGCAAATTGCTTCCTGACACGCCGCCCGGTGCGTTGAAGGAGTTCAGTTCGACTTTGGAAGAGGCCCGTGCCGACCTTTTCGGATTGTATTATATCGCAGACCCGAAGATGGTGGAGTTAGGCATAATGCCTGACAGTGAGGCATATAAGGCCGAGTATTGTTCTTACATTCGCAATGGCATGATGACCCAGTTGGCTCGTGTAGAGTTGGGCAAGGATGTTACCGAGGCTCACATGCAGAACCGAAAACTCGTTTCGGAATGGTGTTACGAAAAAGGCAAGGCAGCCAATATCATCGAAAAAAAGGTGGAGAACGGCAAGACCTATTTCATTATCAACGACTTCGAGGCTTTGCGAGGACTGTTTGGTGAACTTTTGGCCGAAATCCAGCGCATCAAGAGCGAAGGCGACTATGCCGCAGGCAAATCCATCGTTGAAAATTATGCGGTGAAGGTCAATCCTGAGCTACACAAGGAAGTCAAGGAGCGTTACAACGCTTTGGGCTTGAAGCCTTACGGCGGTTTCATCAATCCTGAAATTATTCCCATCGTTGAGAATGGCCAAGTGATTGACTATAAGGTCGAGTATCCTACAGATTTCTTGGCGCAGCATCTGAAATACGGTAGGGAATACAGTTTTGTTTTGACCTGAGTTTTCTTGAATGATTCACGTTATTAGAAATGATTTTTTGAAAATTCATGGCCAATTCATGGTGATTCGTTTAGAAAACCTACTATCTTTTATAACGTGATAAGAAAATGCGTCAGCAAAAGCATAGTTTGTTCAATTGACCCGATTTTGACCCGTTTTGTCCAAAAAAAAGAGCAAGCACCTGAATTTCAGATGCTTGCTTCTTCTTGCGGAGAGAAAGGGATTCGAACCCTTGGAACGCAAAGCGTTCAACGGTTTTCGAGACCGCCCCGATCGACCACTCCGGCATCTCTCCTTGCTACCTCATTCGGCAGGGTCTTTCATTCTAAAGGCGACTCTCAGCCGCCCTTGCGGAGACAGAGGGATTCGAACCCCCGAAGCCTTTCGGCTTAACGGTTTTCAAGACCGCCGCTATCGACCACTCAGCCATATCTCCGCTGCAAAAGTACGACATTTTTCGATAGGTTGAGAATTTTCCCGAAAAAAAATTCCTATTTGACGCGAAAACACTATCTTTGCAAAGTGAAATAATATGTATGCCATGAAAAGATTGTTTATTGCTATCATGCTCATTCTGTTGGCTTTCGGTGGCCAAGCACAAGTGAAAACCAAGCGGCTGAAGGCCTATCTTTCAACGACAAATTTTTGCGTCCCGGGATTGACACCTTACCTTGAAAACGCCATCGCTTTCGACTGCCGGACGGCTGTGTATAAGGAATTTGAGCCGGGAAAGTTCAAATCGACGATTGAAATCCAGACAGTATTCCGCGACGGCGAAAAGATTTCCGCCTATTCCAAGATTGCCTTGGACAGCCCCGTGGTGACCGACACCGCGAACCTCAGTGGTGCTTTCATTGACCAACAGCGTTTCTCGTTGCCTAACGGCGAGTATGAGATGGAAATCAGCATTACTGATATGAACAGCGGCGAGGCCTTGCCTATGGAAAGCATTACCGTGAAGGTGGATTTCGTGGATGGGATGCCTGCCGTTTCCGACATATTGCTGTTCGATTCGTACTCAAAGGCCGAGAAACAAACCGCTTGCACCAAGAGCGGCTTCGATTTCCTTCCGAGGGTTTATCCCTTCTTTGGCGCTTCGGACGAGAAACTGAATTTCTATGTCGAGTTGTATAATAGCGACAAACTCTATGATGAGGGCAAGTTCCTCGTCAACTATTATATTGAAACGGTGGAGTCGTCGAGCCGGATGCAAAACTATTCTTTCAACAAGCGTTTTGATGTGAAGAAGGTTGACATCCTGCTCAACACCATCGATATCAAGGATTTGCCTACGGGCAATTATTACCTTGTCGTTGAGATGCGCGACCGCAGCAATGCCCTGATTTGCTCGAACAGTTGTTTTTTCCAGAAGAGCAACCCGAGTGTGAACTACGATTTGGAGGATTTGGCCGGTGTCAACATCGCCAATACTTTTGTCAACAACATCACGGAGATTGACACGTTGCGCAAGTATATCCGCTATCTCGACCCGATTTGCACCGACTTGGAACGTGACTATTCCACCAGCGTCGCAAAATCCGACGACTTGAAGACCATGCAGCAGTTCCTCTATAATTTCTGGAGCAAGCGTTCTCCGATGAATCCCAAACAAGGTTTTGATGATTATTTGGCTGCTGTGCGCCGTGTCAACATGTCGTTTGGTACCACATCGTTCCCTGGCTATCGTACTGACCGTGGCTATGTGTTCTTGAAATATGGCCAGCCCGACAAGATTATGGAAGTGCCTGATGAGCCAGCGGCCCGTCCCTATGCAATTTGGCACTATTATCAGGTGGCCAATCAGCGCGACAGGAAGTTCGTCTTTGTGGCGCCCGACCGCTCGACCAACGACTACCAGTTGATTCATTCCAACATGGTCGGCGAAGTCAACAACCCACGCTGGCCGATGGAGATTTATCAAGGTGTTTATGGTCAGGGCTACTATCAGGGCGTCGACCAGACCGAATATGCGCGGAGTTGGGGTTCACATGCCGTTGACCTTTACAACAATCCGAGATAAGCCGTATGGGAAAAGTCGGATATGCCATCGTGAAATTGTGGGCCGATTTCATGTCGGTCCATCCGTTTTGGCTGCTTTACCTGAAGTCCGACTTCTATTTCTTTTTGACCTACCATGTGTTTCGCTATCGCCGCAAAGTGGTCAGGGAGAACCTTTTGCGCTCTTTTCCCGACAAGGATTTGAAGTCGATAAAAGCCATAGAGAAACGCTTTTACCTTAACTTGTGCGATTTGGTTGTGGAAGGCCCGAAATCGCTGCGCATGGATTCCAAGGGGTTTAGGTGCCGCATCCACTACACCAACCCTGAAATGATAACCCGATTGCAAGAGCAGCGCAAGAACGTGTTCTACGCCATCCCACATTCGGGCAATTGGGAATGGTTCGGGAAGTCGATGCCCGACCTTTCTGGGCATAATTGCTTGGCAGTTTACAAAAAGGTGAAAAGTCCTGCTTTTGAGCGGCTTATGATGTATTTGCGTACAAAGGATTGTGCCTTGGAGATGGTGGAGTCCAATTTCGCCTTGAAACGTTTGGCGCAACTTCGCGACAGCCAAAATGCTGTGCTGATGGTGGCCGACCAAACCCCGCGTGGCGTTGAATCGGACTATTGGACCGAGTTTTTGCATCAGGATACCTGCTGGTTCACCGGATTGGAGCGCATTGCCAAGATGCTCGACTATGCCGTGATCTTCGTGGCCATGAAACGGCAGGGCAGGGGTCGCTATGAAGTGACTTTTGAACTGATAACCGACAATCCTAAGGAAACCGAAAAAGGTTTTATCATGGAGCGGTATGTGCGCTGCGTGGAGCGTTTCATCGAGGCCAATCCCGACAATTGGCTGTGGTCGCACCGCCGTTGGAAACACCAGAGAAACAAGGTTGAAGCATGAAAGTGGCTGTTGTCATATTGAACTACAACGGGAAACGGTTTCTTGAGCAGTTTCTGCCCAATGTCATCGCGAATTGCGATTCTTCGACGACTGAAATCGTCGTGGCCGACAATGCGTCAGAAGATGATTCTGTGGCGTTTATGAAATCGCATTTCCCAGGGATTCGGCTGATTGAGAATGGCAGCAACGGCGGCTTCACGACGGGTTACAATCTGGCTTTGCGACAGATTGAGGCCCAGTATTATGTGCTGCTCAATTCAGATATAGAGGTGACGCCTCGTTGGATTGAACCCATTATCGAAATGATGGATGCCGATCCACAAATTGCCGCCTGCCAGCCCAAGATTCTGTCGTATTATCACAAGGAAAAGTTTGAGTATGCGGGTGCCAGTGGCGGTTTCATCGACAAATATGGTTATCCGTTCTGTCGCGGGCGCGTGTTCCAAAACCTTGAAGTGGACAAAAGCCAGTACGACGACCCGAAAGAAGTATTTTGGGCCACGGGAGCGTGCATGTTCGTCCGCGCCGACTTGTATCACCAGATTGGCGGCTTGGACGACAGTTTCTTCGCCCACATGGAGGAAATCGACTTGTGTTGGCGGCTGAAGAATGCTGGCTACAAGGTGTATTGTTGTCCGCAGTCGAAGGTGTATCATATTGGAGGCGGCACTTTGCCGAAAAACTCGCCGCGCAAGACCTATTTGAATTTCCGCAACAACCTTTCTTTATTGGCGAAAAACCTGCCTGACGACAGGGTGTTTCCCGTCATCGCCTATCGCATTTTGCTCGATTGGGTAGCCGCGCTGAAGTTTCTCGCCGAAGGCTGTGTGAAGGACTTTGCAAAGGTGTTCAAGGCGCATTGGGATTTCTATAAACGCCTGAAATCCTTGCGCGAGAAACGAAAAGATTGTGAGCACAAGGAAGTGAGTTGCATCTACAATCGGAACATCGTTTTCGAGAGCATCCTCCGAAGAAAGAAGAAGTTTAGCGATTTGCGGGAGGGGGATTTTACATCAATTCCTCAATAGCCTTGGCATACCCCTCCAAGCCCATTCCCATAATACTCTTCAAGCAAGCCTCAGCCGTAAACGAATGATGGCGGTAAGGCTCTCGTTTCGTGATGTCTGAAATGTGGACTTCGACGACGGGGATGCCGATGGCGCGAATGCAGTCGGCCAAGGCGATGGAAGTGTGGGCATAGCCTCCGGGGTTCATCACCACGGCATCATATTGGCCAACAGCGGTTTGCAGTTGGTCAATCAGTACGCCCTCGTGGTTCGTCTGGAAATAGGAAATCTCGTGCTGCGGGAAACGCTTGCGGAGTTGGAGCAGGTATTCCTCGAAAGAGAGTTTTCCGTAGATTTCAGGCTCGCGTTTGCCCAAAAGGTTCAGGTTGGGTCCATTGAGGATGAGAATTTTCATCTTGGAATTTTTTGCAAAAATAGCCTTTTTTTACGCTTGAAAGCCTTTTTTGGGCTGAAAAGTTGAAATGTATCAATTCTTTTTATACTTTTGTCGCAAAATCATGCAGCCATGAAAATCATCACATTAGGCAAGACCAATTTGAAGGTGAATAAGAATGGTTTTGGAGCCCTTCCTATTCAGAGAATCAGCGAAAAGGAAGCGGTTTATTTGTTGCACAAGGCCTACGAAAACGGTTTCAATTTCTTCGACACGGCGCGTTTCTATACTGACAGTGAGGAAAAGATTGGCGCGGCGTTTGCCGACAGGCGGAGCAAAGTCATCATTGCCTCAAAGACGGGCGCGACCACCGTGGAGGATTTCTGGAAAGACCTTCACACCACCTTGAAGAACCTGAAGACGGACTACCTCGACCTGTACCAGTTCCACAACCCCGACTATTGCCCACGACCGGGCGACAAGCAGGGTCTGTATGACGCCATGAAGGTGGCCAAGCGTCAAGGCAAGATTCGTTTCATTGGCATCAGCAACCACCGCCAATCAGTGGCTTTGGAGGCCATCGAACGCGACTGTTACGACACGCTCCAATATCCGTTCTCTTATCTTTCATCCGAGGACGACCAGAAGATTGTGGAGGCTTGCCACAAGCACAACATGGGCTTTATCTGCATGAAAGCGATGGCGGGAGGACTCATCAACGATTCAGCTTTGGCCTACGCTTTCCTCAACCAGTACGACCATGCCTTGCCCATTTGGGGCATACAGCGCGAGAGCGAATTGGACGAGTTCATCTCCTATCAGGAGCGCGAGCCTGAGTTGTCGTCTCCGTCATGGCGCAAGATTGAGAAGGATCGCGCAGAGTTGAGTGGCGAGTTTTGCCGAGGTTGCGGTTACTGTATGCCTTGCACGGTGGGCATCCAAATCGACAACTGTGCACGCATGAGCCTCTTGCTGCGCCGTGCCCCGCTCGATGTTTACCTCACCGAGGAATGGAACGAAAGGATGAAACTCATCGAGAAGTGCAAACACTGCAACGCCTGCCGCGAGAAGTGTCCATACGGCCTCGACACACCTGCGCTTTTGGAGAAGAACTACGCTGATTTCAAGGAGTTTTGGGCGGAGAAACAGGCTGGGGAGCTTTGATTTGCTCCACGCAGAAACTACTGAATTTATGGAATTTAGTTTATTGACCATGAAAAGGTTGCTGATTCTGTTATCGTTTATGTTCGTTATTGGGTTTCCAGTGGTTTGTGCCCAATATGCCAAACAACCCATCAAGATTAATACGGTGTTAGGTGGATATGAATACTACTATTATGATTTGAAAATCAATTCATTAAGTCAGATGAAACAGATTGTGAGGGACGACAGTGAGGCACTTGCCCAGATGCGTTGGGCGAGTGTTGACAACGGATTCCGATTTGCGTTTGATTTTATCGGCGGTTTTGCTATTGGTTATGAGTTGGCAATGCTGATTACAGGAAATAACGCCCTTAAATTGCATTATGCAGTGCCCATAGTGGTTGGTGCGGGGTCGTTTGCTATTGCCTATTTGTTTTCTCGTTTGGCCGACAATAGGATGGCAAAGGGAGCAAGGATATATAATGGTAACCTCGGCAAGACTTCATACGGCGAACCTGTTCAACTTGATTTTGGGTTGGTGCCGGACGGCATCGGGCTGACATTGAGTTTTTGAACTAAACAATTATAAATGAAAAAGTTCCGTTTCCAAAGGAAGCGGAACTTTTTTCAAGATGCCTGCTGAGAATTACTTCAGCGGAGCAGGCGTGTGATACTGGCGTGCGCCGAGTTCCTTGTCGAGCATGATCATGCCACCGATATGGTCGCCAATCATCTTGCAGTGGTTGACGAGGTCGCTGGCGGTCTTTTCTTCTTCCACTTGTTCATCAATGAACCAAGCGAGGAAGTTGGCAGCAGCGCGGTCTTTGTCCTCATCGGCGATGTCGCAGAGGTTGTTGATCATGGCGGTCACTTCCTTCTCGTGCTTCAAGGTGTCTTCAAAGGCGGCCAAAACGGTATCCCATTCGGTTTGCACCTTGGCGATGGGAGCAAGGATGACCCTTGCATCTTGCGAATGTAGATAGTTAATCATAATCGCGGCATGGGCCTGTTCCTCAAGGAATTGCACCTTGAACCAGTGGGCGATGCCGTGGAAACCTTTGGCGTAAATGTCTTGAGCCATGCTCAAATACAGGTAGGCCGACCACATCTCAGCATTGATTTGGTCGTTGATGGCTTTTGTTAATTTCTTGCTAATCATTTTGTTTGGTTGTTTAATTGTTGATTGTTTAATCGTTTAATTGTTGGTTGTAGGGCTTTCACACCGTGGCAGCCGCACGATAATTACAATATGGGTGGTTGCTATAATATGACAGCCCTACAAACCTAAATTCAATCGCCAAAATAACGTTTATACAATC
>JAEEGL011649799.1_pt1 | contig 11200 bp, 9 predicted proteins | sample 9134231 | NCBI WGS metagenome assembly JAEEGL01 (sample SAMN16246548, study PRJNA631951) | gut metagenome | biome: gut microbiome; feature: rumen; material: fiber-attached | host: Bos | place: Iran: Karaj | collected 2018-10
GATTCTTCTATGGAGACGGCGGAAGAGTTCGGCCTCGGGTATGATCTCGTTTCCGGAGCAAATATTGCGGGATTCAAGAAGGTCGCTACGGCGATGCTGGAGCAGGGGGTCTTCTGATCCTGAAACTGTTGACGAAAAAAGCCTGCGGGAAATCGGCAGAACAGACGCCGTTTTCCTGCAGGCTGTTTTTGTGTTATGGATAGCTGAGAAGCAGAACGCAGGTATCCTGATGACTGTCAGTCACCGGGAAACAGGATCCCCGCATATTTTCTTGCTTCCTGTGTGATCCAGACGGCGTCCTTTGTGACCTCAAGCATCCGGTATGCTTCCGAATAGTCGCAGCTGTTCAGAGCGTTCACAAAGAACGAAACCTCGCCATCCATCCGCAGTTCTTCATTTTGCCTGTTGGACAGTTCTTCCCGGTTTTTCGTGACAAGTTTTACTTCGGGAATGGAATCGGTGCCGTCGATCACCTTGATATATCCCTGTTCTCCCTCAATGAAAAAATAGTTTTCTCCGGATGTGTCTTTGGCTCCTGCGTTGGTGGAAACGAAGTCGGGGTACCTGAGCGTCAGCACACCGGAAGTATCGATCCCATTCATCATGTTCGGGTGATACAGAACCGTTTCTGGCCGGCCAAAAAGGAAGGCGTTCAGATATACATTGTAATAGTTGATATCCATCAGGCTCCCGCCGCCATAGTTCGGATCGAATATGTACGGCAGTTCACCTTTTTTCAGAAGATCGTACCTGCTGGAATACTGACTGAAATTTGACATCACAAGTCTGATTCTGCCGATTTCGGACAATGCGTTATTCAGATAACGGATGTTTGGACCGTATGCGGGCGGAATCGTTTCCATGAGAAGAAGATTCTTCTCTTTTGCAATACGGATCAGTTCCTCAGCCTCGCCCAGCCGGACACAGAATGGTTTTTCCAGCAGGCAGTGCTTTCCGGCAGTCAGGACCTGTTTTGCTCTGGAATAGTGCAACAGATTCGGCACGGCGATATATACCGCGTCGATACCGTCATCCTTAAGCATCTCTTCCAGTGAGGTGTAGACCTTTTCCAGGCCAAGACCTCTTCCTCTTTCCTCGCTTCTGGAGCACGCTGCGACTGCTTTGATTCCGCCTACGCGTTCCACGGCGGCGAGCATCGCCTTAACGATAATGCCTGTCCCGACGACTCCCAACCTGATAATATCCATTGATAGACCCTCTAAAAAACTGAAAGAATGAAATTGATATGGCTGATGAAACCCGGCTGTGAATCATACCTGCCTCAGGTCTGTTATACGCTTGATGAGAATACGATTCGCTGACGGGGTACGGCTGATCATAGTTCGAGAATCCGATCCAGAACTTCTTCCGGATCGACGATACTGCCATTCATGATCCTGCAGACGATATTCCGGTCGTCTCCAATATAGCAGAAACGTTCTACACACTCTTCCACGGAGACGGTATAGCCGTCATCCTGCAGTCCGTCGAGCACCAGTGCATCGAACCGGTAGCCGGGTTCCAGTTTGCCGACTTTTCCGAATACGGATCCGCCCACGGCAGTCGCCATGTAGAAGGCATTGGCAAAACGGAGTCTTCGGTATTCAGGCTCATAGAATTCTTTCATTTTGGACAGCTGGACCGCACGGCAGATCTGACGGTAAAGGCCGATGTAATGGCCGCCGCCTACGTCAGTGCCCACTGCCACGCGCAGACCGTTGTCATTCAGCCTGCTTGCCGGCATGATGCCTGCGGTGATGTTCGTCGTCGCGTCAGGACAGTGGACGGATACGGCGTCATAGCGTTTAAGAATGTCCTCTTCCACTTCCGTAGGGAAGATCACGTGAGCAAAGATCTTGGGACCGGTGCCCTGAAGCAGGCCGCATTGCTCATAGATCTCTCCGTCGGAGCGGAAGTGCGGGAACAGTTCTTTTGCCCAGGCAGCTTCCTCTCTGGATTCCACCAGATGAGTATGCAGACCGACACCGTATTTTGCGGCCAGATCACCGAGGCCTTTCAGAAGAGGTTCGGAACAGGTGGGGGCAAAACGGGGAACAAGGATGGGCTGAACTCTTCCGGAGAATCTGCTTCCGATATGCTCGCAGATGAAGCGTTCGGTCTCCGCTAGAGATGTGGATGTGTCTTCAACGTAGTATTCCGGAGAATTCATATCCATGTTGATCTTGGAAGCGTAAGCGTACAGACCGCTTTCCTCCAGCATCCGGAAGAAGAGATCGCACGAATCATAGTGGATCGTGGTGAACAGATTTGCGTGCATGGTTCCGTGCAGCAGAAGGTCATGGATCACCTGCGCATAGATGACTTTTGCATAGTCGGGGTTCACAAATCTGGATTCCTGCGGAAATGTGTAGCGGTTAAGCCATTCAAACAGAAGACAATCCATACCGACGCCGCGCTCCACATACTGGGAAGCGTGGATGTGAAGATCCGAAAAGGCTGGTATGATAATGCCTTCATCAAAGTCTACGGACTCGCAGGACGAATATGTTTCCGGAACAGATTCGCCGCTTCGGTAAATCGTCTGTATGACGCCGTCACAGACGACGATGGTGCAATCCTCCAGGACTTCCAAATGATCCATGGAGGCGGGGTTGACTGCTGTGCCGTGGTAAAGGACGGTAGCCATATTTGTACTCCCTTTCAGAAAGATGCATCTATCATACCAGTTTTCCGAATGGCACCGCAACGGAGCAGCTGTATAAATGCAAAAGAAAGGGACGGACCGCAGTCCGTCCCGGAAGAGAAAGGTCATTCGCCATAGGACAGCAGAATATTAGTTAGTATGCGGATGCCGTTGAGATAGTCTTCTTCACTGATCCATTCCATCTCGCCGCTTCCTTTTTCAGGCAGTACGCATGCGGGTCCGATACCAATGCATACGCTGTTCCCGTAGAGAATGGGGAAACGGACGTCACTGCCGCCGTGATACTGATGAATAAATTCCTGTGGTCCGCAGACCTCGGTGATGCAGCGCTTTGTCAGCCGGACGAAGGGGTGTTCTTCCGGGACCATGGCAGGTTGGGCGCGCATTCCGCAGGCCGAAAGATCCCAGGTCCCGTCCGGTTCGGAATCGTGCGACTTTCCGATGAGGAAACTGCGCAGATCTTCTTCTGCCTGTGTCAGTGTGAGCGGGTGGAAGAAGCGCAGGCGCAGGAGACACTCCGCTTTCAGGGGGATTCCTCCGCAGCCTGCTTCGGAATGAACGGAACCGACGTTCAGCAGGAAAGACGGTTCGCCCCGGAAAGAACCGAAATCAAAGCGGTGTTTTCTCCGCATGTCACTGCCGTATTCGTCCAGCCAGGTGAGGAATCTGTTCAGCCGTAGATTGGCATTGACACCGGGGGACAGATCGTCGTGAAGGACGCCGGGTTCGCCGCGTACGGTCAGTTTCAGGTCCAGGATTCCCAGAGAAATATTCTTGATTTCCTGAAAGCCGTGTCCGGTCTCCGCAGGATGGATATAGAGCGCGCGGTCGGCGGTGCATCCTCTGTTCATGGCCGTAAGAGTTCCGAATGCGCCTCCGTGCTTGCCCAGAATGGACAGAACGGTAAGGTCATATCCCAGTTCGGGGCGGAAACGGAGCGCAGTACGGACCGCTTCCAACATCATGGCCACACCGCCTTTGTCATCTGCTGCGCCGAGACCGTAGATGCGTCCGTCTTTCCGGACCGGGAAGAAGGGGTCCTGTCCGGTTTCACCCCAAGCGTTCGCAGATTCCGTATCGATATGAGCAAACAGCATCAGAGAAGGATGAACACTGCCGCTTTTTTTGCGGCCAACCAGATTCCAGGTGTCCGCAGGATAGGAAACGCCGGGATCGCAGAAGTCCGGCAGGTCTCTGACGCTTTCTCTGATCCCCTGAAAGACTTCGGTTTCAAATCCCATTTCTATCAGTGCCGTTTCCACGAGATTCTGGGCTTTCGTCCCGCCCAGGTCCGGGCTGGGTGATGCTATGAGACCGGTCAGCGTACCGATCATCTCTTCCCGGTGACTGTCGATATATGAAAGGATCTTCTCATCCATATCTTTTCTCCTGTTTTTCCGGCTCGCCTGATGCCTGCGGTGAAGCGGGATTGCGGAAAGTTCTCGATGAAAGTTTAACATAATGGTATAGTATGAAAAAAGGAGTATGCAAAATGTCGGATACTTTTGAACTATATGATCTGAAAGTGGAAGTGGTGGAAGGAGACCGGCCGTTTGTCTGCGGTCATCATGCAGGAGACAGTTTTCTGGTCTGCGGAGAAGATCTCATTTTTGATCAGACCCGTTCCTTCTCTATGTATGCTCTCAGCGCGATACTGCCCTTGCTGCCCGCGAAACAGCGTGTGACGGATCCTCATGACTGGATGACTACGGACGCGGATATCGCCTGCCCGGATCCCAACTGCGGCGCCAGATTCCGGATCACGAGGACAGGAAAAAGAGTATTCAGCCATGGCGCGTGTACAGTGGTTCCCCTGGAGGAGAAGTAATGGAACAGAAAAATCATTTTTCCAACGGATATACGTTCAACCGGATCATCAACGGATGCTGGCAATTGTCTGCGGAGCACTGCCTGAAAGGGAAGCTGGATGTTGATGACGCGATCTATGCTTTCCATCAGCTGAAGGAGAATGGGTTCACAACTTTTGACTGTGCCGATATCTATACCGGCGTGGAAGAGATTCTCGGCAGGTTCGTGCAGGAACTGAAAGATGCCGGGAACTACCGGGAAGAGGATATCCAGATCCACACCAAGTTCGTTCCGGACAGGTCCATCCTGCCGACGATCAACGCAGAATATACGGAACGCATCGTGGACCGCTCTCTTTTGCGGACGCACCGGGAGGCGATCGACCTGATCCAGTTTCACTGGTGGGACTACGACATTCCCGGCTATATGGACGCGGCCATGGATCTGGTCCGGCTGCAGAAAAAAGGAAAGATCCGCAATATCGGCATGTGTAATATGGACACGCAAAGGCTGAAGGAATTTGTGGAGGCAGGCATCCCGGTGGTATCCAATCAGGCACAGTATTCCCTCTTTGACCGTCGTCCGGAAAAGGAACTGCTGGAATACAGTAAGGCGCACGGAATCCAGACTTTCTGCTACGGGACCCTTGCTGGCGGATTCCTCGCGGAACGGTATATGGGCATCCCGTATCCGGGACCGGAGACACGCTCACAGGTCAAATACATGCAGATTATTGAGGATACACTGACCTGGGACGGACTGCAGGAACTGCTGAAACTGCTCAAGAGTATCGCGGACGAATGCGGCGTTTCCATCTCCAATGTTGCTGTACAGTATATTCTGAGACAGGAGGGAGTCGGCGCGGTCATGGTCGGAACGCGCAATTCCAGGCACGTGGATTCCAATCTTCGAACCCTTCAGTTCGATTTGTCTGCCGCGCAGATAGAAAAGATCCGGACGTTCCTCTCCTCCTATCCGATCCTGCCAGGCGACTGCTTCGGGCTGGAACGCACTTCTCCCCGGTATCTTGGCATCCTTCTGATGGATCTCAACGGCGAACCGGTGTGATTGCCCGGAAGGGACAAAGAAGGACAGTATGCTTTCCGAAGCGGATTCTTTATTGATGTAATATATAATTTATATATTAAAGCCGGTCTCTGCTGCCGTCAGGCGGAAGAGACCGGCTTTTGTATGCAAAAGCAGGAATCAGAATTCGAACAGATCTCTGGGGAAATTGGTAAGGAATTCAGCGCCGTTCTCCGTGACGAGAATCATATCCTCAACCCGCATATACATCTCGCCCTGGAACCACATTTTGGGCTCAGAGGCAAAGACCATACCCGGCTTGAGAACAAAATCATAGTCCTTGTTGACCATGGGGAACTCGTGGCAGTCGATGCCGATCTGGTGACCGAGCATCTCCTCCTGCTGATAGCGGAGATCCTGACCGAATCCCAGTTCCGTCACTTTCCTGAGGACCATGCGGTACAGCTCGTTATTGTTCGTCTCATTGGGGACGATATGTTCCACCATGTACTGCTGCCCGGCATGAAGGGCGGCGTAAGCGTTACGGATCCGTTCCGGCGCTTTCCCATAGTAGTAACTGCGGCCCCAGTCTGAACAGTAACCATTGTGCATATATCCGATATCCAGAGCGATTCCGGTCTGCGGGCGGAGGGTCCAGTTTCTGTCATAGTAAGCGACGTCATCTGTAGTGACGGTATTCTGTGTTTTGAAACCAACAGTTGGCGTAAAAGAGAGATCGTCGATGCCATGGTCCAGTCCGTACTGAATGATCATGTTCTCCGCTTCGCGCTGGGTCATTCCTTCTTTCAGATTATTGAAGACATACATATTGGCTTCATCCGTGAATCCGGCGATGAAGCGCAGAGCGGCAACTTCGTCTGGATCCTTGTACCAGCGGATGTCTTTCAGAAGATCTTCAGCATCGGTGATTTCCAGACCAGGATCGATGGCGCGCAGCATTTCACCGATATAGGCTCGGGAAGAGACGCCGATGCCGACCCGTTTCCCATGGATCAGCGGGGCGATGGCGTCCTCGAACTGGTCCATATAGGTCACAATCACATGTCCGGGGTATCTGGGCTCGAAATAGGAACGGTTATGGCCGTTAGTCAGAACCTGATAGTTCCCGTCCGCATCCATCCAGAGCAGGACTTCAGGCTGCAGGTAGGAGGTTCCCTTGCCCATGATGTTGTGCAGCGCGTTTCGCTGCCAATAGAAGTCGTTGCACTCCAGCAGATACTGAAAGTTTGCGCCTGCGCCATAGACGACGGCATCCAGGTCCGCTTTCCGAAGAGCTTCTGAAGCCTTTTTAAGCCGATTTTCTTTCATAAATGCCTTCCTTTGTCATTATTTTGTAACGAAACTGTGAATAAACGATATTTTTTTAGATGTTTTTGTCCTAAAGTTTGGTGAATACTTTAGCGCTTAAAACCTTTAAAACGGCAGGTTGCTAAAGTATAATAAAGTAACTTCAAAATTAATTCAAGGTTGGAAGCGGGAAAAAACGGCAGTTGTTCATCGGGCCAATACGGAAGACCGGGGGATCTGCCGATATTTTTTTATCATCTGTCAGTGGCTGGGAGGGACCGGTATGGGATTCAGGAAAGAGAAGATCGGGATCGCATTTGATGCGCTCGCAAAACTTGATATCGATCTGTGGATCGTTGCCGGGCAGGAATCCGCGACCAATTCCGAACCGGCACTGGATGTGCTGTCGGACAGCGAATTTATCGGTCTAACGGCGCTGATCTTCTCAAAGGACAGAAAAGCGCGGGTGGTATGCACCCCGATTGATGCCAACGGATACAAGATTGACGGTTCTTTCGATGAGGTGATTCCATTCGCCGTCCGGTTCCAGAACACGCTGGCGGAAGTTCTGAAAGATCTTCAGCCGAAACGGATCGCCCTGGATTTCTCCGAGGAGAATCCCAGTGCGGACGGACTGAGCGTCGGCATGTTCCGTTTGCTGGAGGAGGCATTCGGTCTGGCAGGTTTTGACGGAGAAGTCCTTTCCGCCGATCCGGTCGTTGCGCTGGTACGGGGCATCAAGACACAGGACGAGATTGCAAAGATCATCGTTGCGTGCGAAGAGACCCAGAAGATCTTTGAGGATGCGAAAGACTTCATCCGTCCCGGTATGAACTGTCAGGACATTTACGCATTCTTCCAGGGAGAAGTGGAACGCAAGGGCTTCGGCTATTCCTGGCCGCCCAGCGCGAATCCCGGTGTCAACAGCGGATTCGGATGCCCGGGAGGGCACGTCGGTGCTCCGGACTGGCCTGTACAGAAAGGGGATCTGGTCAATGTGGACTTCGGCATCACCATAGACGGCTACAGTTCCGATATCCAGCGGATGTATTACATTTTGAAAGATGGGGAAGAAGACGCCCCGGAGGAACTGAAAGATGCGTTCAATGCCGTCCGTGACGGCATCCAGCTGGCGGCGACAGTCCTGAAGCCCGGTATGACCGGTAATCAGGTGGACACCGTCGCCAGAGAATACATTGTCGGGAAGGGATATCCTTCCTGGAACGCGGCACTCGGACACCAGCTTGGTAAGGTCGCCCATGACGGCGGGGTCATTCTCGGCCCCCGGGCACCGCGGTATGATAAGCCCGAACTGATCGATACGCCGATCAGCAACCATATGGTCTTCACGCTGGAACCAGGAGTTCCCACCAGCGCAGGAAGAGTGGGTCTTGAAGAGGACGTGCTCGTTACGGAGAATGGAGCCGTCTTTCTCATCCCGCCGCAGCAGGAACTCTATCTGATCAAAGGAGAGTGATTGGTACATGGTGAGATATATCGCAAAGCGTGTTTTTGTCGGTGTCTTTACCTTGATCATCCTGATGACGATCGTATTCTTCGGGATGAGACTGATGCCCGGCAGTCCCTTTGCACAGGAAAATAAATCCAAATCCGCCGAACAGATGGCGGCGCTGAACGCGAAATATGGGCTGGATAAGCCCGTGACGGAGCAGTATGCGATCTACGTGAAAAATGTCCTGCACGGGGACTTCGGTGAATCCCTCTCCAAAAAAGGACAGCAGGTATCCGAGATCATCGCTCTGCGTCTTCCGGTCACTGCCAAGCTCGGAATGATTGCTTTTGTGTTCGCAATGAGCATGGGGCTGATTCTGGGAATTGTGTCCGCACTGACCCGGCACCGCTGGGTCAATTCCGCTATCACGGTGATGGCGACTATCGGAGTATCTGTCCCCGGATTCCTTCTGGCAATGCTGATGATGGTTCTGTTTGCAGTCAAACTGAAACTGCTCCCGGTCATCGGACTGGAGACACCTCAGAGTTACATTATGCCGGTTCTTGCACTTTCTTTCAGTTCCATCTCTACGATCGCCCGTCTGACCCGTTCCTCTCTGCGGGATGTCATGTCTTCGGACTACATCACACTGGCAAGGTCCAAGGGTACCAAGGAGAGCCTGGTCGTGATCAAACACGCTCTGAAGAACGCGATTCTGCCGGTGGTGACCTACGCCGGTCCAATGTTCGCCGGTATGATCACCGGCTCCCTGGTCATCGAGACGCTGTTCTCCATCCCGGGAATCGGCAAGGAGTTCACTCAGAGCATCGCCAACCGTGACTATACGCTGTGCATGGGTCTTACGATTCTGCTCGGTACACTGGTCATCGTTATGACGCTGGTGTCGGACATCGCCGCGGCGATCATCGACCCCAGGATCAAGGTCGAGAAGTGAGGAGGGGAATATGGAAGAGAAAACGAAACTGACGGCCCCCGCCGTTTCGGAAGAACCGATCGATGATTCCCTGTTTGTAAAACTGGATGACAGTGAGAAGAACTCCGAGTTCATCGCCCTGGACATCAAGACTTTTTTCCAGGACGCTTGGGGACGTTACAAGAAAAACAAACTTGCGCTGATCGGACTGATTTTTCTGACGATCATGGTGCTTGGAAGCATATTTGTTCCGATCTTTTCACCCTATGATTTTGAAAGCCAGGATCTGGCAAATAAAAACCAGTTACCCAGTGCTCAGCACTGGATGGGGACAGATAAACTGGGAAGGGACATCTTCGTCCGGATCATGTACGGCGGACGCATTTCCTTCTCCATCGCGTTTTCCACTGCGTTCATATGTCTGGTCATCGGCATCCTGTACGGAGGGATTGCGGGATATGTCGGCGGCAAGGTGGATATGGTCATGATGCGGATCGTGGACATCCTTGACTCCGTCCCAACACTGCTTTACGTCATCCTGATCCTCCTGATCTTCGGTGACTCCATCGGATCCATGATGCTGGCGATCTGCTTCACATCCTGGATTGGAATGGCAAGACAGGTCCGGACACAGATCCAGTCTGCAAAGGAAATGGAATACGCACTTGCCGCGAAGGTCCTCGGGGCTTCTCACATGAGGATCCTACTGAAGCATCTGGTGGTGAATTCCATCAGCCCGATCATTGTCAATCTGACGCTGATGGTACCGTCCGCAATCTTTACGGAGTCTTTCCTGAGTTTCGTCGGTATCGGACTGAACCCCTCGATTCCGTCCTGGGGGAAACTGGCAAATGACTGCCGGAGCCTGTTTTTTACCTATCCCATCCAGATCATCTGGCTGATCGCAACCATGTCGCTGACGATTCTTTCCCTGAACTTTATCGGCGACGGGATCGGCGAAGCGTTCCAGGCTAAGAAGAGGTGAGGTGAGATTATGGCATTATTGAAAGTCGATCATCTTTCCACCATTTTCCACACGGATCAGGGAACGGTCCAGGCCGTCCGTGACGTCTCCTTCGAACTGAAGGAAGGGGAAGTCCTCGGAATAGTGGGAGAATCCGGCAGCGGAAAATCCCAGACGATGTACTCCCTCATGGGACTGCTTTCCGAAAATGGGGAAGTCGAGAGCGGACACTTTGAATTCGACGGTGAAGACATCTCGCCCTCCAGTTTTCCGGACAAGAAAACATATGATGAAAAAATGAGATCGATCCGGGGCAACCGGATGGCTATGATTTTCCAGGATCCCATGACCTTCCTCAACCCGGTCCTGCGGATCGAGACGCAGTTGGTGGAACCGTTGCTTAACCACACCAACATGACCCGCGCGGAAGCGAAAGAGCGTGCTCTTGAGCTGATGCGGATGGTCGGTATCCCTTCACCGGAGAAACGGATCCGTCAGTATCCGTTTGAGTTCTCCGGGGGCATGCGCCAGAGGATCGTCATCGCCATTGCGCTGACCTGCAATCCGAAGCTGATCATCGCAGATGAGCCGACGACGGCACTGGACGTCACCATTCAGGCACAGGTTCTGGATCTGATCGACCAGTTGCGGAGGGAGACCAATGCGGCGGTTATCCTGATTACCCACGACCTTGGCGTCGTTGCTAAGCTGTGCGACCGTGTCGCCATCATGTACGGCGGAAAGCTGGTTGAGATCGGCACGGATAACGAGATCTTCTATGATGCGCAGCACCCCTACACAAAGGGACTGCTCGGATGCATCGCAAACCCTGAGGACGATGAGGAAAAGGCGTTGACACCGATTGGTGGTTCCCCGCCTGACCTGCTGAGTCCTCCGAAGGGATGCCCATTCGTTGACCGCTGTGAGTACGCGATGAAGGTCTGCAAAGACCATATGCCTCCTGTCACAGTTTTCAGCGAAGAGCACAGGACAAGGTGCTGGCTGCAAGATCCCAGAGCAAAGGAGGTTAGCCATGACGGA
>JAEEGL012373580.1_pt1 | contig 11200 bp, 18 predicted proteins | sample 9134231 | NCBI WGS metagenome assembly JAEEGL01 (sample SAMN16246548, study PRJNA631951) | gut metagenome | biome: gut microbiome; feature: rumen; material: fiber-attached | host: Bos | place: Iran: Karaj | collected 2018-10
GACCCAGCTTCATGCCGGAGGCCGCCTGTATCGGGACACGATAGACCCGTCCGCCGGACGGCGACACCCCGGACTCGATTGGAATACGCCCGAACGAATACTCCGACACCGCCATGGACGGAGCCGTTGAAGGTGGAGGAATGCTCAACAAGGAGTCTGTCCGGGCTTGGAGCATTGCAAAATAGTCTTCCGTTTCCTCTTCGCTAAAAACCAGGCGCTTACGCGACGCTGAATCCGGATGGAACACGGGGAATAGTGCGGAAGGATTGATATAATACTCCACCTGTGTACTCCCGTCCGCTTGAATTGTCACCGAACTGTCCACAGGGGACACCACTTCCTGTCCCCGAAGAGATAGGCCGGACAGCACTCCGACAATGGACAAAAAGATGAGTTGTCTGTTACAGTACCGCATAACGACTATGGAGAAAGTTCATACTCACCTACAAAGGTAACAACTATCCGGAATAATCCAAATAATCCGATATCCATGTATGGACACATGAATCGTTATAGTCCTAAATGTCGCTTTTCGGGGCGAATGTTTTGAGTTCCCGAAAATTTTTACTTACTTTGTACGCTCTTTTGCGAGAAAGAAAGAAACGTTAATATAAACTTAAAACCTATTTGTTATGACGAACGAAGAAATCGTGAAAGCTGTCAAAGATATCATCGTTGACAAGCTCGGTGTGGAAGAGTCCGCTGTGACTGAATCTGCATCCTTCACCAACGATCTCGGCGCAGATTCTCTCGACACGGTCGAGCTTCTGATGGAATTTGAGCGCGTTTTTGACATCAAGATTCCGGATGAGGAAACGAGCGGTATCGCCACGGTTGGTGACGCCATCGCCAAAGTTCAGGAAAAACTCAACGCCTAATTCACGGCGCTCTTAAAAATGACCCCGGTTCCTATGGAGCCGGGGTTTTCTGTCGCTATTTCTTCGGGATCGAGAAGGTGACCCGGAAGCGGGGAACCCGTTTCTGTTTGGTGAGCGGGTCGAGGGTCGTCGCGTCGGGGCCGTTGAGGATGCCCCGGTAGTAACGGTCCTTGTCCAGTTCGGAGGTCGTTGTCGTCGAACTCTGGTTCTGGGCGGCCATCATCTGGGCCATCATCATATAATTATAGTAGTTGTTGTAGCCGCCGTAGCCATAGCCGCCGTATCCGCCGTACCCGTATCCGCCATAGCCGCCGTACCCGCCGTAGCCGTCATAGCCATAGAGGGAGTTGTAGTAGGAGGCATACATCAGCTGCTGGTAGTATTCGTTGTCGTAGATGGACCCGGTGGCGTTCTGGATGGTCTCGTTATGGACGGTCAACAGCCACACGTCCGCTTCGTCCAGCTTTTCCGTCCGCTTGAGGATTTCCTGGAGGTGGTAGGATACGTCCGGGGAGTAGCGGAGGTTCGACAGGTCGATCTCGCCCTGGTCCTCGGTCGCGTCGGATGCGTCCGTCAGTCCGGCGAACTGGATGGACCCGGAGGAGGTCTTCGTTCGGATGGTCGGCGAAAGCGTGGAGGGGAACAGGGAGAGGTCCTTGTAGTTGGCGGGCATCTCGAAGGGCATCAGGATGGTCGCCTTGTTGATGATGACCTTCTCGGCGCTGCCGCGCTTGGCGATTTCGGCGAGGGTCTTCTCTTTCAACTCGGCCGCCTTGACCACCGGCTTGAGCCCGCCGCCGCCTTCGATGCGCCAGGTCGCCCCCGCTTTCCCTTCCGCCGTCTCATGGCCGGTAAAATTATAAGCGTACTGGTAGAAGCGCTCGTTGTCGAGGATGTACTGGCTCTCGTCGAAGAAGCTCGGTTCGCCGGGGATAAAGAGGAAGGTGGAGTCCTTCTCGACCCCCTTCCAGCTGGAGTGGAGGGTCAGTATCGCGACGTTGTTGTTGCGGGTGTAGTAATTGTCGCTGACACTGAGGCAGCTGAGATCGAAAAGGGTGATCCGTCCGCCGTTACCCGCGGGAATGTCGGTTTCGATGAAAATGCCCGGGAGGACCTTGACATATTCCTTCATCCGCTGCTTGAGATAGGCGTTCAAGCCGCTTTCCGGCTGGGAACCGCGGTCGATGAGGACGCTGTCCCTCACGCAAAGCCCCCGGATGCCGTCGATGTATTTCTGGGCAAATTCCTGCGTGAATTCGAAGGAGAGGGAATCGCTGCCGTTGATGACGGGCGTCCCGCGGGTAATCCGCGCGATGTCGTAGGACGGCAGGGTGCAGGTTCCCACGCCGACGGTCTTCAGCGAGTCCAGCAGTTCATGGACATAGACGTTCTGCAGGATGTTCGCCTGGGAGCGGTCGGCGACCGAGACGGTGTCGCAGCTCAGGTGGAGGAAGAATTTGACGGCCTTCGGGTCGGTGCCGAAGTCCAGGGTGTCCAGGGCCGGAATCAGGGTCATGGCGCTGGCGCGGGTCGTCAGGCCGAACTCCTCGTCGCGGATGGCCCCGAGCGTGACGCGCGTGGAAGAATAGGCGGAGAGATCCTCCGACCGGCGGTTTTCCACATCGGTGAGATCGAATTCGACCGTATAGGTATCATAAAGCAGGCCGGAGTCGATGAGATCCCGGCCTAACTGAGGGTCTGTCTTCACGCATCCTGCCGCGAGAAGGGTCGCCGCCGCGATGCATTTCCAGGAAAATTTCATTACAATAAACTGTCGTAAAAACGGTTGTACTGGTCCATATAACTGCCGTCCGCATAGGAGGCTTCGTCATAGGGAAGGACCGGTGCGGGAAGACCTTCGCAGAACCCTCTCAGCTCCTCCGGCAGGTCCTTGGCGGCGAAAATGATCCCGTCCGCGTGCCCGGCGGCAAGTTTTGCAAGTTCCATGCCGTCCGCCTTTTCGGTCAGCGCCACTTCGCGCGGCTTGATGCCGCCCATCAGGACCATATCCTTGAAGGCGGGGCCGAACTGTTCGGCGGGCATGTCGTCCATCAGGGAAAGGACCACTTTGGTATGGGCGAAAATCGGGTCGTCCTTGTAGGCTTTCTTCAGGTACAGGGGCAGGACCTGGGTGATCCAGCCCTGGCAGTGGATGATGTCCGGGGCCCAGCGGAGCTTCTTGACGGTCTCGAGGACTCCCCGGGCGAAGAAGATCGCCCGTTCTCCGTTGTCGGGAAAGAAACGGCCCTCGTCGTCGCGGCAGATCTGCTTGCGGCGGAAATAATCCTCGTTGTCGATAAAATAGACCTGGATCCGGGCAGACGTGATTGAGGCGACCTTGATGACCAGCGGACGGTCCACGTCGCCGATGATGATATTGATGCCGGACAGGCGGATGACTTCGTGAAGCTGGTTCTTCCGTTCGTTGATGCATCCATAGCGGGGCATGAAGGCACGGATCTCCTTCTTTCGCTCCTGGATGCCCTGCGGCAGGTCGCGTCCGATCCTGGCAATGCTGCTCTCCGGGAGATAGGGAACCATCTCGGAGTTGACGAACAGAATCTTCTTGGCGGAATCTTCCATAATAATCAAAATTAGCATACAAAGTTAAGAAAATTTTTTAACTTTGGGGCGAAATTAGGTGTATTATGTCCCAAAAGAGCAACAGAATGATCCGCAGAAGGCTTGTATCCTCTTGGATATCAACGGTCATCAGCATCGCACTGGTCCTTTTGCTGGTCGGAGTGGGAACCTTGCTGGTGGTGAATGCGCGGAGGGTGTCGGATTATTTCAAAGAACATGTTCAGGTGAGCGTCCTGCTCTCCCGCGAGATCGGGGAAACCGATGGGGAACTCTTCCGGCAGTCGCTCGAAGGAAAGCCTTATGTCCGGGGAACCCGCCTCGTGAGCCGCGAGGAAGGGACGGCCGAAATGGCCCGGATGCTGGGAGAAGACTTTCTCCAGGTGTTCCGGACGGCGCCGGTCCCTGTCAGCATCGATGTCAACCTCTCCCCGGAATACGTTTCGGCGGATTCTCTCGCCCTGGTAATCGCGGACCTGGAGAAGGCGCCGCAGGTGGAAGAAGTCGTCGCCCAGACCTCGCTCGTGGAGGCGCTCAGCCAGAACCTCGAGAAGATCTCCCTGGTCCTCGGCGTCCTGGTGCTGCTCCTGCTGTTCATCTCCTTCGTGCTGATCGCCAACACGGTGCGGCTCAACGTGTTCTCGCGCCGTTTCAGCATCCATACCATGCAGCTTGTCGGGGCGACGCGCGCCTTCATCCGCGGCCCGTTTGTGGGACAGTCGGCCCTGCAGGGGCTTTTCGCCGCCTTCCTTTCGATCCTGATGCTCCTCGGGGGGCTGGCCCTGCTCCGCCGGGAATTCTCCCAGCTTTTTGAAATCTTCTCCCTGGAGACGCTCCTGGTGACCATGGGGGTGGTCATCGCCGCCGGCGTGGTGATCTGCATGGTCAGTACCTGGATTGTCGTGGGCCGGCTGGTCGGCTTCAACCGGGATCAATTATACGCGTAAGACTATGGCACTCAAACAGAATAACGGTCCGTCCGAAAAGGACCGGATGGCGATGTCCGCGAAGGGCATCCGGATGATGATAGCGGGGCTGGTGGTGATGGCCGCCGGTTTCCTCCTGCTGAGCGGGGGCGGTTCGGACGACCCCCAGGTGTTCAACTATGCGATGTTCGACGCGCGCCGCCTCGTGGCCGCCCCGATCGTTATCATCGCCGGCATCGTGGTGGAAATTATCGCCATCATGGGCCGTTTCAAAGGGGAGGAGTAGGCGATGCAGTGGTGGCAGGCGATTCTCCTGGGACTGGTCCAGGGGCTGACGGAATTCCTTCCGGTCTCTTCATCGGGGCATCTGATGATTTTCAAGGAGCTGCTCGGCGTGGACGGCGAGGGCTTCCTGGATTTTACGGTAACGGTCCATCTGGCGACGGTCCTGGCGACCCTCGTCGTCTTCTGGAAGGCCATCTGGCAGCTTCTGAAGGGCTTTTTCCAGTTCAAATACAATGACGAGACGGACTATGTCTGCAAGATTCTCGTTTCGCTGATTCCCGTGGCGGTGGTCGGTTTCTTCTTCAAGGATTTTGTGGAAGGACTCTTCGGCGAATCGCTCATCCCGGTCGGTGTGGGCCTCTGCTTCACGGCGGCCCTGCTGCTCCTGTCGGACTATTCCGGCAGGATCTTCCGCCGTCCGGGCCGCACGGTCAAGGAGGTGCGCAACGGCATTTCCTATGGCCAGGCCTTTCTTGTCGGTCTCGGCCAGGCGGTCGCCGTCGCGCCGGGTATCTCCCGCAGCGGAACGACCATCGCCACCGGCCTGGTGAGCGGCGTGCGGCGGGAAGTGATGGCCCAGTTCTCCTTCCTCATGGTCCTCATTCCGATCATCGGAGAGCAGCTGCTTGACATCGTGAAAGCCGTCGCCGGAGAAGGCGGCCTTGCCGGCGGTGTGGGCCCTGTGGCCCTTCTGCTGGGCTTTGTGGCGGCCTTTGTTTCGGGTCTTTTCGCCTGCAAGGCCATGGTCGCGCTGGTCCGCAGGGCCCGTCTCGGCTGGTTCGCCCTCTACTGCGTCCTCGTCGCCGTACTGATCTTCGTCCTGGCCTGATGCGTACCCTGACTTATTTCATTTCGGATGTCCATCTGGGACTGGACGTCGCCGATCCCGCCGCCCGGGAGCGGCGTCTGGTCGACTTCCTGAAGGGCATTCCGGCGGAAAAGACGGCGACGCTGTATCTTCTCGGCGACATCTGGGACTTCTGGTACGAGTACCGGGACGTCGTCCCGAAAGGCTATGTCCGCGTGCTGTCGGCCCTGCTGGATCTGATGGACCGCGGCGTAAGGGTCTGTTTTTTCGAGGGGAACCACGACATCTGGACCTACCACTATTTCGAAGAGCTCGGCATGGAACGCCGGACACAGCCCTATGCGCTGACGATCGGAGCGCGTCGCTTTGTCATCGGCCACGGGGACGGTCTAGGCCCCGGCATGTGGGGCTACAAGCTGATGCGCTGGGGCTTTCACAACCGGGTGCTGCAGGCGCTATTCTCGACGCTCCATCCCTATCTGGCCTTTTCGCTCGGGAAAGGCTGGTCCCGGAAGTCTCGCCTTTCCCGGCGGGAGGAATACCATTTCCGCGGAACGGATGAGCCCATCTGGAAGTTCTGCGACCGCTACAACCGGCAGCATGCGGATGCGCCGGCGGACTATTTTATCTTCGGCCATTACCACTGCCGCGTGGACCTTCCGGTCGGAAAGGCCCGTCTCCTGATGCTGAAAGACTGGATGGACCGCTCTAACTGGATTCGTTACGACGCGGGGTCAGATACTTTGGAGGTATTTTGACAACCGGGGGCTCTTCCCAGAAAATCGACCAGTACAGATCCCGGAACGTGCCGTCGTGCCAGCGCTGGCAGAGTTCCTCGAGATCCTTGTCCTCGCCTTCGGGGTCGAAGGAGGCGTTGAGGTCGTTGTCGAACAGGTGGGCGATGCCGTTCCAGAATCCCGCCGCCGCCCCGTTCTTGTAGGTCTTGATGATGGAGTAGGAAGACTGGCCGGTCTCCCGGTCGATCAGTTTCAGCAGGATCGCCCCCTGGGAGATGGTCATGTTCCTCAGGCCGCCCTCGAAGTCCTTGAAAAGCTCTTTCTGGACCTCGGCGATGTAGCGGTCTTTTTTCATGCGCCCATAATTTCCGGCCGCGATGGTGCTGTCCACGATTTCCTGGAGCCGTCCGGCGGCGAGGGCGTAGGGATAAACCTTGGCAAAGCGCCAGACCGTCTTGTAGTACTTTCTCCACTGCTTTTCGCTCTGCGGCCCCTTGCCGCGGCCCCAGATCCAGACGGGATCGATGGAGTCGAAATACGTCGTGTCCCCGTTCTCCACGCGGTAGGTCAGGTAGCCGGCCCCGGCGGTCCCTTCGTCGCTGACGACGGTTTTCCGGGCGAGGGCCTCGCGCTCTTCGCGCGCGCGACGCATCGCGCGTTCAATATGGTTCTGCCCGGCGGCCGTCGTGAAGGCTGCTGCCAGGAGGGTCCCTATGAGTATCCACCGTTTCATTCTCGATGCAAAGGTACATTTTTACAAGAAGTCTGCCAAATGCATCGGCGCCGCTGTCCGAAAGGCCGGATCGGCGCCGGTCGAAAATGGAACGAAAAATTTTTTAACCGTATATAGGACTTCGCGGAAAATCAATCACTTAGCCTTCAAAAACCGCGGTCGAAAATGTTGAAAAAATTTGCAATTTCTCTTGCAGATTGAAAAAAAATGTGTAACTTTGCAATCCCGAAATTGGAGCGAAATGCACCCAACCAGCTGAGCCTCAATGAGTTAGGGATATTTAAGGAAAATATTAAAGCATTACAACAATGTTACAGCCTAAAAGAACAAAATTCAGAAGGGAACAGAAAAACCGCATGAAGGGCAATTCCGGTCGCGGAAACCAGCTCGCGTTCGGTTCTTTCGGTCTGAAGAACCTGGAAAACTGCTGGCTCACCGCCCAGCAGATCGAGGCCGCCCGTCAGGCGATTTCCCGCCGCATGAACCGTGAAGGACAGATCTGGATCCGTGTCTTCCCTGTCAAGCCGTTCACCGCGAAGCCGCTCGATACCCGTATGGGTAAGGGTAAAGGTGATCCCCAGGGCTTTGTCGCTCCGATCACTCCTGGACGCATCCTTTTCGAGGCCGAAGGCGTTTCCCTCGCAACGGCGAAAGAGGCCATGCGCCTCGCCGCCAACAAACTTCCGGTCGCTACCAAGTTTGTTGTCCGCCGGGATTATGTTGAAGAATAAATCGTTGGAGGAAAGAAAATGAAAGTATCCGAAGTCCGCGAGATGTCCATTGCCGACCTCCGCGATCGCATCGAAATCGAGAAGAACAACCTCGATACCATGAAACTGAATCACACGATCTCTCCGCTGGAGGATACGTCCAAGATCAGGAAAACCCGCCAGGATATTGCCCGTATGATCACTATCCTTGCCGAGAAAGAAAAACAGCAGAACTAAAAGAAGCAGAGTCCTATGGAAAGAAATCTTCGTAAGGAAAGAATCGGCGTCGTGGTCAGCGACAAGATGGACAAGACCATCGTCGTCAAGGTCGAGCGTCACGAGAAGCATCCGATCTATGGAAAGTTCGTGAAGAAATCCACCAAGTTCGTCGCCGAGGATGCCAACAACGAGTGTGGCATCGGTGATACGGTCCGCATCATGGAGACCCGTCCCCTGTCCAAGACCAAGAACTGGAGATTAGTTGAAATCATTGAAAAAGCCAAGTAATTATGATACAGCAGGAATCACGTTTACAGGTTGCTGACAACAGCGGTGCGAAGGAAGTCCTCTGCATCCGTGTCCTGGGTGGTACGCGCCACCGTTACGCCTCCATCGGCGAGACGATCGTCGTCACGGTGAAGAGCGCCATCCCCGGCGGTGAAATCAAGAAAGGCACCGTCACCAAGGCTGTGGTCGTCCGCACCAAGAAAGAAATCCGTCGCGCTGACGGAAGTTATATCCGTTTCGATGACAATGCATGTGTTCTGCTGAACGGCGCCGGCGAGCTCCGCGGTACCCGTATTTTCGGACCCGTCGCCCGCGAACTCCGCGAGAACTACATGAAGATCGTTTCACTGGCACCGGAGGTCCTTTAAAAGAGTAAGAGATTATGAAAAAGTTCCACATCAAGAAAGGCGATACCGTCATTGTCAATGCTGGCAACGATAAGGGCAAGACCGGCAAGGTCCTGGAGGTTCTCCGCGACAAGGACCGCGTCATCGTAGAAGGTGTCAACATGGTGTCCAAGCACACCAAACCGAATCCGAAAGCCCCCCAGGGCGGTATCATCAAGCAGGAAGCCGCCATCCATATCTCCAATGTCAACCTCGTTGACGCCGCCGGCAAGGCCACCAAGGTCGGTTACCGGATGGAAGGTGAGAAGAAGGTCCGCTATGCTAAAACAACCGGAGAGGAGATCAAGTAATTATGGCAAAGAAAAGTAACAAACCGGCCGAAGTCCAGGCACTTCCCGCCGGATACACCCCGGACCTGAAGAAGGTTTACAAGGAGGAGATCGTTCCCGCCCTCGTGAAGCAGTTCTCCTACACCACGGTGATGCAGGTTCCCCGCCTGGTCAAGATTACCCTGAACGAAGGTGTCGGTGACGCCACCCAGGACAAGAAGATGGTCGAAGAGGCCGCTGAGGAGCTTTCCATCATCGCCGGCCAGAAGGCTGTCATTACTTCCTCCCGGAAAGACATCTCCAACTTCAAACTCCGTAAGGGCATGCCCATCGGTGCGAAGGTCACCCTCCGTGACGTGAAGATGTACGAATTCCTCGAGCGTCTGATCCGTGTCGCCCTCCCGCGTATCCGCGACTTCAACGGTATTTCCGAGAAGATGGACGGCCAGGGCAACTACACCCTCGGTATCAAGGAGCAGATTATCTTCCCTGAGATCGAGATCGACAAGAACCCGCGCATCCACGGTGTCGAAATCACCTTCGTGACGACCGCCAAGACCGACGAAGAGGCACACGCCCTCCTGAAGGCTTTCGGTCTCCCGTTCCGCAAACACAATAACTAAGATAGTAGCATGGCTAAAGAATCAATGAAGGCGCGTGAGGTGAAACGCGCGAAATTAGTTGCCAAGTACGCTGCCAAGCGGGCTGCCCTGAAAGAGGCCGGTGATTACGCCGCCCTTGACAAGCTCCCGAAGAATGCGAGCCCGGTCCGGCTTCACAACCGCTGCTCCCTCACCGGTCGTCCGAAAGGATACATGAGGGCGTTCGGCCTGAGCCGTATCCAGTTCCGCGAGATGGCTTCCCAGGGTCTGATCCCGGGCGTAAAGAAGGCCAGCTGGTAATGTTTAACAATCGGATATCGGGCGTAGGTTTCCCTGCGCCGGTCCACCAAAAGACAAAAAAATGACTGATCCTATTGCAGATTATCTGACCAGAGTCCGTAACGCTTACCTCGCCGGTAAGAAGGTGGTCGAAATCCCTTCCTCCAACATGAAGGTTGCGATCACGAAGATTCTGTTCGAAAAGGGCTACATCCTCAGCTACAAAGTGGTCGAGGGCCAGCCCGCCAACACCATCAAAATCGCTCTCAAGTACCATCCTGAGACCAAGGCCGCCGCGATCAAATCGATCGTCCGCGTGTCGACTCCGGGTCTGAGGAAGTACGCTGACGTGAAGAACATGCCGCGCGTGTTGAACGGTCTCGGCATCGCCATCCTTTCCACGTCCAAGGGTGTCATCACCGACAAGGAAGCCAAAGAGCAGAACGTCGGCGGTGAGGTAGTATGCTATGTTTACTAATCCAAAGAAGAACTATACATTATGTCAAGAATCGGTAAATTGCCTGTAAACCTTCCGGCCGGGACGAAAGCTGAGCTTCTGCCCGGTAACGTGGTGAAGGTGAAAGGCCCTCTTGGTGAGATGTGCCAGAAAGTTGATCCGGACATCACCGTCACCATCGAGGGTAATGAAATCAAGTTTACCCGCCCCAGCGACCTGCCCCGCTTCCGGTCGATGCACGGCCTGTACCGTGCCCTCGTCCACAACATGGTGGTCGGTGTTTCCGAAGGATTCACCATCAAGCAGGAGTTCGTCGGCGTGGGTTACCGTGTCGTCGCCCAGGGTCAGCTTCTGACCATGTCCCTCGGCTATTCCCACGACATCCAGATCATGCTTCCCGCCGAGGTGAAGGCGGAGACTCCCCAGGTGAGAAAGGGTGAGAACCCGCTTCTGATCCTCAAGAGCTCCGACAAGCAGCTCGTGGGCCAGGTGGCCGCGAAGATCCGTTCGTTCCGCCGTCCTGAGCCGTACAAGGGCAAGGGTATCAAGTTCGTCGGTGAGACCCTGCGTCGCAAGGCCGGCAAGAGCGCATCCGCTAAATAATTAGGAGGAAACAAGTTATGGCATTGAATCGTATTGAAAGAAGAAGAAGGATCCACTACCGGATTCGCAAGCATGTCAATGGCACAGCCGAGCGTCCTCGTATGGTCGTGTTCCGCTCCAACAAGCAGATTTACGTCCAGGTCATCAACGACCAGGAAGGTAAGACGCTGGTCGCCGCCGCTTCCAACGACAAGGCTCTCGCCGCCGAGACCAAGGGCAAGAATGGCATCGAGTCTGCCGCCATCGTCGGCAAGGCCATCGCCGAGCGCGCCCTCGCAGCGGGTATCACCAAGGTCGCTTTCGACCGCGGAGGCTATCTCTTCCATGGCAGAGTTAAAAGTTTGGCCGATGCTGCCCGTGAAGGCGGCCTCGTATTCTAATCAAAAGAGACTATGGCAAATACGAACGTTAAAAGAGTC
>JAEEGL014290079.1_pt1 | contig 11200 bp, 10 predicted proteins | sample 9134231 | NCBI WGS metagenome assembly JAEEGL01 (sample SAMN16246548, study PRJNA631951) | gut metagenome | biome: gut microbiome; feature: rumen; material: fiber-attached | host: Bos | place: Iran: Karaj | collected 2018-10
AGCAAGAGAAGCCAAATATAATAATCTTGTTTTCATATTTGTATCTTTATGATTAATCGTTTTATGTTTTCACACCACTACTCTATCTGCGATTACCAAAGTGGCCACCACCGCCACCACCGCCAGAGCGGCTGCCTCCGCCTGAAGAATGGCCACCACCGAAGCTGCCACCACCAGAACGACTACCACCAAAGCTGCTGTTTGAAATGTTAGTGCTTCGAGATGGGTTCGAGTTCCATCCGGAATTATTGTTGTTATTGTTAGTATTCATACTACGTGTACCGCCAAAACGCACATTACTGTTGTTCAGGTTCACACCACGTGTAGCAACAGAGTTAGTTGAGTTGCGCTTTCCAAAAGAGCCACTACCTGTTGAGCGAGTTCCTCCGAAGTTTGCATTACCAAAGGTACGACCACCAGCAATACTGCTTCTTGAGTGATTGCGTGTACCAGCAGGACCTCTATAAGAAACGTAGCTTACAGTTGGATAGCCATAATAACGATACCAACCACCATAGTATGGATAGCCATAGCCATAATACCAAGGATCGTAGAATCCTGCATAATATGGATAACCATAACCCCAGTAACCATAATAATATGGATCATACCAGCCATATCTCCAGAATGGATCATAACCCCAATAAGGTCCATAACCCCAACGGTAAGAATAGAACCAAGGATCATAGAAACCGTCCCAACGACTCATGCGTCGAGTGTACAAGTAGTCGTCAAGATCATCCTGAGAAACCACTGTATCATAATACTTTCCTACAAAAGTAGTATCAATATATGCAGAATCAGGATAAACACCATTACCCTTCTTGAATTCTATGATGTCGTTGCCCTTTTCGTCAACGCCCACTTTCTGATAAAGACTCCATGATTTGCCTCTACGATTATATTCATCAACATCACGATTACTACCTACGTAATATGCAGGCTTGGAATCAATGGAACTAACTTCTGATTTCACACTCTTCTTTGGTGTGAAATAAAGGTCGTCGTCTTGCGCCATAGACACTATAGGCAACGCACCTAAAAGGACCGAGATAAGAAAGAACTTTTTCATATTTTACCCTCCTTATGTATATTTACTTTTTCTATGCTACAAAAATATTGGTTTATTTACTGCAAATTTAAGGAAATTCCCTAATCAATGGTAGGTTTTTCCCTATTTTTTATATATTTGCAACATAAAAAGCTTTAATGTATGAAATATTATGCGATAAAATTCAACATTCAAACTTCCGACGACATGCTACAGGTTGCTCGCGACCTATTAGCTGACAGTGCCGCCGAAGCAGGATGTGAATCTTTTGAAGATACTGACAATGGGCTTACCGCCTATGCACAACAAGAAATATGGAACCAAGAAGAGATGGATTCACAAATAGAGAATTTCCCCCTTCTTGACACAAAAATTACTTACACCATAGAGGATGCGGAAGACAAAGACTGGAATCAGTGTTGGGAAGATGAAGGTTTTGCACCTATCATCGTTGACGACAAGATTGTTATCTACGATGCCAAGCACACTACTCTTGACGAACTGTCGGCTCTGAACACCAATGCAGAAACAACCATTGCTATAGATGCTCAATTAGCATTCGGAACAGGCACCCATCAGACAACACGCATGATTGTCTCTACCCTACTGCATAGCGACATTGAAGGCAAGAGAGTTCTTGACTGCGGATGCGGTACAGGTATTCTTGGTATCGCCGCCTCAAAACTTGGCGCACAAGAAGTTGTTGGTTACGACATTGATGACTGGAGCGTAAACAACACCCGTCATAATGCAGAAATAAATAAGGTTGAGAACATGGAGGTTCTTCATGGCGACAGCACGGTATTGAACCACATCAGTGGAATGTTTGATATTGTGATGGCAAATATCAACCGCAACATCCTTCTTCAAGACATGCATCAGTTCCGCGACGTGATGAGCGGAAATTCCACACTTATCCTTAGCGGATTCTACGAGGAAGACGTACCCATTTTACTTGAAAAAGCTAAAGAACTGGGACTTGAGGAATATGGCCGTAAGACTGACGACAACTGGTGTTGTCTGGCTCTTACCACTACTCACTATCACACCTGCAGATAACCCTACCACTCGTTATCTTGATTACCGATAGTAAGTTTTCTTAAGTCGTAATAACTACCGTTATAAATATTGAAGTCGACATATCCCTTCACCCCGGGGAGCTTGCCGGCATCAGTATGCTGCCAGAACTTCCATTCCCCCTGATATTCCACCTTCTTCACATAATAATGCGCTATCCAATAAGGATAGTCATCGAATACAGGTGCATTAAGATAGTTCTGCTTAAACTTATAATACGTATAGATGATAGGCTTCACATGATACTTATCTTCTACAATATGCAACCATGTAAGCACGTCACGCTGAAAATCTTCCACCGACTGGTCTTTCTTCTTATGTTCAATATCAAGAACAGGCGGAAGATCGCCATCCTGCAGATGAACCTTTTTTAAAAACCAATAAGCCTGTTCGCGAGCCGACGACTTATTTGTCCAGAAATGATAAGCACCACGAATAAAACCATAGTCGCGTGCATTTTCAAAATTATCATAGAAAGTATCGTCTAAACGCGAAGAGCCCTCGGTACTCTTCATAATGATAAAGCGGATTGGGCAACCTTCTATCATACCGTTCTGTAGCTCATCCCAATCAATCTTTCCTTGATAATGACTAATATCTATACCGTGAATCTCATAGCCTTCGGGGTATTTAGCATCACCATAAAGGGCACGCCAACGAAAGCCCATTGGTCCTACAAAGAAATAGTAGAATAACCATACATACAATGTGATGATGCCCACGCCACCAATCCAAAGAGCCAAACGGTTCTTCTTGTAGAACGTAAAAAAAGAAGAATGACGGGAACCACGCGAGCCACGACCACTTTTCTTCCGATGATAAGTATTGGAAGAAGCATTCTTTCGTGAATAGCGTTTTGTTCCCGTCATTTATTTAGAACTAATGATTACTTAGCCTGTTCCAAAGCCAAAGTACGTGTTGTCTGGTCGCAAACAGCTGCAGGACCCCAGTACTGGATTGGACCTGGATAGATATAGCCTGTTTCAACAGCAAGACGATCACGCATAGCCTCCCAAGCCTTGAAAGGAGCACCGTCGAGCTCTACAAGAGCCTTACGGATAACTGGCTTCATCTCACCGTTACGCTTCTCCATGTTCATCATCATAGTGATTGGCACACCACCAGCCTGCCAGTTATCAGCTACGTCAGTAGTATTCTTAACGATAGCCATATAACCAGTCTTGCCATTAGCAATCAGCTGAGCAGCTGATGTACCAAGAGCGTAGCAGTAGTCAGCATCGAAGTTAGAAGGAGCTGCACAACGACCCTCGTAACCGAAGAAGTGGTGCAAAGCAGAGAACTTACCTACATACTTACCCTCTGCCTTCATCTGATCAAGCTTCTGACCAACCATAGCAGAAAGCAACTTCTCTGTCTCGATCAATGAAACCTGTACGTTTCCGTGTGGGTCACGGTCGAGAGCCAACTGACGAGCAACGCCTGTAGGCAGAGAGTTGAATACAGCAAGGTTCTCAGCTGTGAGGTGAGCCTTAGCGAAGTCGATAGTTTCTGTACGACCAAGGTTCTTAGCCTCTGGCAATGCCAATACATCGTTCAACTGAGCGATGAGCTTCTTGATAGCTGGGATAAACTCGATAAGACCCTCTGGGATGATAACAGTACCGAAGTTGTTACCGTTAGCAGCACGCTTAGCAACAGTCTCAGCAATTGAAGTTACGATATCATCGAGGCTCATAGCCTTAGCCTCTACCTCCTCAGAGATGAGACAGATGTTTGGCTGTGTCTGCAAAGCACACTCAAGAGCGATATGAGAAGCTGAACGACCCATAACCTTGATGAAGTGCCAGTACTTACGTGCTGAGTTACAGTCACGCTCGATGTTACCGATAAGCTCAGAATATGTCTTACAAGCTGTATCGAAACCGAAAGAAGTCTCAATCTGATCGTTCTTCAAGTCACCGTCGATAGTCTTAGGACAACCGATTACCTGTACGCCATAGTTCTTAGCTGCATAGTACTCAGCAAGTACACAAGCGTTAGTGTTAGAGTCGTCACCACCGATGATAACAACAGCCTTGATATCGAGCTCACGGATAATCTCCAAACCCTTCTCGAACTGGTCAACCTTCTCAAGCTTTGTACGACCAGAACCAATCATATCGAAACCACCAGTGTTGCGATAGTTAGCAACTACATCGTCGGTAATCTCCATATAGTTGTGATCAACAAGACCACCAGGACCCATCAAGAAACCATAAAGACGGTTCTCTGGGTTCAATTTCTTAACAGCATCATAAAGACCACAGATAACGTTGTGACCACCAGGAGCCTGACCACCTGAGAGGATGATACCAACGTTCATCTTAGCTGTGTTAGCCTCGTCACCAGGTACGAACTCTACGAGAGGCATACCGTAAGTGTTAGGGAACAACTTCTTGATTTCTTCCTGGTCACCTACACTCTGAGTAGGCTCACCTTCTTTTACCTTTACTGCACCCTGGAGGCCCTTAGGCAGCTTTGGCTGGTAAGCAGCTCTCTCCTTCTGCAATGCACTAATTTCCATAATAAATTGTATTTTAATTAAAAAATTTAATCTACATAAAATTTCTGCTCTGCAAAAATAGCGTTTTTCCACGAATTATGGAAAGAAATAATGGTTAAACTGCATTTTTTTTTGCACAAATACTTGCATATCCCATTTTTTTTCTATCTTTGACATTGGATTGTGTTCTGAAGATACAAATCCGTGCGAGAAAATATATTATTGTTTACAACAAAACAAACGGAATTATGGCTAACAAAAGAGATTTAAAAAAGACTATCGGTTTTATCTGCAGCGATATTTTTGCTGAAGCTTACGCTGCATCATTAGCATGTTCAGAAGAAAAGAAAGAGAACATTGCTGCTATCCTTTCATCTGTCATCATTACTCACAACGACTTTGTACGTCGCATTTCTCATCCTGAACCAGGATTGAAACAGAAAACTTATTTCAAGACTATCATTTCTGATTTCAACAAACAGGCATCTGAGCTTATTGACCAAATCGTTAATTTAGGGTAATATGCTGCAGAACCTTTGCAAGTGGATTTTATACAAGCGTTGGGGATGGAAAACAAATATAACCGTTAACCATCCCGACAAGTTTATCATCTGTTTAGCTCCTCACACCAGCAACTGGGATTTTATTCTTGGTCAGCTATACACTAAAGCCGAGGGCATGCACATCAATTTCCTTATGAAGAAAGAATGGTTTTTCTGGCCATTAGGACCTATCTTCAAGAAACTTGGTGGAATACCAGTATGGCGTTCCAAGCACAGCAGCATGACAGATAATCTTGCCAACACAGCTATGCAACGCGACAGCTTTAAACTCTGCATCACTCCAGAAGGCACTCGTTCGCCAAATCCTGATTGGAAAAAGGGATTCTATTACATTGCACTCAAAGCACAGATTCCCGTTCTACTCTATGGCGTTGACTACGAGAAGAAAACCATTGAGTGTACACGCAGTTTCATACCTTCAGGCGATATTGATACCGAGATGAATGAAGTAAAGACTTATTTCAGTCATTTCAAAGGCAAGTTCCCTGAGAAATTCAGATATTAACATTGGCTATAAAAAATTTTATACTTGGCAGTTTACTGCTCCTCGCCCCTTTCCACACCAACGCCCAACAATTCAAAAAAGCATGGGGCGACATCGAATATAAAGGCAAACCATGGGTTACCAACGCTTCCAAACCTAATAAGATTAAGCACGGATTAAGCAACAGGCACCTTAGCGTATGGGCAAGTCATGGTAGATATTTCGACAACGAAAAGAAGGTGTGGAAATGGCAACGTCCACGATTGTTTGAGACAACAGAAGACCTCTTCACTCAAACTATCGTGGTTCCTTATCTTATTCCCATGCTCGAGAATGCTGGAGCCATTGTGTTCACACCCCGCGAACGCGACTGGCAACCTCTTGAGGTCATCGTTGACAACGACCACAGCACAGCTCTCTCACACTATTCTGAGCAGAACAAATCACGTTTGTGGACCCGTTCCGACGAACGTGGTTTTGCTATGCACGAAGGCAATTATCAGAACATTGAAAATCCCTTCTCTGCAGGTACTGCCCGCCAATGTATCACAACAAGCAGTCACACTAATGCTTCATCAGTAAGCTATCAACCACAGTTCTCGTCAGAAGGCAGATATGCAGTATATGTCAGCTACCAAACAAATGCTGCCAGCATTGATGATGCCGAATACATTGTTTATCACCAAGGACAGAAAACCACCTTTCACGTAAACCAACAGATGGGTGGCAACACATGGGTGTATCTTGGTTCATTCAATTTCGACCGAGGCTGCAACGAGTTCAACCGTGTTGTACTCACCAACTATTCTAAAAACAAAGGCGTTGTATCTGCCGATGCCGTTCGATTTGGTGGAGGTATGGGCAATATAGAACGTGGAGGCACCACCAGCAGTCTTCCACGCTGCCTTGAGGGAGCACGCTACTATGCACAATGGGCAGGCGCCCCTTACGAAGTATATGGCACAAAGCACGACGAGAGCGACTATGGCGACGATATCAATGTGCGCCCGCTGATGACCAACTGGCTCGGTGGCGGTTCGGTATTCATGCCAACCATCAAAGGCAAGAAAGTACCTCTTGAACTCGCCCTTGCCATTCACAGCGATGCAGGAAAGACAAACAACGACTACGACCTCATCGGTTCGCTTGCCGTATGCACAACAGAATACAATGAAGGACTTCTCGATGCAGGCATCTCGCGACAAACATCCAAAGACCTTGCCCGCCGACTCCTCGACGGCCTCGATAGAGACCTTCCTCCTATAGCAAGTCGCTGGGCACGTCGCTACCTCTGGGATCGCAACTATTCAGAAACACGAAACCCAGAAGTTCCTTCAGCAATTCTTGAAACACTCTCTCATCAAAACTTTGCCGACATGAAGTTAGGACACGATCCAAACTTCAAGTTCGCCCTTGCACGTTCAGTATATAAAACCATCGCAAGATACGTTAACGACCAGCATGGCGAAAAGACTGTTATCCAGCCACTTGCACCACATAAATTCAAGTTAGAGTTCATTAAGAAAGGCACCGTTCGCTTGTCGTGGATTCCAACCTACGACCTGCTTGAGTCAACAGCCACCGCCAAGAGCTATAATGTATATGTAGCAACAGGCAACAGTGATTTTGATAACGGAACAAACACCCGAAAAGACTACTACGACATAAAGCTCGAACCTGGAATAGTATATAACTTCCGCGTATCGGCAGTAAACGATGGTGGCGAGAGTTTCCCATCAAATGTGCTTTCTGCCGTATATCAACCAGAAGCAACAAACACTATTCTCATCGTCGATGCATTCAACCGCCTTTCATCACCTGCCGTTGTAAACAAGCCAGGCAAGAAAGGGTTCGACCTCAGTGTCGATGAAGGAGTAACACGCGGCATAACAGCTGGTTGGGAAGGTCAGAACATGGTTGCCGGCAACGACTTCAACCATGTGCGTACCCATGCCGACGCCATCGCCTCAACACATCAATATAATGTGGTGAGCACCAGTGCCGATGCCTTCGTAGAAGACGACCAGAGCATGTATTACACAGCCATAGATCTTGTCTTTGGATTGCAGAAGAATGCACCTTGGCAACTGAAATACTACAAGACCTTCACCCCTACCATGCAGAAGAAGCTCAATGCCTACTCACGTCTTCATGGCAAGATAATGGTTAGTGGCAGCTTCCTTGGCAGCGACATGCAGAACCCTACCGACAAGAGCTTCATGCAATCACTGTTCAAACTGGAGTATGCGCCAACCCAAACCGACTCTATCGGCAACATGCTCAATGGCTTGGGAATGATGTTTAACTACTATCGTTCCATCAACCCCACTCACTATGCAGCCACCCATCCCGAAGTGTTGCAGCCACTGCAGAATGCCATCTGCGCCATGCAATACGACAACGGCCTTTCGGCAGCAGTAGCTTACAAAGGCAGCGACTATGCCACCTTCGTCATGGGCGTTCCCTTCGAATGTATCAGGGAAAAGGGTGAGAGGGATAAGTTGATGCAGGGGATACTAAACTATCTAATAGCCTCCCCCAGCCCTCTTTGACGCATTGCAAGCAATGCTAAAGAACTTTGAAGTTTGAACTTTGAGTTTTGAATATTATTTCAATTTTTCATTCTTTCCATATTACTTAGCAGAGGGGGGGCTAACCAACAGGAGAACCTCGAGGGCGCAAGCCAATTCTCAAATTCTTAAATTCTTGATAAAAACAAAAAATCGTCTTGATAAGAATAAAAATCGTGGAGACAAAAATAGAATCGCCAAAATAGTAGATAATAAACATAAAGTAATAATTTTAAAAAAAAATCCTCAAACTCAACAGCCTTGCTAATTTTGTTATCAAAGGTTTTAATCCGGAGGTAATGAGCAATGCGAGGCTCTCTCCCTGAAGGGGAGAGCGGGGAGAGAGGTATTTACTATCATGAAAATTCAAGCAAACCAATCTGGTACCCGAAGCATCGAGATTACTGATAAGCATCTCGAAACAATTGAAAAGTATCAACTCTTCCGCAATCTCGTTGATTCCAACGGATTTGTTGACGAAGCAGTTCTTGACAAGTTGAAACTCAATGTCCGTGCACTTCTCGAAAGCAGCACAAAGGACAATGACCTTCTCGACCTCTGTCTTGATGTCATTTACAATAACAATATGAAGGCCTTAGGGCTCCACAACCTCGTATTAGCATACGTGGAGTGGAAGAATAAAAATAATGGAATATAAACTAACAGATTTTCTACCCACAACGAAGAAAGAGTGTGACCTTCGTGGATGGGATCAGCTCGACATCATTCTCTTCTCGGGCGACGCATATATTGATCACCCCGCCTTCGGAGCAGCCGTAATTGGTCGTTATCTGGAGGCAGCAGGATATCGTGTGGCTATAGTGCCACAACCCGACTGGCATGGCGACTTCCGTGATTTCAAGAAACTCGGACGTCCACGCCTCTTCTTTGGTATTGCACCAGGAGCCATGGACTCAATGGTAAACCGCTACACAGCCAACCGTCGCCTGCGTAGCGAAGATGCCTATAGCCCTGACTCACGTCACGATATGCGCCCCGATTATCCAACAATCGTATATACACAGATTCTAAAGAAACTCTATCCCGATGTGCCTGTTGCCATTGGCGGCATAGAGGCTTCCCTGCGCCGTGTCACCCACTACGACTATTGGCAGGATCATCTCGAAAAGAGTATCCTTGTCAAGAGTGGTGCCGACATACTTATCTATGGTATGGGCGAAAAGCCTATCACCGAATTAGCTAAGCAGATAGAACTGGGTAGAAACATCAAAGATATTCGCGAGATTCCTCAAACAGCTTATCTCTGTAAGGAAGACGGCATCGATGGCGGTATCAAAGACGACGATATCGTTCTGCATAGCCATGAGGAATGTCTAAGAAACAAAAAGGCAGAAGCCGAAAACTTCCGTCATGTAGAGGAAGAGTCAAACAAGATGCATGCACAACGCCTTATACAAGCCGTTGACAATAAGTATGTGGTTATCAATCCACCTTACCCACCAATGACAACACCTGAGGTAGATGCATGCTACGACCTTCCATACACACGTATGCCTCACCCAAAATACAAAGGCAAGACCATTCCAGCCTTCGAGATGATTAAGTTCTCGGTAAACATCCATCGTGGTTGTTTTGGCGGATGTGCCTTCTGCACTATCTCAGCTCACCAAGGCAAGTTCATCGCCTGCCGAAGCAAAGAGAGTATTCTTCGTGAGGTGAAGAAAGTAGTTAAGATGCCAGGGTTCAAAGGCTACCTCAGCGACCTTGGCGGTCCTTCAGCAAATATGTATGGCATGCACGGACGCAACCTCAAGGCATGCGAACATTGCAAGCGCCCATCATGCATAAACCCACAGATTTGTCCTAACCTCGTCACCGACCACAGCAAACTTCTCGACATCTATCATGCCGTTGACGCCCTTCCAGAGATAAAGAAGAGCTTCATAGGTAGTGGTGTGCGTTACGACCTGTTGCTGCACAAGAGCAAAGACGAGAAGAGCAACGAAGCAGCACGTCAATACACACGCGAGCTTATCACAAAACATGTCAGCGGACGACTGAAGATAGCACCTGAGCACACCTCCGACCGTGTGCTGAAGCTCATGCGCAAACCATCGTTCGAACTGTTCTATGAGTTCAAGCGCATCTTCGACAAGATAAACAAAGAAGAAGGACTTCGCCAGCAGATAATACCTTATTTCATCAGTTCGCACCCTGGTTGCCATCCCGAGGATATGGCAGAGCTTGCGGTGATAACCAAAGACCTCGACTTCCATCTCGAGCAGGTACAGGACTTCACCCCTACCCCAATGACAGTGTCAACAGAGGCATGGTACACAGGTTTCGACCCTTACACCCTCGAGCCAGTATTCTCGGCAAAGACACCAAAAGAAAAACTTGCACAGCGTCAGTTCTTCTTCTGGTATAAGCCAGAGGAACGAGCAGGCATACGTCAGGAACTCATACGCATGCACCGTGAAGACCTGCTGCAGAAACTCTATCCTAACGGCATACCAAGTGGTTTCAGCAACCACAAAGACAAGAATGCCCGTCACAAAAACGACGAGCCCCGTGGACGCAGAGGCAAAGAAAGTCGCAAGAAACGTCCCGATGTACGTTATGACGACAAACCCGTCGGCTCAGTATATGACAATCCGGGAGTAGGAAAAGCAGCCAAGCCAAAACACACCGGCTCCGGCTATTTCAAGGGCAAAACCCAAAAGAGCTTTAACCCGAACTTCACCCCTTCCAACAAGAGAAAAAAATAATTAATAGTGAATAATGAGTTGTAATGTTATTTTGCTTACGCAGACGCGAATTATCAAAAATTAATCGCAAATTATCATAAATTATATGTTAAATCAAAGATTTAAGTTTCGCAAGTTTTTTTTATCAAGAATTACAGGAATTAGAGAATTTAGGCATACGCCCTTGCATTATATATTCTACTGAATTATAAAGAATTAAAGCAAGATTTGTTATACTACCTTC
>JAEEGL014980680.1_pt1 | contig 11200 bp, 8 predicted proteins | sample 9134231 | NCBI WGS metagenome assembly JAEEGL01 (sample SAMN16246548, study PRJNA631951) | gut metagenome | biome: gut microbiome; feature: rumen; material: fiber-attached | host: Bos | place: Iran: Karaj | collected 2018-10
TAGAAAAGAAAGCATCACGAGCACCTATCTATCTTATTATCGTGCTTTTGATGTGTGCTCTTTCCGTTAAGATTACAGGCTTTGACTTTAAAATTCTGTCACAGCGTATTGGGCAGTTTTTCGTAATCCTTGGCGAGATGTTCCCGCCTAAGACTTCATATATGGAGCATGTATGGCAGCCTTTGTTTGACACTATCAAGATGTCACTTCTTGGTTCAGCTGCTGGAGCACTTTTATCTGTGCCCTTTGCTATGCTTGCAAGTACAAATGTATGCCCCAATAAGGTAGTCGTTTCAATTGTAAGAGTTATGTTTTCACTTATAAGAACACTTCCTACACTTGTTACAGCGCTTGTTGCAACACTCGTGTTTGGACTTGGAACTCTTGCAGGTACTTTTGCTATAGCGGTATTCTCCTTTGCTTATATCGGTAAGCTCACCTATGAGGAGATTGAGACTGTAGATATGGGTGCTTTTGAGGCAATGGAAGCTATGGGAGCAACAAGAGCAAGAGCATTCATTTCTGCTATTGTTCCTCAGGTACTTCCTTTCTATCTATCAAACTGCCTCTTCAACTTTGAGGGTAATGTTAGATATGCAGCAGTTCTTGGTTATGTAGGAGCTGGTGGTATCGGTCTTGTCCTTAACGAGAAGATTTCATGGAGAGAGTATGACAGCGTTGGAATGATGCTTGTTGCACTTTTTGTAGCTGTATTTATTATTGAATCAGTGAGCAGAATGCTCCGTAAGAAGCTTGTGTAAGGAGGCGCTATTATGAATAAGAGAATTGAAGAAGCATACGCAAAGCGCCCCAAGTCATGGGTTTATAATCTGGCTACAGCTATTATATTTGTAGGTCTTATGATCTGGAGTGGAAGTGCTGTTGAGACAAGCGGCACAACACAGGATGGCGCGCAGATAGCAATTAACATTCTTTCAGGTATTTTCCATCCCAAGATGGATTTCCTGTTTGATTTTTCTACTAAGGGTGTTCCTTATTTGATGCTTGAGACAATTTGTATCGCATTTCTTGGTACAATTGTTGGTGCGGTTATTTCAATACCCCTTGCATTTATTTCTGCATCAAACCTTACACCCAAACCCATAGCTTTTGCTGGTAGAATTATCATCATGGCTGTAAGAACAATTCCTGCTTTCGTATACGGACTTATGTTTATCCGTGTAACTGGACCTGGAGCCTTCGCTGGTCTTCTTACCATGGGTGTTTGCTCAGTAGGTATGATCAGTAAGATGTACATTGAGGCTATTGAGGATCTTGATACACATGTTGTTGAATCTCTCGATGCTGCTGGTTGTAACACATGGCAGAAGATTCGCTACGGAATACTTCCGCAGCTTCTTCCTAATTTCGCATCAACAGCTATCTACAGATTTGACATTAACTTAAGAGATGCAACTATTCTTGGTATGGTAGGTGCTGGTGGTTTCGGTGCTCCACTTATCTTTGCCATGAACTCATACAAATGGGATGAGGCAGGTGCTATCCTTGCTGGACTTATCATCCTCATTCTTATCATCGAATATATATCAACCAAAATCAGAGTTAAACTGACAAGAGGCTGATCTAAACAGGCGGGCTCACCTTTTGGTGGGCCTTGTTGTTTTTTATGATATATTATTACTGGATTTAAAGAGGTTTATTTACATGAGAATCATTTTTACATCAGATACACATGGACATGTATTTCCTGTAAACTACGCTACTAATAAGCATGAGAATTCCGGACTTTTCGCTATTGCCGCTCAGATGGAAGGCGAGAAGGAAAAGGATGGAAATACTCTAGTAATTGATGGTGGTGATAGCCTACAGGGAACTCCGCTTCTTGCGTATTACTTAAGCCACATGGATGAGTTTGAGCTCAATCCTATGGCAGAGGGCTTTAATGCCATGGGTCTTGATTACTACACTCTTGGAAATCATGACTTTAACTTTGGTTATGAGGCTATAAGAGACTTCACAAATGCTATGAAGGCTACACTTATCTGCGCGAATGTCACTGACAAGCGTGGTGACCTTGGCATCAAAAAGCATGTGATCCGTACACTTGAGGATGGAACAAGAGTTGGAATTACAGGTGCAGTAACAGGATATGTAAATGTGTGGGAGCAGGAGAAGAACCTTACTGAATTAGAGATAACTGATCCGGTTGAGGCACTTAGAACTGAGCTTTCTGAGCTCGAGGGAAAATGCGACATCAAGGTTTGCATATATCATGGTGGCTTTGAAGAAGATTTGGAGACAGGTAATCTACTTTCTGAGACAGATGAAAATCAGGCATGTAAGATAATAAGGGAAATGGATTTTGATATTATCCTTACAGGTCATCAGCATATGGCGATTGAGGGTGTTTCCATAAGTGGTACCTTTGGCGTTCAGCCACCTGACAAGGCGATGAGATACTGCGTTATTGACGCTGAACATATAGACGGCGATGAACAGAAACAGATGAAGGGAAGCACTATTACATCAGGTGGATGGAGTGTTGTCTCATGGCTTATTCCTGTGGAAGAACAGTACGCTGATTATGATAAGATTCAGGCCAATAACCCCGGACTTAAGAGCATGAATGACAGTCTTCAGGTTTGGCTTGACGAACCCATTGGATGCCTTGAAAATGAGATAGAGCCTGAGCAGAAGCTTGATGCTGCACTTCATGGAAGTAAGGTTGCATCACTGTTTAACCAGGTTCAGCTTGAACTTACAGGGGCAGATTTTTCCTGCACAAGCCTTGCAAATGATCCTCTTGGACTTCATAAGAATATTACAGTTCGTGATATACTCGGTATATATCAGTTCGCTAATACTGAGGAAGTTAAGGAAGTAACGAAGGCTGTAATAAAGGAAGCACTTGAGAGATGCGCTGAATACTTTACACTTGATGAGAAGACTGGTGAGGTTTGCATTTCAGATGTTTTCCTGCAGCCCAAGGTAGAGCATTATAACTACGATTTTTATGCAGGACTTGAGTATGAGTTCGATATTACAAGACCTGTAGGTGACAGGGTTGTGGTACTTAAAAAGCTTGATGGAACTGAGCTTTTGGATGATGAGAAGTACACACTTGTTACCAGCAACTATCGTGCGACAGGAACAGGCGGATATGAATGCATAGGTAATAGCAAGGTAATTAGATCCTATACTGAGGAGATGCCTGACCTTGTTATAGATTATGTAAAAAGAAATACTCCTGTAGGCGAGATTGTAAATAGCAGATTTAAGGTGAGATACTAGATTTTTATTACGGAGATTAGAGATGATTTTAAATTGTCATGACCTTTCCAAATCCTTCGATGGTAAGGATATTTTGAAGGGTGTTTCATTTCATATTGAGGATAATGAAAAGGCAGCAATTGTCGGCATAAATGGAGCTGGTAAAACCACACTTCTTCGTATGCTGATAGGAGAGCTTGCGCCCGATAGCGGAACGGTTACTCTTTCTAAGGGAGCAACCTTTGGTTATCTTGCGCAGAATCAGAATATTGACAGCGCTCATAGCATCTACGAAGAACTCAGAGAGATGAAAAGAGATGTCATCGATCTTGAGACAAATATAAGAGCAGCAGAAGCTCAGATGGATGTTTTAACCGGTGATGAATTAAACAAGCTGATGGACAGATATGCTCAGATGAATCATGAATATCAGCTTAAAAATGGCTATGCATGGCAAAGTGAGATTGTCGGAGTTGCGAAGGGACTTGGCTTTTCAGAGGAGGAGTTTGATAAGAGAATATCAACTCTTTCCGGTGGACAAAAGACAAGAGTAGCACTTGGTAAGCTTCTTTTGCAGAGCCCTGACCTCATCATTCTTGATGAGCCTACAAACCACCTTGATATGAATTCTATCAGATGGCTTGAGGGTTATCTTATGAATTATAAGGGAGCAGTGCTTATTGTTTCCCATGATAGATATTTTCTTGATAAGATTGCCCAGAAGGTAATAGAGATTGACCAGACCAAGGCAGATGTTTACACAGGTAATTACACACAGTATGCCAAGAAACGTGAGCAGATAAGAGCAGCCAAGCTTCGCGCATACTTAAATCAGCAGGCTGAGATTAAGCATCAGGAAGAGGTTATTGATAAGCTCAAATCCTTTAACAGGGAAAAGAGTATCAAGCGTGCTGAAAGTAGAGAGAAGATGCTTGATAAGATCGAACGTCTTGAAAAGCCCACAGAAGCAAGGGATGATATGAGAATAACTCTGACTCCCAGCTGCGTCAGCGGAAATGATGTAATGCAGGTTTATTCCATTGGAAAATCCTTTGGAAATGAACAGCTCTTTAAGAACATTTCCTTTGAAATCAAGCGTGGTGAGAGAGTTGCCATAATTGGTGATAACGGCACAGGAAAAACAACCATGCTGAAAATCATCAACAATATGGAGACACTTGATGAGGGTGAGATTACTCTTGGCGTTAAGGTTCATATTGGTTACTACGATCAGGAGCATCAGGTACTTCACAATGACAAGACTTTATTTGAAGAGCTTTCGGACGCTTATCCTTCAATGAACAACACTGAAATCAGAAATACTCTTGCGGCATTTTTGTTTACAGGTGATGACGTATTTAAGAGAATTGGAGATCTTTCTGGTGGAGAGAAGGGAAGAGTATCTCTTGCAAAGCTGATGCTTTCTGATGCGAACTTCCTTATCCTGGATGAGCCTACAAACCACTTGGATATTACAAGTAAGGAAATCCTAGAGGATGCGCTTTGTGGATATGAGGGAACTGTTCTATATGTCAGCCATGACCGTTATTTTATAAACAGAACAGCTACAAGAATTCTCGACCTAACACACGGTCAGATGATTAATTATATCGGTAATTACGATTATTACATGGAGCACTGTGAGGAACAAACAGCCAGGGTTCTTGCAGAAAATGGATCTAATTCAAGCTTCGGAAGAGGGATAGAAATGAGCTCTTCTTCCGCAGCAACCGCCAGCTCCTTTGGAAAATATGCTTCATCAGAGTCATCCTCTAATGAGTCAAATTCTGGAGCGGCAGACTGGAAGGCACAAAAGGAGGAGCAGGCTAGAAAGCGTAAGCAGGAGGCTGCTCTTAAGAAGTGCGAGGAAGAAATAGCAAAGCTAGAAGAGAGAAATGAAAAGATAAATGAGAAGCTTTTAGATCCAGAGGTAGCAACAGATCTTACCAAGGTGAGAAAGCTTTCAGATGAACTTGCAGCTAATGATGAGCGCCTTAACACCCTGTATGATGAGTGGGGAGAACTTAGCGAATAACAAGAAGAATTGAATTAAAATTACGATTGACCGATTAACTATGTAAATCAAATTCAAAACAGTGTCGAATTAGCACTTCTTTAATGGTGAGTTTATTTTATTTTTATAGGTATGATGTAAAATTCTAGTATCTGTAGATATGGTTTAGAGGTATTTATATGGCAATTTCAGTTGGTGGTGTAGGCGGATATAGTGTATATCAGGCACAGCCTATGAATTATTCCTTATCGAATAAGGCAGAGGTTTCTGATGTATACAACAAACACAAGGCAGTTGGGGATATCTCTACTGTCGCTCCTGTGGTTTATCCTAATGCACAAGAAGTCAAAGTTGGTGAGGTAGCCAGCACAGATGGCCAGGAGGAGTCACGCAAAGTAAACCAACAGTTTAACGATATAGCTTCAAAGTTTAACCAGGCAACCGTTGGCTATGGACGAGACATGGGAGGTTACTCCTACAGTCAGATCGGCGGATCCTTCGATGCTTTCGCGTAATTGAATAAAATTTATAATGCAAGCGGCAGCCATTTTGGCTGCCGTTTTCTTTTGGAATTATGTCTTAAATCTTTATGAAGTATTGTCCGGTTACATTGACTAATTTTTAACAGGTAGTATAATCTTTTTTATAGAATTAAATAAAAATACCTATAGTGACAACGGAGGAAATATGGCGGAGAAAGAGATTTCACAGGCGGTTATAAGCAGACTGCCACGCTATTTCAGATATCTTGGAGAGCTTAAGGACCAGGGGATTGAGAGGATATCTTCACAGGAGCTCAGCGATATTATGAAGGTAACAGCCTCACAGATCAGACAGGATTTTAACAACTTTGGAGGCTTTGGACAGCAAGGATATGGGTATAATGTCGAATATCTTTATGATGAGATTGGCAAGATACTTGGGCTTGGAAGAGAGCATACACTTATAATCATTGGCGCAGGTCATCTTGGTCAGGCTCTCTCAGGTTATAATAACTTTTTCAACAGAGGATTCATTTTCAAGGGTGCATTTGACCTTAACCCGGATCTCCATGGAAAGAAAATAAGAAATATTGAGATACGTCCCATTGAGGAGATAGAGCAGTTTGTAAGGGATAACAAAATAGAAATTGCTGTACTTGCTATTCCTAAGGATCAGGCTGTGCCTATGGCGGAGAAGCTGGTTAAATGTGGTATTAAGGCTATATGGAATTTTGCACATGTAGATCTTGATGTACCTGAAAATGTACAGGTGGAGAATGTCCATCTCTCAGATTCTCTTATGAAGCTGTCCTACAGCATAGACAGATACGAAAAAGGCAAGAAAAAGAAAAAAGCTTAAAAACAGTTGGAACAGTGGCGGGTTAACCATATCTGAGGGGTGATGGTGATTATGGCCAAGGATTCTAATATTTATCAGGATGCCCTTATTGGAAAGGATATACCAATTCTTTCCATGGATGGAAAGTGGCAAAATCTATTTATACTCAGTCCCAAGACAGATAAGATAAAAAATCTTGAGGCTGAGCTTAATGCGCTTGTTGAAAGACAGGAGAAGACCAGGGAAAAGATTAAGGATATGAAGCGCCTTAAGAAGAAGCTCCTGGGTGAGATTGTTGTTTTGCGTGATGATGCTGGTAAGAATCCTAAGAAGAGGAAAAAAATCGAGGCCGAGATCGATGACCACACCAGACTCATTAAGGAATGTAATGAGAAGATAGAGGATGCTGAGGATAGCATGCTTGGGCTTCCAAGAGAGATTTACCAGGTCAACTATCAGCTGATGGTTGAGACCATGAATGTCTTTTACAAGATAATGCATGACAACACTGTTGAGATAAATGCTATTGATGACTGGATTGCTAAGGTTAGAGTTCAGTTAAAAAAGAATATCATTCGCATGCAGGAAAAGGAAATTGAAAATTTCAATGTTTACTCTTACATGCATAATATTTTTGGACCTGAAGTTATTGACCTGTTTGACTTAAAGTATGATCCGGAGAGGAGGCACCCAATAAGGACTCCGGGATCCAAGTCCCAGAATGGGATAATTATCGAAGATGAAAAATACACAGATAATTGACAAAAACTCAAAATATATTGTAAGCGCTGCTGAGATGAAGAGATGTGATGAATGCACGATAAATCACTTCAAGGTTCCACAGAATGTACTGATGGAAAGAGCGGCGCTTTCGTTATGTGCTCTTTTACTGGAAAAAGCTGGGAAGAATGCAAGAGTAACCGTGTTTGCCGGAAGTGGAAATAACGGCGGAGATGGTATCGCTGCTGCAAGGCTTCTTCATCAGGAAGGCTGCGAAGTTTTGCTTGTTCTTGTTAATCATCAGACTGGAAAACTCACAGATGCATGTAAGCTGCAGCTTGAGATTGCAGAAAACTATGGAGTTGAGATAATTTCCTTTGATCAGATGAAGGACTCACGGAGAGTTAAAAATAGTGATTTCATCATCGATGCCATGCTGGGAATTGGGTGTTCAAGGGAGCTGTCTGGTGAATACAGGAAGGCTACGGAATTCATAAATGAGTCATCCTCTGCGGATAGAGATAGACGCCCCATAGTCATTGCTGCGGACATACCCACAGGTGTGAATGCCGACACAGGTGAAATTTGTGGATCAGCTGTAAGAGCGGATTACACAGTTACCTTTGGCTTTATGAAACTTGGGCATAAGCTTTTCCCAGGAAGCGAATACGCTGGTGAAATAATCCTTAAGCCTGTTGGTATTACGAAGGATGGATTCCTTGATGATTATCCTGAAATCAGATATATAGATACCTTGGACGAGAAAGCCATCAGTAAGGATAGTGCAGGAAAAGGAAGGACTTCTGGAAAAATCAAGGCTTTACTACCAAAGAGGAATCCATCTGGAAATAAGGGATCTTTTGGAAAAGTCTTTATTGTTGCCGGAAGCCGCAAGGTCAGCGGAGCTATGCTTATGGCGGCCGAAACCGCCCTTAGGAGCGGCGCTGGAATGGTGAAGATTTTTACCGATAAGGAAAATCTTCATTCGGTGCAAACACTTCTTCCGGAAGCGATGATTGATGTCTACGACAGTGATAAGCTCGAAGGTTCAAGTAAGAAATCTGAGAATTATGCCATTGAAGTGACTGATATGCTTAAGAAATCTATAGACTGGTGCGATGCTATTGTATGCGGGCCGGGTATTGGAACGGAAGGCACGGGAGCTTTACTTGTAAAGACAGTACTTGAACATGCTGATAAAAAGCTCGTTTTGGATGCGGATGCACTGAATATAATTGCTGCTAATGATGAGCTCAGAGAAGCATTTATTAAGTACAGCGGGGATAAGGTCATAACTCCTCATCTTGCGGAGTTTTCAAGACTTGCAGGAAAGCCTGTAGCTGAATGCAAGAAGAATATCCTTACTTTACCTGTGGTACTTGCAAAAGAATTTCATGCGAGTATCATATGTAAGGATGCCAGAAGTATTATTACTGATGGCAAATCAGTTTATATAAATATGAGCGGGAATGATGGAATGGCGACAGCAGGCAGCGGAGACGTCCTTTCAGGGCTTCTTGGAGCACTTGTTTGTCTGCCCTATGGAAGTATCTATGAGGCAGCAGTGGTTTCCTGTTATCTTCATGGTACGGCTGGAGATATCGCAGCAGATAAGCTTGGAAAAAGCGTAATGACTGCCAGGGATATTTCAGAAGCTTTAAAGAGCATTTTCGCATAAAGTGAGGCTTTTTATATTATGTTGGAAGAATATTCAAGAGTATATGCAAAGATAAATCTTGATGCAATTCATCAGAATGTTGAGAATATGTACAATGCAATGCCAAGAGGTACTAACATCCTGGCAGTTGTAAAAACAGATGGTTATGGCTATGGTGCTGTGCCGATTTCAAGAATGCTTATGAAGGAGCCCTATGTTTGGGGCTTTGCAACAGCAACAGCTGAGGAGGCATTCGAGCTTAGAGAGGCTGGAGTAAGCAAGCCGATTCTGGTTTTGGGATATACTTTCCCTTATGCTTACGACAGAATGCTGAAGGAGAACATCAGACCTACAGTATTTAGATACGATATGCTAAAACAACTCTCAGAGAGAGTTAAAAAGAGAAGAGCGCTTGGTGGAAATGAAGTATTTCATGTTCATGTAGCAGTTGACTGTGGAATGAGCCGTATAGGTGTACGCCCTGACAGCGATGGAGAACACTTCTTTAAAACTGCAATTGAGACAGAAGGCGTTGAAGTAGAGGGAATCTTTACTCACTTTGCAAGAGCGGATGAGGCTGATCTTAGTAACGCACATGAAAGTCTTAAGACTTTCACACAGTTTATCAATAAGGTTGAGCAGGATACAGGCTATCACATTCCATTCAAACATTGCTCAAACAGTGCCAGCATAATTGATATGCCAGAGGCACACATGGATATGGTCAGATGTGGTGTTACCATGTACGGAATGTGGCCTTCAGAAGAGGTTTCAAAGAATAAGATTGAGATAAAGCCGGCATTATCTTTGTATAGCCATATTTCTTATATTAAGGATATTCCTGAAGGAACGCCTGTAAGCTACGGCGGAACCTTCGTTGCTGATAGGAGAATGCGCATTGCTACAATCCCTGTTGGATATGGTGATGGATATCCCAGAAGCCTTTCTGGTGGACGGGGCTTTATACTCATTCATGGTGAAAAGGCTAAAATCCTTGGTCGTGTTTGCATGGATCAGTTCATGGTAGATGTAACACACATTCCAAATGCCAAAGAAGGCGACAGAGTAATCCTTATAGGCCAGGACCAGGGCGGTTTCGGCGATGATTCTGCTCCGAAAATCACAGTGGAGGAGCTTGGTGATCTCAGCGGAAGATTCAACTACGAGTTTACCTGTAATCTCAACCACAGAGTTCCGAGACTCTATGAGAGAGAAGGCAGGATTTTAAAGAATAGTGAACTATGAAAACAGCCGGCGGTCAGACCGCCGGCTGAAGCTTATTATTTTACTATGACCTTAACAGTAACTGTTAAAGTCCCTTTTTTATAATTATTATCACCGGCTGCTGTAACCTTGAGCTTTACTTTATAGGTTCCTGTTTTCAGCCCTTTCTTGACCGTCAATTCTCCAGTCTTTTTGTTCACGCTAATTTTTTTGTTACCAGAGGATTTTGCATAGCTTATTTTGCCAACAGCTCCATGTATATTGAACATCTTTGAGGCTTTTACCTTCTGGTTTTTATTTTTAAGCTTGGAGTATTTAACAGTAGGAGTTTTATTATATTTTACTATTCCGGGATTCTTTGCCTTTTTGATAGTCCATTTAATGGTCTTTACTTCTTTTGTTCCGTCAGACCATTTATACCCTGCATTAAGAGTAGCTTTAGCTTGGTAAGTGCCGGCATTTTTCTGTTCATGATTAGTGATTGTATATCCACTTCCTGCCGGAACACCAATCTGCATTTTGCCATTGTATGTAAGGTCATTGGCAGTTGGGATAGTTGCAATCTGGTCTTCGGTGCCTGAGTTATCATCAGACTTTTGAGAAGAACCTCCTCCGCCTGAGCCGCCATTTCCTCCTCCTGACTCAGCACCACCGCCGCCACTATTTTCACTTCCTGAATTGCCACTGTTGCCTTCTGAAGAGGAGGTAGAGCCTCCATTTTCACTGGTACTTCCTGAACCGGAATTGCCACCTGGATTATTTTTGTTGTATTTACATACAGTACATATTCCGGAATCGTTAAAGGTGTGATCCTCGCCATAGCTTATTTGCTGATGACAATCATCACAGGTTCCGCTATATTTGTGATATTTATCATCAACAGCGGTAACTGTTTGTGAAGCAGAATAGTGACGAGACGTTTCTCTTGTATCGAATTCCTGACCCGGAGCGCCAACATAATCTATATCACAGATATCGCAATGCCAGCAAAAAGTATGTTCTTTACCATCATAAGAAAGTAATTTCCACACATA